>Ga0136604_1000754_pt1 | contig 15384 bp, 11 predicted proteins | sample AntRauFillE10628_FD_104928 | JGI IMG/M metagenome (GOLD analysis project Ga0136604, IMG submission 104928) | Saline lake microbial communities from Rauer Islands, Antarctica - Metagenome Filla E10 #628 | ecosystem: Environmental > Aquatic > Non-marine Saline and Alkaline > Saline | place... | reverse complement strand
GATAACATTACAATGAATGTCGAGCTAATAGCTCCGATAGCTATGGAAGAGGGTTTACGCTTTGCAATACGTGAAGGTGGCCGCACTGTAGGTGCCGGGGTTGTAACTAAGATTGTGGAGTAGGCAAATAATAGGCCAGTAGCTCAATTGGCAGAGCGGCGGTCTCCAAAACCGCAGGTTGGGGGTTCGATTCCCTCCTGGCCTGCCATTATTTTGTAGGAAAAATATGGTAGTAAAAGTGGAAAAGTATAATAGTAATATAGAGTATTTGCTTTGGATTTTAATTGCAGTTATAGCAATAGCTGCAATTGCGTCTAATTTTTATTTTTTTAGTGTTTATCCACTTTTATTTAAATTATTAAGCACCTTGATAGCTGCAATATCAATAACTTTTTTATTTGGCAAAACTAATTTAGGCAAAAAGTCTATAACTCTTTTTAAAGAAGCATTAGCTGAACTGCGCAAAGTAGTATGGCCAAGTAAACAAGAAACTATAAATTCAGTTATGGCTGTAGGCGCAATGGTAGCTTTTACTAGCATATTGCTTGGACTGATGGATTGGGTATTGAACAAAGGCCTTAAATGGTTTTTGAGTATAGGCGGAGTATAATTTTTATGACAGAAAAAAAATGGTATGTGGTTCATGCCTACTCTGGTTCAGAAATGCAAATTAAAAAGCTCCTGGAAGAAAGAATAAAATTGCACAATTTACAAGAGATGTTTGGCGAGATCATGATTCCAACTGAAGAAGTTGTAGAGATGCGCGCCGGGAAAAAGCGCAGAAGTGAGCGTAAATTTTATCCAGGCTATGTCTTAGTGAATATGGATATGAATGAGCAAACTTGGCATTTAGTTAAAGATACTCCTAAAGTTTTAGGCTTTATTGGTGGTACTCGAGAAAAGCCAGCGCCAATTTCTCAAATAGATGCGAATAATATTTTGGACCAAATGCGTGAAGGCTCAGATAAACCTAAGCCTAAAATATTATTTGAATCAGGCGAGATTATTCGAGTTGTTGAAGGGCCTTTTGCAGATTTTAATGGAACTGTAGAAGAAGTTAATTATGATAAGCATAAATTAAAAGTAGCGGTTTCTATTTTTGGTCGCTCTACTCCAGTTGATTTAACCTTTGGTCAAGTAGAAAAGCTTTAAATTTTTTAACGGGGAGCAAACCTGGTTTGCGTTAGCACCCATTTATATGAGGTATAAAACATGGCTAAAAGCTTAGATTCAGTAATAGGGTTAATTATCCCTGCTGCTAGCGCCAATCCAAGCCCACCTATTGGGCCTGCCTTAGGTTCGAAAGGTGTAAATATCATGGAATTTTGTAAAGCATTTAATGCTCTTACAGAAAAACTTCCTGGTATCGAAAAAGGCACTCCAATACCTGTTAAAATTTCTGTATATAGTGATAAAAGTTTTACTTTTATCACTAAGACCCCACCTGCTTCTTTTTTACTTAAAAAGATTTTAGGTTTAAAAAGCGGTAGCGGTACCCCCAATGCTAAAAAAGTTGGCAAAGTTTCACTAACACAATTAGAAGAAATTGCTAAATCTAAGCAACCTGATTTAACTGCTTCTAATTTAACTGCAGCAGTTAAAACTATAGCAGGTACTGCGCGTAGTATGGGAATTGATATAGAGGAGAGTGCAAATGGCTAAACAGTCTAAAAGGCGCAAAGCCATAACGGGCGCCTTTGAATTAAATAAAGATTATAATTTTTTAGAAGCAATAGCTCTTTTACAAGCTATGCCTGCAGCTAAATTTCTGGAAAGTGTAGATATTAGTGTTAACTTGGGCGTAGACCCTCGTAAATCCGAGCAAATGGTTCGAGGCTCTACTGTGCTACCTAATGGCACTGGTAAAACTGTGCGCGTTGCAGTATTTACCCAAGGAGCTAATGCTGAAGCTGCAAAAGCTGCCGGCGCCGACTTAGTTGGTATGGATGATTTGGCAGAAAGCATAAAGGCTGGCAATTTTGATTTTGATGTAGTAATAGCTTCACCAGATGCGATGGGCGTAGTTGGACGTTTAGGTCAAATTTTAGGGCCTAAAGGTTTAATGCCTAACCCTAAAGTTGGCACGGTAGCTACCGATGTTGGAGCTGCAGTTAAAAATGCTAAAGGTGGTCAAATACGTTATCGTACAGATAAATCTGGGATAATTCATTGCTCAATTGGTAAAGCTAATTTTAGTGGTGAAAATTTATTAGAAAACGCTCAAGCACTTATTGCAGATCTTAAACGGGCTAAACCTAGTACTTCAAAAGGCGTGTATTTAAAAAAATTAACCCTTTCAACTACTATGGGTCCAGGTTTAAGCGTAGATTTTAGCTCTGTGGCTTAAATTTTAAAAAAGTTTCGACGGCAAGTGCAGTGGCTTTTGTCGTCAAAGACCGTAGGAAAACTATAGTTTTTAAAAATTATCCTACGCAGACGGGAGAAAAACTTCTTTGAGGTTTTTCATTTTAACAATAACTTTTGGGACTCAATTATGCCTATTGGTTTAAATGATAAAAAAGAAATTGTTGCGGGAGTAGCACAAATAGCTGGTACTTCACTTTCTGTAGTGGCAGCAGACTACAGAGGTTTGACTGCGCCACAGATGACAAGCTTGCGAGAGCAAGCACGTGAAAGTGGTGTTACTCTTCAAATGGTACGTAATACTTTGGCCAAGCGAGCTTTTGCAGATACTCCGTATGTTGCTTTAAGTGATCATTTGGTCGGTACTACAATTTTGGCTTTTGCAGCAAATGAACCTGGTGCAGCGGCCAAATTGATTCGCGACTTTTCTAAAAAAAACAATAGCTTAAAAGTAAAAGCTATTTCAGTTGGGGCAAATATTTATAGCGCTGAGCAAATCGACGCTGTAGCTAACTTGCCAACCAAAGAAGAAGCTATTGCGAAGCTTATGTCAGTAATGCAAGCACCAATTACAAAGCTTGCACGTACTATGGCAGAGCCACAAGCTAAATTAACACGAACTTTGGCAGCTGTTCGTTCACAAAAAGAGCAAGCTGCTTAATTATTAAATTTATTTCGGAGAATTACTATGGCCATTGCCAAAGAAGAAATTTTAGAAGCTATTTCACAAATGAGTGTTATGGATGTTGTTGAGCTTATTGAATCTATGGAAGAAAAATTCAATGTTACAGCTGCGGCTCCGGTTGCATTAGCTGCCGCTCCTGCTGCTGGAAATGAAGATGCAGCTGCTGAACAAACAGAGTTTAGTGTAGTTATGAGCTCTTTTGGAGAAAATAAAGTTTCAGTTATTAAAACTGTACGCGCTCTTACAGGTTTAGGTTTAAAAGAAGCTAAAGCTTTAGTTGAAGCTGCACCCACTCCTATTAAAGAAGGCGCTTCTAAAGAAGAAGCGGCGGACATTAAAAAGCAATTAGAAGAAGCTGGCGCTGCGGTTGAAATAAAATAATAGCGAAACATCTTCATTATTATCACAGTTGCTTGACTAATTGTGATTAATGTCTTAAGATACCAGGTTATTTGTGGCAGCGTTAGCTGCTGCAAGTAACTTTTGTTTAACATCCATAGTCAGAGGATTTACCATGGCTTTCGCTGATGCTTCCGCGCTTTCATATACTGAGACGAAAAGAACCCGTTGTGATTTAGGTTCTAGTAATTATGACTTACCTATGCCGCATCTTCTTAAGATTCAAACTGATTCTTATGAGAAGTTTTTGCAGGCAAACTTAGCAGTTTCTGCTCGCAAAGATTTTGGGCTCCAAAATGCTTTTGCTTCAGTTTTTCCGATTAAAAGCTATTCTGGAAATGCTATTTTAGAATTTGTGGGTTATACCTTGGGTGAGCCACCATTTGATGTAAAAGAATGTCAAATTCGTGGGGTAACTTATGCTGCTCCTTTGCGCGTTAAAATACGTCTAGTTATCTACGATAAAGAAGCTCCTAGTGATGCTAAAGTAGTTAAAGATGTGCGCGAGCAAGAAGTTTATATGGGAGAAATCCCATTAATGACCCAAAATGGCACTTTTGTAGTTAATGGTACTGAACGAGTCGTGGTGTCTCAATTACATAGATCACCTGGTGTATTTTATGAACACGATAAAGGTAAAACACATTCTTCTGGTAAATTGTTATATGCAGCTAGAATTATTCCCTACCGTGGCTCTTGGTTAGACATAGAATTTGATCCTAAAGATTGTATATTTGTGCGGATTGATAGGCGCCGTAAGTTACCTGCGAGTGTGTTGTTAAAAAGTTTAGGTCTTACCAACGAACAAATTTTAGAAATATTTTTTGAAATTAGTAATTTTGCTATAGAAAATGATAGTTTTATCTTAAAATTGTTGCCCGAGAGATTGCGTGGCGAGACGGCTATTGCTGATATTAAAGCTCCAGATGGTAGCATTATTGTTGAGGCTGGGCGTCGAGTAACGGCAAGACATATTAATAAGTTACAACAACTTGGGGTTAATGAAATTGAAGTTCCCCATGAATATGTTATTGGCAAAACTATTGCTAAAGATATTATAGATAATGACACAGGTGAAGTAATTATTGAGGCTAATGCTGAGATTACTATAGAAACCATTCACTTATTAAAAAAACATAATATAACTACCCTACAAACTATTTATACTAATGATTTAGATAGAGGTTCATATATTTCTGATACCTTAAAGGTTGACACCACTAATTCGCAACTCGAGGCATTAGTAGAAATCTATCGTATGATGCGCCCTGGGGAGCCACCTACGAAAGATTCAGCTGAGCAATTATTTAAAAGCTTATTTTTTGATGCTGACCGATACGATTTATCTGCTGTAGGTAGAATGAAATTCAATAGGCGTGTGGGTCGCAATGAAATATCTGGCCCAGGCATATTATCTAAAGAAGATATTATTTTAGCTTTTAAGACTTTGATTGATATCCGTGATGGTCGAGGCGAAATTGATGATATTGATCACCTTGGTAATCGGCGCGTACGTAGCGTAGGTGAAATGGTTGAAAATCAATTTAGAGTAGGCTTAGTACGCGTTGAGCGTGCAGCTAAAGAGCGCTTAAGCCTTGCTGAATCTGACAATTTAATGCCTCAAGATTTAATAAATGCTAAGCCTGTATCGGCCACTATCAAAGAATTTTTTGGTTCTAGCCAATTATCTCAGTTTATGGATCAAAATAATCCCTTGTCTGAGATTACTCACAAGCGTCGGGTTTCGGCACTTGGCCCTGGTGGTCTAACGCGCGATCGCGCCGGATTTGAGGTACGCGATGTTCATATTACTCATTATGGTCGAGTATGTCCTATTGAAACCCCTGAAGGCCCTAATATTGGTTTAATAAATTCTTTAGCTTGTTACTCTAGAACTAATGAGTATGGTTTTTTAGAAACACCTTATCGCCATGTAGTTAATGGTCAAGTTATAGAAGAAGTTGAATTTTTATCGGCAATAGAAGAAGGTCAATTTGTAATTGCTCAAGCAAATGCAGCTTTAGATAGAGCTGGAAAAATTGTAGAAGACTTGGTTCCATGTAGGCATAAAGGTGAATTCACTCTTATGCCAAGAGATAAAGTGCAGTACATGGATGTCTCTCCGCGTCAAATAGTTTCAGTTGCAGCTTCGCTTATTCCATTTTTAGAACATGATGATGCTAACCGAGCATTGATGGGTTCAAATATGCAACGGCAAGCAGTACCTACTTTGCGTGCTGAAAAACCTTTAGTTGGTACAGGTGTTGAGCGGGTAGTGGCTATAGACTCAGGAGTTACGGTAACTGCTGCGCGCGCTGGAACTGTGTATGCAGTTGATGCTTCTCGTATAGTTATAAAAGCCTTTGAAGCTGAGCCTGGTGCTGGCGATGGTGGGGTAGATATATATAATCTTACTAAGTATCAACGCTCTAACCAAGATACTTGTATTAATCAAAAACCATTAGTTAAAGTGGGCGATCAAATTAAATCTGGTGATGTATTAGCTGACGGGCCATCTACTGATATGGGTGAATTGGCTTTAGGACAAAACTTACTAGTAGCTTTTATGCCATGTAATGGACGCAACTTTGAGGATTCTATTGCTATTTCTGAGCGCGTAGTCCAAGAAGACAGATTTACCACAATTCATATTGAAGAATTAACTTGTATTTCACGTGATACTAAATTAGGTTCAGAAGAAATAACTGGGGATATTCCTAATGTTAGTGAGGGCACTCTTGGCAAGCTAGATGCTGCAGGTGTTGTGCATATTGGTGCTCACGTTGGGGATGGTGATATTTTAGTCGGTAAAGTAACCCCTAAGGGTGAGACCCGATTAACTCCAGAAGAAAAATTGCTACGAGCTATATTTGGAGAAAAAGCTTCAGATGTTAAAGACTCTTCATTACGTATGCCTTCTGGTGTAAGTGGTACTGTTATTGATGTTCAAGTATTTACTCGGGATGGGTTACCTAAAGACTCTAGAGCTTTAGCAATAGAAGAATCTCAACTTGAGCAAATTAAAAAAGATTTGCGAGATGAGTTTAAGATTAGAGAGCAAGATTTAGTTGATAGGTTAATAGCGGCTTTAGTTGATAAAAAGTTGGCCAAAGCTTCGACAAATTTGAAAAAAGGTGCACAGTTGACCTTAGAAAATTTACAAGCAATGCCTCGAGAAGAACTATTGGCGTTAAATTTAACTGATGATGCTGATAATCAATTATTAGAAGCCGTGGGCGCTCAATTTGAAGCATTACGTGCAGATCATGATGTAGCTTTAGAATCTAAATACAAAAAATTAAAGCAAGGTGATGATTTAGCTCCAGGCGTGCTGAAGATTGTAAAAGTTTTCTTGGCCGTAAAGCGTAGAATTCAACCTGGTGATAAAATGGCTGGACGCCATGGAAACAAAGGTGTTATTTCTACAATAGTGCCAGTAGAAGATATGCCTTATTTAGAAGATGGTACTCCAGTAGATATCGTGCTAAATCCTTTAGGTGTGCCTTCTAGGATGAATGTCGGGCAAATTTTAGAAACTCACTTAGGGTGGGCAGCTAAAGGCTTAGGCAATCGTATTAATGAGATGTTAGCAGCCCAAGAAAGCATTACTAAAATTAGAGCGTTTTTAGATAAAATTTATAATCTACAGCATCACAATGATAGCAAACAATATGAGCGTAAATTAAATCTAGATAGTTTTTCTGATGCCCAAGTCATGGAATTGGCGCAAAATTTAATTACGGGTGTGCCTATGGCTACTCCAGTATTTGATGGCTGTGAAGAGGAAAATATTAAAAAATTGTTAGAACTTGCGGGTCTTCCAAGAACTGGACAAACTAAGTTAACTGATGGTCGAACTGGAAATGTTTTTGATAGATTAGTAACTGTAGGTTACATGTATATGCTTAAATTAAATCATTTAGTTGATGATAAAATGCATGCACGTTCCACAGGCTCATACAGCTTAGTTACGCAACAGCCATTAGGTGGTAAAGCCCAATTTGGCGGGCAGCGTTTTGGTGAAATGGAGGTCTGGGCCTTAGAAGCATATGGCGCAGCTTATACTCTTCAAGAAATGTTAACTGTTAAATCTGATGATGTTAATGGTAGAACCAAAATGTATAAAAATATTGTGGACGGTGATCATAGGATGGAGGCTGGGATGCCAGAATCATTTAACGTATTAGTTAAAGAAATTCGGGCTTTAGGTATCAACATCGAATTAGACCAAGATTAAGGGGAACGTGAGTGTCAGTATCAGCAGATTACTTTTTAGGACAACTAAAAGGCCAGGATAAACGCGTAGATGGGGTTTTAGTTGGTTTAGCTTCGCCAGATTTAATTCGTTCCCGTTCTTTTGGGCAAGTTAGAAAATCTGAAACACTAAATTATCGTACAGGCAAGCCTGAGCCAGATGGCTTGCATTGTGCAAAAATTTTCGGTCCAATTAAAGATAACGAATGTTTGTGTGGACGCTTTAAGCGCTTAAAACATAGAGGAACCATTTGCGATAAATGTGGCGTTGAGGTTACCTTATCAAAGGTAAGACGTGATCGCATGGGACATATTGAGCTGGCAAGTCCGGTGGCGCATATTTGGTTTTTAAAGTCTTTGCCATCTAGAATTGGTTTGCTCGTGGATATGACTTTGCGTGATATTGAACGTATTTTATATTTTGAAGCTTATGTAGTTGTAGACGCTGGTATGACGCCGCTTGAGCAAGGACAACTTCTTACAGAAGAAGCTTTCCTAGAAGCTTTTGAAGCTCATGGGGATGAGTTTAAAGCATTAATGGGTGCTGAGGCTATACAAAAATTATTAGCTGAAATAGATTTAGAAAGAGAAGCTCAACTTATTCGTGATGAATTACCTAGTACGACTTCAGAAACTCGTGCTAAAAAATTAGCTAAAAGATTAAAAATAATTGAATCATTTATTGGTTCTGGTAATAATCCTCAATGGATGATCTTAACAGTCTTACCTGTGTTGCCACCAGATTTAAGGCCGTTAGTGCCTCTTGATGGAGGTCGTTTTGCCACATCTGATTTGAATGACTTATACCGTCGTGTAATAAATCGTAATAATCGATTAAAGCGTTTATTAGATTTAAGTGCGCCTGATATCATTGTACGCAATGAAAAAAGAATGCTCCAAGAAGCAGTAGATGCTTTACTAGATAATGGTCGTCGCGGCCGGGCAATTACAGGCTCGAATAAGCGTCCCTTAAAATCCTTAGCTGATATGATTAAAGGTAAGCAAGGCCGGTTTAGACAAAATTTATTAGGTAAAAGGGTTGATTATTCTGGGCGCTCTGTAATTGTTGTGGGTCCCACCCTAAAATTGCATCAATGTGGTTTGCCTAAAAGAATGGCGCTTGAATTATTTAAACCATTTATTTTTAGTAAATTAGTTTTTCGTGGTCTAGCCACAACTATTAAAGCTGCTAAAAAAATGGTTGAAAAAGAAGGCTCAGAGGTTTGGGATATTTTAGATGATGTTATTCGCGAGCATCCAGTATTATTAAATCGTGCGCCGACACTTCACAGACTTGGTATTCAAGCATTTGAGCCAATTTTGATTGAAGGTAAAGCTATTCAGTTGCATCCTTTAGTTTGTGCCGCTTACAACGCTGACTTTGATGGCGATCAAATGGCAGTCCATGTGCCATTAACTATAGAAGCGCAATTAGAGGCACGTACTTTAATGATGTCTACTAATAATATTCTTTCTCCGGCAAACGGAGAGCCTATTATTGTGCCTTCTCAAGATGTTGTTTTAGGGTTGTATTATTTAACTCGCGAACGAGTAAATTCTAAAGGTGAGGGCATGATTTTTGCAAATGCAAAAGAAGTGCGACGAGCTTATGAAAATGGCTATGTAGCGTTAAATGCTAAAATTAAACTACGAATTAAAGTAGTAACTGATGAAGCAACTGGTGAGAGTGAAACTCGGTTAGTTGATACAACTACTGGCAGAGCTTTTTTTAGTGAAATAATCCCAGCTGGAGTATCTTTTTTACACATTAATAAAATTATGAAAAAGAAAGATATATCTAAAATTTTAGATCATTCTTATCGTGTAGTTGGCTTAAAAGAAACCGTAATTTTTGCTGATCAATTAATGTATACCGGTTTTCATTATGCCACGCTTTCTGGAACTTCCATTGGTGTGGATGATTTAATTATTCCTGCAGCTAAAAAATCTATTATTGACTCGGCTGATAATGAAGTGCGTGAAATTGAAGAGCAATACTCTTCTGGTTTAGTAACTCACGGTGAGCGATATAATAAAGTTATAGATATTTGGTCGCGCACTAATGATCAAGTTGCTAAAGCTATGATGAGTGAGCTTTCTACTGAAGAAGTTCTAGATGCTAACAATAATAAAATACAGCAAGAGTCTTTTAATTCAGTTTATATGATGGCTGATTCTGGTGCTCGTGGCTCGGCGGCGCAAATGCGGCAGTTAGCAGGAATGCGTGGTTTGATGGCAAAACCGGATGGCTCAATTATTGAAACACCTATTACTGCGAACTTTAGGGAAGGCTTAAACGTATTACAATACTTTATTTCTACCCATGGAGCCCGTAAGGGTTTAGCTGATACAGCTTTAAAAACTGCTAACTCAGGTTATTTAACTCGCAGGTTGGTAGATGTTGCCCAAGATGTGGTAGTTACTGAGGAAGATTGTGGTACTACTAATGGTTTAACTCTTACTCCATTAATTGAAGGCGGCGACATAGTTGAACCATTGTCCGAAAGAGTTTTGGGACGAGTATTACTTGAAGATGTCTATTTGCCAAATTCAGATGAAATGATTATAGCCAAAGGAACTATGCTAGATGAAAAGCTAGTTTCAAAGTTGGAAATACTTGGCATTGATAAGGTTAAAGTGCGCTCGGTTATTACTTGTGATGTACGTTATGGTGTTTGTCGAAATTGTTATGGACGTGATTTAGCGCGTGGAGCCATAGTTAATATTGGCGAAGCGGTGGGAGTTATTGCTGCTCAATCAATTGGTGAGCCTGGTACTCAGCTTACTATGCGTACATTCCACATCGGTGGTGCAGCTTCTCGGGCCACAGCTGAAAGTAGTATCCAGGTAAAAAATGATGGCGTCGCAAGACTTAGCAATCTTAAGTATATTCCTCGTAAGGATGGAACTATTATTGCCATTTCTCGCTCAGGCGAATTAACTATTACTGACAGTAATGGGCGCGAGCGCGAAAAATATAAATTACCTTATGGCGCTATTATTAAAGTAAAAGACGGGGATAATGTTAGAGCCGGTGAAACTGTTGCTAATTGGGACCCCCATAGTCACCCTATAGTTACTGAAGTTGCAGGTATTGTTAGATACAATGACTTACATGAAGGTTTAACTATGAATCGTCAGACTGACGAGGTTACTGGTTTGTCTAATACTGTAGTGCTAGATGCAAAACAATTAGGTAGTGGTGGTAAAGATTTACGCCCTATGATCAGACTAGAAGATACTGAAGGTAATGAGTTAATTCTTGAAGGCACAGGGTTGCCTGCGCAGTATTTTCTGCCAGCTGATGCGGTAATTAATCCAGATGATGGTGCTTATATAGAGCAAGGTGACGTCTTAGCGCGCATCCCTCAAGAGTCTTCAAAAACTCGGGATATTACTGGAGGCTTACCTCGAGTTGCAGATTTATTTGAAGCTAGAAGACCTAAAGAAGCTGCTATTTTAGCAGAAAAAACTGGAGTTGTTAGTTTTGGTAAAGAAACTAAAGGTAAGCGGCGGTTAATCATTACTTCAACTGATGGCGAAACACATGAAGAATTAATTCCTAAATGGCGTAACGTTAGTGTTTTTGAAGGGGAAATGGTACAGCGTGGTGAGATTGTATCTGATGGTCCATCTAACCCTCATGAGGTTTTACGTTTATTAGGAGTTGATGCTTTATCAAATTATATTGGTAAAGAAGTTCAAGATGTATATCGCTTACAAGGTGTTAAAATTAATGATAAGCACATTGAAGTCGTGGTGCGTCAAATGTTGCGTAAAGTTGAAATTAAGCATCCTGGGGATTCCAAGCTATTAAGTGGCGAACAAATGGAATTTTCTGATTTATTAAGTATAAATGAAGCTTTAGAAAAAGATGATAAGATGCTAGCAACATATGAGCGAGTATTGCTAGGAATTACGAAAGCATCTTTAGCTACAGAGTCATTTATTTCAGCTGCTTCTTTCCAAGAAACGACCAGAGTTTTAACTGAAGCTGCAGTTTCTGGTAAACGCGATGGTTTGCGAGGCTTGAAAGAAAATGTAATTGTCGGCAGATTAATTCCTGCGGGTACAGGTTTATCGCATCATAGGCGGCTTGAATCTTTAAGTTCGAAAAGACTTAGTGAAAGAAGTCATCGTGATGATGAGGCTAAAGACCAATCAAATGTAGATTTTGAGCAAGCTTTTGGTGAGGCTTTAAATTCGCGTTAAATTGCAATATTGCTGTATCAATTTATATTAAATAAGGGCCATTATGGCCCTTATTTTTAAGTACTTATATTTAAATTGATAAGCAATTAGCATACATGTACTAGAAATCTAGTATTTTCTATGTTAACATCACTCACGTTTTTACATAAACAACGGAATACATATAAATTTTGAGTATTCCTAAGCTACCAATGAGTAGCCAAGGCTGTCATTGGACTCCTGTAGAATTCTCCTCCTATTGGAATAATTCCTACAGTTATTGTCGTTTAATTTTTAAGTTGGAGTTCTATCTTTTTATGGCAACTACACAACAATTAGTAAGAAAGGGCCGCCAAATGCCGGTCGATAAGACTAAGAGCCCGGCATTAAAAAAGTGCCCACAGCGCCGTGGGGTGTGTGTACGAGTTTATACAACTACACCCAAAAAACCAAACTCAGCTTTACGTAAAGTTTGCCGGGTACGTTTGACTACAGGTTATGAAGTTACTGCTTATATCCAAGGCGAAGGGCACAACTTACAAGAGCATTCTGTAGTTTTAGTTCGTGGTGGACGTGTGAAAGATTTACCAGGTGTGCGTTATAAAGTCGTACGCGGAGCACTTGATACTAGCGGTGTTAAAGGCCGTAAGCAATCGCGTTCTAAATATGGTGAAAAACGCAATAAAAAATCTGACAAGAAATAAGTTCGATTGAGGAATTATTAATATGCCAAGAAGACGGATAGCAGTAAAAAGAGTTATTCAAGCAGATCCTAAATATGGAAGCACTCTTTTAGCTAAATTTATGAACCAAGTTATGGTTTCAGGTAAAAAATCTGTTGCAGAAAGAATTGTATATGGAGCCTTAGACCTTATTAAGCAACGCACTAAGACTTTAGAGCCTTTAGCCGTATTTGAAAGAGCATTAGCAAATATTAAGCCGGTAGTAGAAGTAAAATCGCGCAGAGTAGGTGGCGCCACTTATCAAGTGCCTATAGAGGTTAGCGCTCTTAGAGCTAATGCTTTGGCTATGAGGTGGTTAGTAGAATACGCTCGCCAACGTGGTTCTAAAAGTATGGTATATAAGCTTGCTGAAGAAATTTTAGATGCATCAGATGAAGAAAGCTCAACTGGTGGTTCTAGAGGTAAGGGTGGCGCAATTAAAAAACGTGAAGATACCCACCGCATGGCAGAAGCTAATAAAGCATTTTCGCACTTCCGTTGGTAGAGGATATAGAAATTGGCACGTAAAACCGATATTAAAAGATACAGAAATATAGGCATCATGGCGCACATAGATGCAGGTAAAACTACGACTACAGAGCGTATTTTATTTTATACAGGTATTTCTCATAAAATTGGAGAAGTACATGATGGTGCGGCTACTATGGACTGGATGGAGCAAGAGCAAGAGCGTGGTATAACCATAACTTCAGCGGCAACCACTTGTTTTTGGAGCGGCATGAGCCAGCAATTCCCAGAACACAGAATAAATATTATTGATACACCAGGTCACGTTGATTTTACTATTGAAGTAGAGCGCTCTTTAAGAGTGCTAGATGGGGCTTGTGCGGTATTTTGTGCTGTAGGTGGTGTCGAGCCTCAATCAGAAACAGTGTGGAGACAAGCTAATAAGTATGGCGTGCCTCGCATGGCTTTTGTGAATAAAATGGACCGAGCTGGTGCAAATTTCTTGCGCGTCGTAGAGCAAGTAAAGCTTCGTCTTGGAGCAAATCCGATACCAATTCAGTTACCTATAGGTGCCGAAGATACTTTCGAAGGTGTAATTGATTTGGTCAAGATGAAATCTATTTACTGGAATGAAGCAGATAAAGGCATCACTTTTGAGTACCGAGCAATTGCAGATGATATGCTAGATGAATGTCAAAAATGGCATCGGAATTTAGTCGAAGCTGCAGCTGAGTCTTCAGAAGAATTAATGGATAAATATTTAGAAACAGATACGCTTAGCGAAGAAGAAATTATTGCAGGTATTAGAGCGCGAACCTTATCTAATGAGATAGTTCCAATGTTATGTGGTTCAGCTTTTAAGAATAAGGGCGTGCAAGCAATGTTGGATGCATTGGTGCAGTATATGCCATCACCAACTGAAGTACCGGCAATAACTGGAATCTTAGAAGATGAAACTCCGGCAGTTAGAAAATCTTCTGATAAAGAGCCATTTGCAGCTTTAGCTTTTAAAATTGCAACCGATCCATTTGTGGGAAGCTTAACCTTTTTTAGAGTTTATTCTGGAGTTTTGCGCTCAGGTGATACTTTGATGAATTCAGTTAAGCAAAAAAAAGAGCGCATTGGTCGAATTTTACAAATGCACTCAAATAATCGTGAAGAGATTAAAGAAGTATATGCTGGGGATATAGCAGCAGCTGTAGGTTTGAAAAATACAACTACGGGCGATACTTTGTGTGACGCATCTAAAATTATAACCCTTGAAAGGATGGAGTTTCCTGAACCGGTAATTAATGTAGCTGTTGAACCTAAAACTAAAGCTGATCAAGAAAAAATGAGTATAGCTTTATCTAAATTAGCACAAGAAGACCCATCCTTTAGAGTTTGGAGTGACGAAGAGTCAGGACAAACTATTATTGCAGGTATGGGCGAGTTACATTTAGAAATAATTATTGATAGAATGCGCCGCGAATTTAACGTGGAAGCTAATGTGGGTAAACCACAAGTAGCCTATCGCGAAGCCGTTACTAAAACAGTTGAGCAAGAGTATAAGCACATTAAGCAATCTGGCGGTCGCGGACAATATGGGCATGTGTGGTTACGCATAGAGCCTAAAGAGCCAGGTAGTGGTTTTGAATTTGTAAACCAAATTGTAGGTGGAGCTGTACCTAAAGAGTATATTCCTGCTGTACAAAAAGGTATTGAAGAACAAATGACTAATGGTGTGCTTGCGGGCTATCCAGTGGAAGATGTTAAAGTTACTTTATTTGATGGCTCATATCATGATGTTGACTCTAGTGAGATGGCATTTAAATTGGCTGCACGTCAAGGATTTAAAAAAGGAGCTATAACTGCTGGGGCTGTGTTAATGGAGCCTGTAATGAGTGTAGAAGTAACTACCCCTGAAGATTATATGGGAGATGTGGTTGGTGACTTAAATAGGCGTCGTGGAATAATACAAGGTATGGATGATACTCCAGCTGGCAAACAAGTAAAAGCTGAAGTACCGTTATCAGAAATGTTTGGTTACGCTACAGATTTGCGTTCTGCAACTCAAGGACGTGCAACTTATAGTATGTCCTTTAAACGTTATATAGAAGCACCTAATAATATTTCTCAGGAAATAATTAAAAAGCGTACAGGTTAAAATAATTTTATTAAGTAAGAGGTAATAAATAGTGGCTAAGCAAAAATTTGAGCGTGGATTACCGCATTTAAATGTAGGAACCATAGGGCATGTTGATCATGGTAAGACTACTTTGACAGCAGCATTAACGAAAGTGTTAGCTGATGCTCACGGTG
>Ga0136604_1000753_pt1 | contig 15396 bp, 12 predicted proteins | sample AntRauFillE10628_FD_104928 | JGI IMG/M metagenome (GOLD analysis project Ga0136604, IMG submission 104928) | Saline lake microbial communities from Rauer Islands, Antarctica - Metagenome Filla E10 #628 | ecosystem: Environmental > Aquatic > Non-marine Saline and Alkaline > Saline | place... | reverse complement strand
AATTGGTTTTTATCCCAAAAGCCCGAGAAACTTCTTCGAGTATCGAACGATCGAATACGGCTTTTTTGAAGCGATTCCAGCTGGTTTCGAATATACCGGTGAGGTGCTGAACAACTATGTCATCTCTCTGAAATTTCTATTCTCAAAGTCTGGCGTTCAACAAGTTGGAAGCTTTCTAACTATTGGAGATCTATTTGCTCCTACCTGGGACTGGCACAGTTTCTGGGAAATTACTGCGTTTCTGTCTTTGATTCTCGCAGTAATGAACATCCTCCCTATACCGGCTCTGGACGGTGGGCATGTTTTATTCCTGCTTTATGAGATGATATCCGGTCGTCCTCCAAGTGAGAAATTCCTGGAACGTGCTCAATTGGTTGGGATTGTAATATTGATAGGGCTTATGCTCCTGGCAATTGGAAATGACGCCATAAGATTTATCTTCAATTAGAGTGCAACAGCAACGACATTAACAGCACGTTTTTACTAACCAGTGATGGCACTGGTTGCAGTTGATTCATCTGGATTTTTCCTCTTCATAATCAACGCTCCAATAAGTGTGTAGATGAAGCCTATTGGGAAAATCTCGAAGAAGGTGTAGAAAATCTTGAGGTGGGTTTTCTTGTAATCCTCTCGTTGTCCCTCGAGCTTAGTCTTGAGCTCTTGGTAATCTGCTTGTGAAAGATCCTGATTTTCGAGGTTCTCAATTTGCTGACCGAAATAGTTGTCGGCAAAATCGGGCACGAAAATAGGCTGGTAAATCATCCAGCCGATGACGTAAACAACCGAGATCACGAGCGTGATGTAGATTCCAGTTAAGAATGCATTGGAAAAAGAAATTTCCCCTCGGAGCTCCTGATCGCGCACTTTCTTGATTCCAAAAATGACCGGCAACATCCCAATAAGCATTGAGACCAAGCCAATGAGTTCTCCGCTGCCAGAAGCCATCTCACCCGGTCTTCCTGCCAATACTGTCATTATGACCCAGCCCAGAATCATAATTCCTGACCCAACTAGTCCACTGATAAAAATGATCTTTTTCATTTCTGATTTTAATTTGTTGATTGGGCAAAAAGTTTAGGGCAAACATCGAGTAAGCACTTAAAACTAACTTCATTCGAATGGCCGAGCGAATAATTATTGTGAGGGCGGCCCAGACAAAAGATCCCATCTCTTTTACTCACCATGCAAATTTAAGCATTCACGGCTCTGCAAGATCTATTGCTATTAACATCGAGGCTTGTAAAAGTCTGTTTTTTGCCATTCACAACCACCTGTAAAACTCCTAATTTCGAGCAAAACGAAATTTATGCAGAAGCTCGTCTACATTCTCTTCCTGTCGCTGCTCTTTTCCTGGACTCATGAGGCCAGTGGGCAAAATGAAACGAGAGCCAAGCAGCGCGATCTTTTTGGCGGACAGCCTAAAGCCAAAGTCGTGATTGTGCCGTACGAAGGCAAAATGCTACTGAGCGACATCAACCGCGAGCTCGGAAACGAGCACAACATGACACTTCCTGAGATCAAAAACATTTTCCGCGAAGGACTCTGTCAAATGGTGGCCATGGAGGGAAGCAAGGAGTACGACACATTCGATATGATCAACTCCGGTGAAAAAGCAGTTTATCAGGACATCCAGTTTATCTTCAACAACCTCGGCTACAAATACATTGAAACCCCTAAGCCCAAAGAGGAAGAGGAGGATGAAAACGTAATCGATCGGATAGAAGAAAAGGTTGAGGAAAAGCAAGACCCAAAACAGAAAGACCGTGGAGTTTACGTGGCCAAAGGTGAAATCCGGTCTGACTACGACAATCGGGAGCGGTTCATGGATGCGCACCTGCTTAAGCCAAGTCTTTTTGAATACCTGCAAGAGCAGTACGCAGCCGACTATTTTCTTTTTATCACTCAGCTAGACATAAAAGTGATGCGCACACCCGAGATGCCTGAATGGACTACAGCTGAGCGAAGGTTGAAAATGCACTACACTATTTTTGACGGTGACGGTAAAAAAGTTGCGGGTTCGGCTTCATACGCCTATTTTGGACCCGAAGTAAAAGATATATTTCAGATCATCAAAACCTATTTTCCCCTGCTTGCCGCGGATGCCATAAAGGCAATCCCAGCTGAAGAGGAAGATGAAAAGAAAACCTCCGAAGAGCCTGTTAGCGAGAAGCCGCAAGACAGCCCACCTTCAACTCGGGCAGAAGATGATGACGATGATTTTTAACACAACCTGCGGATGAACCTCGATGCTTACGTATTGGTAATTGCAGCGTCACTTATTGTGATCCTCTCTTACTTTTTCAATGTGATTTCTAAGAAAACGAATGTACCCAGCGTCTTGCTGCTCATCGTTTTGGGAATCCTCATAAAACAAGGCGGGAAATACATCGGGCTCGACATTCCCGAGATGAACACCCTGCTCGAAGTCCTGGGAACTATAGGTCTGATTCTCATAGTACTTGAAGCAGCCCTGGACCTGGAACTGACTCGTGAAAAGTGGCCCTTAATCTGGAAATCTTGCACTGTCGCTTTTGCATCGCTAATGATTTCGACTGGCGCCATTGCACTGGTGCTTTACAGCTTTGTTTTTGAAGGTGAGGGTGCCACTCTCTCTTCGATAATCTATGCTATTCCACTGTCGGTTATGAGTAGTGCCATTATTATCCCCAGTGTGGGTGGGCTCCGCAAGGACCGCAAAGAATTTATGGTTTACGAGGGTACTTTCAGCGACATCCTGGGAATCATGTTTTTCTACTTTGTCACTGGTAATCAGGATGAAACCGCAGGTAACATCGTGCTTAATGTTTCGATCAATATCATTGCCACGCTGCTACTCTCGTTTGTGGCCAGCTACATTATTATTTTCATTTTTCAGCGCATCAAGAGTCAGGTCAAGCGCTTTCTCATCATCGCCATCCTCACTCTGCTTTACGCTGTAGGTAAAAAGATTCACCTTTCTCCACTCATTCTAATTCTGATTTTTGGGTTGATGCTCAACAACTACAAGATCTTTTTCAGAGGTCGACTCAGGAGATTTATAGACGATGGTGTGCTCATTCGAATCCTTCAGGACTTCCACTTGCTGACGCTCGAGAGTGCCTTTGTGATCCGAACTTTCTTTTTCGTCATCTTCGGTGTTACCATCACGCTGGCTTCCATTTTCAACTGGGAGGTGGTGTTCTACAGCATGGTTTTTACCTCGATGCTTTATATCATCAGGCTGGCTTTTCTGCTGCTCTTCCAAAAGGAGAACGTGTTCCCGCTGCTCTACATCGCACCCCGTGGATTGATTACAATCTTGCTTTTCTTCCAAATTCCAGCAGTACTCGCTACTGACGAATTCGACCAGGGAATATTGCTTTTCATGATCATTACCACGAACATCATCATGACTATTTCCCTGATTCAAACCGGACTTGAAATTAAGCCAGTCCTCACCGACCACCAGCCATCAGGCGGTCAAGAAAAGAAGCAAAATGGCAAACAACAGGGTGACAAGTCAGGAAAAACCAATGGCAACGGCAACAACAGCAATGGTGATAAACCAGCTGGAGGTAGCAACACAAAAGATTTGATTTAACTTTAGGATCCAACACTTCGAAAAGAAAACTCTCATGAGTGAGGAAACCCTCATTGACCTTAATCATCTGGAGAAAATCAGCGGAGGCAACAAAGACTTCATCCGCGAAATTCTACAAATATTTCTCGAGCAAACGCCCAGGGAAATAGCTAAACTCCGTGAATATTTGGAGCACGATGAAATGGAGAAGGTAGAGTACTATGCACACAAACTTAAATCTGCTACTGACTCTATTGGTTTTTCTGAAGGACGACAGCTTTTCAATCAAATCGAAGACTGCGCGCGTCTAGGAAAGCCTGACATGATAGCACCACTTGTCCAGAATGTGTCTGAGGTTTGCTCAGTCGCTTGCCAACAGGTATCTAAAAAGCTGGAGAAAGGTTTGTAAGAAATTACTTACACACCCCTGAGAGTGCTTCCTACTGGTGAGCAAAGACTTTAGATCGTTATTTGTGTGAATAAATGAAAGCACACTAATGATCGATCTGCATCTACTCACCAGGATTACAAGTGACGACTACTCGTTTCTAAGCATGATCAGCCAAAAAATCTCTTTGAACAATGATCGTTTTCGTTCTGAGTTCGAAGCTGCTATAAAGCAAGAGAGTTGGAATCACTGTTACTTTCTTCTCCTCGAGTTTTTCAAGAAAACCTCTACCTATAGCACTGGCAACTTCAAAAGTGCTGTGCAAAACACGCTCGACATCGTGAAAATTTCCGATAGCGAAAGATCCAAAACTGAAGCGTGCCAAAACATTCTTCAGAGAATTCAGGACGGGACCGATAATCTCAAACAGCGTTTTCCTTCACCTACAGTTCAGCCCTAAATCAGCACAACTCGTAGACTTTTCCCGGTAGACATCTTACCAATCCATTAAACTCCATATTGAGCAAAAGTGAATTTGTCTTGCTCATTGGTATGCCGCTCTGCACACTTAATTCATCGATAGCCGACTTGCCGATCCTCAGCGCTTCTACAATTCTTTCCTCTTCTTCTGTGAGGTCGACAAACAACTTGTGTTGATTGGAAGAGGGCGTCACGCTTTCTCTGTTCCAACCCATTACATACATCACATCATCTGCAGACTGTACAAGCGAAGCTTTCTGTTCTTTTATCAATCGATTGCAACCGGTGGAATAAGTATCGCCCACTCTACCCGGCAGCGCCATCACATCCCGACTGTATGAAAACGCGAGGTTAGCCGTAATCAAAGATCCTCCTTTATGGCCAGACTCCACTACCAGAACACCATCAGCCATTCCGGCAACAATTCGATTTCTCCTGGGGAAGTTTTGCGCATCGGGTCGCGTGCCACTGCGAAACTCGGTGATGACGCCTCCTTTCCCCATCATCTTTTCTGCCGTGCTACGATGCAGCGCAGGATAAAAACGATCGAGGCCATGACCGAGACAGCCAATGGTTGGCAAGTCATTTTTCAATGCCGATTTGTGAGCACAGATGTCAATTCCGTATGCCATTCCACTGACAATTGTCACTCCCGTTTCAGAGAGTTCGCCAATAATTTTCTCACACTCATCCAGTCCGTAGGGAGTGGCTCTTCTTGTGCCCACTACTGAAAGAACTCGCCCGGGATTCAGCCTCAGGTTTCCTTTTCCATAAAGCACCAGCGGACTATCCTGACAGTATTTCAAACGATTTGGGTACTCCTTGTCTAGGTAGAAATAAATGTCAATTCCATTTTCACTGGCAAAGTCAACTTCCTTTTGAGCATCTTTAAGCAGGTCATCGTTGAATTCGTCTTTTATCAATTTCGCCCGGACGCCTTCCACATTCTTAAAACCTCTCTTCGCCTCTTCAAAAACTTCTTTTACCCCACCGCAGTGAGACACGAGTTTTCGTGCATTTATAGGCCCCAGGTTCTTCACGAGCGTAAGGGCCACTCTGTAGACAACATCTTCTGAATAGTTCATTATCAAGGCTTTTGGCAGTATCAAAAATAGACAAATAGGTCATTGAAGCAAGGACTCCCCGGCAAGCTTCTATTTTAGTATCATTGCATGTCTCCCATCAAAAGAGGTATGAAAAACGCACTCTTGCTCACTTTGGTTTTGTGGCTGTTTTCAGCGGTTGTTTGCCATTCGCAGGTTGTTTCAGGAACTGTAGAGTCGGCCAAATCAGGAGAGCTTCTTCCAGGTGTAACGGTCACTACGAAGAAAGAAGAAGGGACATCGACCAATGCCAATGGTTTTTACAGCCTTTCGCTCGACAGTGGTGTTCATCAGCTCACCTTTTCATTTATCGGTTTCGAACGAGTTACAAAAAAAGTAAACCTCAATCCTGGTGAAGATTTCAATCTTGACATTTCGCTGAAGCCCTCAGCTGAGCTGCTCGATATCGCAGTGGTGTCGGCTGGCAAATTCGAGCAAGATCTCGGTGAACTGACCGTATCGATGGAGGTGATAAAGCCCGACTTAATTCAAAACAAAAACACGACTGAGCTGCAAACAATAATGCAGCAAACACCTGGAGTGAGCGTGGTCGATGGCGAGCCACAAATCAGAAGTGGTAGCGGCTATAGTTTTGGTGCTGGAAGCCGTGTTCAAATTCTGGTTGACGACCTGCCTATGCTATCGGGAGATGCCGGGCGGCCGAGCTGGGGATTTCTACCAGTAGAAAACGTGGAGCAGATTGAAGTTATAAAAGGAGCGTCATCGGTGCTCTATGGAAGTGCCGCCCTCAGTGGGGTCATCAACATTCGCACGAGCTTTCCGAGAGATACTTCACTCACGCGAATTCAGGTTTTCCAGGGAGTTTACAGCAATCCTCAAACTGAAGAGGCCGTGTACTGGAATCGAAACCCGTTAAAATCTGGAGTTAGCTTTTTGCACTCTCAGAAATTCGGAAACCTCGATATCTCCTTTAGTGGAAACGCCCTGGTTGATGAAGGCTACCTCGGCCCAATTGAGGGAGATGGCGATGCTTACTCTCCAACAAACGTGAACCGCTACAACGGTGAATCCCGCATTCGCGGAAACCTCAACCTTCGGTACCGATCGAAATCCATTGAGGGATTGAGCTACGGACTAAACACGAGTTGGCTAAAGGGCGAATCGCTGGCTACGCTTATTTGGGAAAACAACCGCGAAGGGCTTTACAGAGCCTACCAGGGATCAGCTACCCGCACCCGTCAGGTTGTCTCTTCTGTAGATCCATTTGTAGAGCTGGCTACAGAAAACGGAAGCAAACACTCTCTCAAAGGACGGTGGTTTCAGCTCAACAACAACAACGACAACAATCAGGATAACTTTTCGGATGTCTACTACGGTCAGTACCAGTACCAGCAAGACTTTTCGCGGTTTGGCGTAAAAGACCTCAAGACAACTTTTGGCGTAGTGGCCATCCACACGGACAGCCGTGCAGAGCTCTTCTCCGGAGGGGAAACCAATGGTGAAAATCAATCGCAGAACTACGCAACTTTTCTACAAGTTGATAAAACCTTCTTTGAAAAACTAAAGCTCTCGGCAGGAGTTCGCTACGAGCACTTTAAAATCAATGACTCTGAAGAAGGAAAACCGGTTTTCCGAGCTGGAGCCAACTACAAACTCGGCAAGGCGACTTTTTTAAGAGCCAGCTATGGCCAGGGCTTTCGCTTCCCAACCATTGCCGAGCGATTTTTGCAAACGCAATCCGGTGCCATTCGCATTTATCCTAATCCAGACCTCCAGGCCGAAACTTCAGAAAGTGCGGAATTCGGAATCAAGCAAGGATTTAAAATTGGTCGATTCAAAGGGTATTTTGACGCTGCGGTTTTTTACCAACACTATCAAAACTTTATTGAATTTACATTTGGCCCATGGGGAGAGGAGCAAACTGCAGACAACCTCTACGGCCTGGGGTTTGCCAGTTTGAACACAGGCAATTCCGAAGTAAAGGGAGTCGATATTTCTATTCTTGGAGAAGGGAAAATCGGCAATGTCAACTTGCAGCTACTGGCCGGCTACACCTACTCGCTTCCACAAACGCTTTCTCCGACCACCCCATACGCTCCGGATGCTCCGGTGAGCATTTATTACTACGCTCTCGCGGGCAGCGCCACGGTCGATTATCAGTCTTCGAGTTCCAATACTGACGACAATATTTTAAAGTATCGCATGCAGCATTTGGTTAGAGCCGACATGCAGATGTCGTGGAAAAAATGGACATTTGGAGCTAGCTTCAGATACAACAGCTTTATGCAAAATATCGATCAGGTTTTTCTCGCTTTGGATGATCCCGACACTTTTGAGCAAGCTCAGGTGAAAACCGGCATCAACGAGTGGCGCGAAAACCACGACAGCGGTGACTACGTGATTGACGGACGGCTACTTTTCAACATCACGCCCCATCACACAGTAGGGTTGATCATGAGCAATGTGTTGAATCGCGAGTACACCATTCGACCGCTTGTCATCGAAGCGCCCAGAGAAACAACTATCCAATACACCTTAAAATTTTAGTTCATGAACATCCTCGGCATCATTCCCGCACGTTTTGGTTCCTCACGCTTTCCCGGAAAACCACTGGTGAAAATAGGTGGTAAAACCATGATTCAGCGCGTTTATGAACAGGCGCAAAAAGCGGAAAAGCTCTCGGCCGTGATTGTGGCAACAGACCACGAAGAGATTTTTCAAACCGTGCAAGATTTTGGAGGAATGGCCGTCATGACTATCCCCGAGCATCCTTCGGGAACCGATCGATGTCTGGAAGCTGCACGCAAATATTCCGAGCCTGTGGACATCGTAATCAACATTCAGGGAGATGAGCCTTTTATCAGACCAGAACAGATCGATCAGCTGGCGAGTTTGCTTGAGGCTGAGAATGTAGAAATCGGCACCCTGGTGAAACCCATTAACGACTCCGACACACTCATCGACCCAAACAAGGTAAAGGTTGTGCTTGGAGCTAAAAACCGCGCGCTTTACTTCAGTCGGAGCGCCATCCCGTTTGTTAAGGACACATCTCTCAAAGACTGGACGAGCAAGCATACATTCTACAAACACCTGGGATTGTACGGCTACAAGATGGATACTTTGAATGAGATTTCGCACATGCAGCCAACAGCACTCGAAGAAGCCGAAAGCCTGGAGCAACTCCGATGGCTGGAAAATGGAAAGCTCGTTTACACAGCCATTACTCGCCACGAGAGCCTCTCGGTAGACACTCCAGAAGATCTGAAAAAAGTAGAGCTGATGCTACAACAGCAACCTGAGCTACGCTAAAAAAGCTAAGTGGCTAAACTTTAGCACCAAAGGGAAATTCGGAAATAAAAAAGTGGAAAAAAGGTTTACGATTTAGTCTTGATACCCTTTCTTTGAAGGCCCGCTTTTTAAAAGCAAAATCGTATTTTAGCTAGCAATTGTTATGGACAACAACCTTCTCGAAAATAGCATTGGCAATTTGCTCTACGATCACGACTGTGTGATTGTACCAGATTTTGGTGGATTTGTAGTGAATTACAAGCCCGCACACATCCATCCCAGGCTCAATGTGATCGAACCTCCTTCCAAGCAAGTTACTTTTAATCGTAACTTAGTCAACAACGATGCATTGGTAGCAAACTACATCTCCCGCCATGAAGAGATTACTTACGAAGCAGCCTCTGTTTATCTCGCTAAATGCGTAAGAGATTACAAGAGCGTTTTGGCAGAAGGCAAGCGTCTGGAAATGGAGGGAATCGGGATTTTGTACAAGGACAAGACTGGCAGATTGCAGTTTCTTCCCGATCCGGACAACAACTTTTTGAAGTCGTCCTACGGTTTGTCCAAGGTGTATCTCCAACCCATTGAGGAGGAGAAAGCACCCGCCAATGTGGCTAAAGTGGTGAAAATGACCGACACAAAAGACAGCCAAAACGAGGAGCCCAAAGAGGATGCCCAAAAATCATCTCGCAGTAAGAAGTGGCGTATTGCCGCTGCTGCCGTGCTGATTCCTGCTGTCCTAATCGGAGGTTATGTCGTAAAAGAAGCTGGAACAGGAAACGGCCAGCTCAACATCGCGAGCCTCAATCCATTTAAAAATTCACCGGCCCACCAGGCTTCTTACATTCCCAGAATCGAAGATGAAGATATCGTCTTTGACTACGAGTCAGATTACAACAGCATCGCCAAGATTGCCGAAGACAAAGGTGATCAGATGAAATCAATCTACTTCTCATTTGTTGAAGATCGCGTCTCTCCGGATGGCATTCGTGTCAGGCTGGATGATAATGCTCCTTCAGAATCTGTAGAGAAATCGCGACTCAACATGTTCTTTGTAGTTGGTGGAGCTTTCCGCGAGAAATCAAATGCAGAAAGCCTCGTAGACAAGCTCAGAAACAAAGGCTTTGATGCTTCCATCTTCGGAAAAACAGGAAACCTCCACATGGTTTGCTACGGAAGCTACACCACAAAAAATGCAGCTAAAAAAGCGCTGCGTGACATCAAGCAAACAGAAAACAAATACGCCTGGCTAAAACGTCATTGATCGAATGAGCGGACGACTGAGAGATCTCTCACTGGAAAACATAGACACTATTATTTTTGACTTTGGAGGAGTTCTCTTCGACATCGATTACGACCTCCCGGTGAAAGCATTTCGCAATTTCGGTGTTCCGGGTTTTGATGAACTGTACAAGCAAACCAATCAATCAGATCTTTTCGATCTTCTCGAAACTGGAAAAATCAGCCAGCAGGAATTCCTGAATGAACTGCGAAGAATCCTCACCACCGATCTTTCTGATGAAAAGCTACTCGAAGCCTGGAACGTGATTTTGCTCGACATCCCAAAAGAGCGCATCGATCACATCTATAAGCTCAAAGAGCAGTTTCAGACGCTACTTCTCAGCAACACCAACGCCATTCACGTTGAAGTTTTTGAAAAGCGCATTGAAGAAAAAATGGGCCTCGATTACTTCTACGGAGCTTTCGAAAAGGTCTACTACTCCAATCGGATCGGCATTCGAAAACCTCATCCCGAAACCTTCCTCGAGATTTGCAAATGGCACGGGCTCAACCCTGAAAGAACTCTTTTCATTGACGATTCCAAACAGCACGTGGAGGGCGCTAAACAAGCCGGATTGCAAGCTTACCATTTGGAAGTAGACAAAGAGGATATTCGCGAGTTGGGAAGTTCTGTCTTTAAAGCATAATAGAGTCCCTTCAGGTTTAACCCACATCTTTGCAGGCCAGTTGCCAATGTCATTCATTAGGTTCTGTCGATCACACCATGGAGGTAAATAACAATGCAGACTGAGACTATTGATCCCAATCCCCAAGATGTTTCAAGTCCAATCTAAATTCGGCTCCTACCGAACAACTGTAATATTTCCGTAGTACACTTCCTCGTCTGCCTTACAGGTACTTTTCACCATTACCATGAAAGAATAGAGGCCGTCTTGAACGTAGTAGTCTCCTTCATTCACTGAACCATCCCAGACTTCTGTGTGATCTTCGGTTTCAAAAATTACCTGACCCCAGCGATTGTAAATACGCAACTCGAATCGCTCTATTTCATCTCCAACGACCTGAAACACTTCATTAACTCCATCGCCATTTGGTGTAAACGCGTTAGGAATGTATAACGAGGCTTCCGGAAGCAATGCAGTAACGTAAACAGTATCGCTTTGAACGCAACCGCCCTGGTCAATAAATGAATATCCGTAATTACCGGCTCTGACGATCGAAATCTCATTGGTGGTTTGTCCGGTTTCCCACTGGTAGCTTTGGCCGTAGGCCGGAATGTCAATGATGTTTGAAACACCTTCGCAGAGCTCCACGGAGTAGGACCCTTCGAATTCTGTGCCCTGGCCAATCTCTATTTCACTTTGATCGATACAGGTCCCATCAGTAACTGTCACACTGTAAATTCCTGGAGAGGACACTTCAATTGCCGGAGTATCCTGTTCTCCTGTACTCCATTCAAAACTCATTCCCTCTGGATCGACACCGGTTTCGAGCATGGTGGAATTTTCGTAATAACAGATGTCCCGGTCAGGACCCAGAGTCATATTGAAGCCTGCAACAACTGTGATCTCTTCAGTGTAAGTAGCGCTAACGGAACAGATTGGTTCTGTAGCAATGAGTGTCACGGTATAAACTCCTCCTCCAGGAAATGTATGCGCATACTCCTCTTCATTCTGCACTTGAGTACCGCTGAAGTCCCAACTCAAATTAAGGTCGGTTCCTTCGCTAAGGTTAGTGAAATCAGCTGTGAAGTCATCACACAAACCAGATTGCTGGGAGCTAAAGAGTGCTTCAACATCTGTGTCAATCACAGTAATTGTGGTGTAAGCCGTATCCTGCCCGGGACAGGACTCAGAGCCGTAAACCACCAACATCACCTCATATTCGCCAGGCGTCTCATAAGTGTAAACTGGAGATGCTTCGGTTGATGTTGTTCCGTCTCCAAAATCCCAGAAAGACTCCTGGACGGCCATGCTGTTGTTGAATTCTACTTCGAACGGTGGACATCCTTCTTCGCTATCCAATTGCACGTTGGCCGTAACTTCATTACTCACCAAAACAGTTGTTTCGACTTCATCTGTAATCAGGCACAAGGTATCTTCTATACTCAGTGTTATGGTATAATCACCAACGGCACCGTATTGGTGTTCTATATTTTCTCCTTGATAGGTAGCTCCATCACCCATATCCCAATCAAAACTCAGGAAGTCACCCAAACTCTCGTTCTGTGTTTCAATGACGAAGTTTTCACAATCAGTTTGAATCACGCTGAATGCAGCTTCTATAGTTTGTTCTGATCCAACAGCAACCGTCATGTGAGTTGTATCAGTCGGGTTGCAGGTTTCATCATTATAGGCTGTCAATGTTACATCGTACACGCCTGGCCCAATGAAATTGTGACTGGGATTCTCTTCGTCACTCGTTGTTCCATCTCCGAAGTCCCATTCATAAGTCTGTCCGTTACTTGAATTTTCAAAATCCACCAGAACTTCTCCACAAGCCTCAACCGGCTCATTACTGATGTCGGCCTGTAGTGCAGCCAAAATTTCTATTTCTGCTTCTGCTATCTCAGAGTTATCGCAAGCGTTGTCGATTGCAGTGAGCACGACATTATACACTCCCGGATTCTCAAAAGTGTGCTCCGGGCTTTCATCTGTCAGAGTCGTGCCATCACCCATATCCCATTCGTAGTCCAGAAAATCGGCACCCGTTTCGTTATTCAGCGTAACCGTTTGTGTTTCGCAATCCACATCGAAAGTGAACTCAGGCTGGAATGTTTCGGGCGAACCAATCTCGATGTACAGATAAGCAGTATCGGCCAGGTTGCAGCTTAAAGAATCTGTAGTGATCAAACTGATTGTGTACTCTCCGGGCTCGGCATAAGTATGAGTCGGTTCTTCTTCATTGCTAACAGGAGAGCCATCTCCGAAGTCCCAAACAAATTGATCTCCCACACTAAAGTTATTGAACTGAATGTCGTGTGGTGCACATCCGCTGATGTCATCTTCGGTGGTGATGGCTGCATTTACACCAGTCAATTCAAAGTCGATTTTAAAAACTCCGATATCCCAACCGGGATCCTGATCGGTTGCCCAGGCATCCGCATTAGTAGGAAATCCTCCACCGCTGCAAACTCCCTGATATACGATTCCACTCTTGTCGAAACGACTGGTTCCGCCATCCACATGGTTTCCACCGTAATAAGTCGAAAATGCCAGCTCTGACATGTCCTCTTCCCATGCACATAGCACAAAACCTCCTGTTGTGTAAAGCGCATCATCAGTGAGTTCAAATCCACTTGCAGCACTATAACCACAAATGTAAACCCGATCACAACGATCTACCAAAAATGCCACGGGAACAGCATCTCCGTTGAAACCTCCACCCGGACCTATGCGCGAAGAAATCAATAACTGATCGAGACCTGGATTGAACTTGGACACAAAAAGCATCCCATTGTCTGTGGAGTAAACATCATCTGTAACTTGCCAATCTCCTTGTGTCTGACCATAGATCCAAACATCTTCGTCATTATCGAGGTCGATAAAAAATGCCTGATCTTGTTCGCTTGTCCCCACAAAGGTTGATATTAATAGCTGCGAACCATCAGCACTTATTCTGGATATGAAACCGTCAAGAGTGCCATCGGCATTTGCAAGATCGGTTTGGTAAGCACCATCCGTAGAAGGAAAGTCGTTTCCTCTGGTAGCACCGCAAACAACTACCTGCCCGTTGTTAGCTGCTCGAAGACCGTAGCCTGTATCATCTTCGGATGACCCTAGAAAAGTCGACCAAAGCATCTCCGATAAATTTGTGTTCATTTTGAAGACCACAGCGTCTTGTCCACCCTGGTGGGTAGTTTCATAAGCGCCTGTAGTTGTGGGGAAATCATCTGAAGATGACGAAGATGAAATATATGGGAAACCGAATTCATCTAGAACAATTTCTCCTCGAAAAGCATCACCGTAGTTAACCGAATTCATATTGCGACCATCACCTGCCGAACCACCAACGTAGGTACTGCCCAGCATTTGAGTTCCATCTGCAGAAATTTTGGTGATTACGATATCTGTCTGACCAAAGGTGCTCCCATTATCGTTAAAGTCGCTATCATAAGCATTGGCTGAAGTCGGATAATCTTCGGAGTCACTGGTACCGTAGACATACAGTTCTTCAAACTGTGAAGTAATTGTGGAGTGGGGATAATCACCTCCACTTCCACCTATGTATGTGGCGTAGATCAAATCGGTGCCAGTCGGATTGTACTTGCTAATGGCGATATCAGTATTTCCACCACCAGAACTCGTTTGCATCGCTCCGGTGGTAGTGGGGTATTCTGTTCCAAATGCGATTGCATGTGAGTAAACATTTCCGGCCAAATCGAATGTTGCTCCATGCCCGTAATTGCTCGAAAAACCAGGCGTGCCTGAAAGTGTAGATGCAATTACGATCGGATCAATAACCAACTCGAGATCTGTGTCATACCCTTCTGGAAAAATAAATCGAACCTGATTTCCTTCTAGCTCATATTCGCAAGCCACCTGCTTCGAGCCAACCAATCCCTTTTGATAAGCATAAGGTTTAAGCTCTCGCACTTCCCCTAAAGAAGTGGTCAATACCAATTCACCGTCAACGATGGAAATATTATCTAGTCCCTCAAAATCGAGAACAATAAAATTTGGGTCACCACCAGGTTTCACTACAAAATCGTACTTGAGGTTACCCTCTTCCACTCCAGCCATCAGATTGATACCATCGTAAAGATTTATGTATCTCACTTTTTCATACGAACGCACCCCACTTGCCCACTTGCTCTCATCTGACCCGAGAAAATAATTCAGCGTGAAATCGTGCGGTGAATTTCTCTCAATTGCTACATTTTCATTCGCTCCCAGGAAGTTTACCCGATAGGCATGCGCCCTTACAAAAAAGTCCTCCTTCTCTTCTTTAGAGGCCTTCATGATGTCATGTCGCGCGTGAAGATCTTCAGCACTTTCCAGCAAAAAGGTGAATCGATTATTCTCGAGAAAAACAGTGTAATTATTGAAATGTGCCTGGAAGCGCACATTTTCATGAAACTGGTTTTGATTTTCGATGAATCCGATACGAGTATCCTCATGAGCGAACAAAAGAAAAGGTAGCATGAAAAGGATACTCAAAAAAATACGCTGAATATTCATAGGGTAGATAATTTGTATAGTTAAAGCATCAGTACATATTAGTTGAACTCACAAGTAATAGTATTGGAAGATGCGGAGTCATTTTGGTTCGGTTTATATTTTTGTGGCAGTGGCCACTTTGGACCTCCCCCTCTAAATTAAAGATCACCCTTTAAGATTAACCCGCTCTTTATCAGGGGATCCACTCATTATTTT
>Ga0136604_1000751_pt1 | contig 15418 bp, 12 predicted proteins | sample AntRauFillE10628_FD_104928 | JGI IMG/M metagenome (GOLD analysis project Ga0136604, IMG submission 104928) | Saline lake microbial communities from Rauer Islands, Antarctica - Metagenome Filla E10 #628 | ecosystem: Environmental > Aquatic > Non-marine Saline and Alkaline > Saline | place... | reverse complement strand
TCCATTGTTAAACTTATAGATGGTGGTGCGCCCATGTCGCCCCAAATTGCCCGGAAGGTAATTAACCACTTTCAGGAAAATGCGCCCAAGAAGAATCCCGAATCGGATCTCACACCCCGCGAACACGATATTGTAAATGGCCTGACGGACGGCTTAAGTTATAAGATGATTGCCGACCGGTTTGATATATCCATTGATACGGTGCGGGCACATATCCGTAATATTTATAAAAAGTTGCATGTAAACTCTAAGGCTGAGGTTATAGCCAAATCGCTGAAAGGAGAGATATAGACATCTAACATGTTTATGTGATGGATAATAGGCAGTGATAAAGTTATCTTACTTGTAGATACTCAATTTTTAAATTCAGTCCCGGCATGCGGAGGCAATTATGAAACTTTTCAAATCACTCACAGTCGCATTAATAATAATATTTGGGCTATCAGGCTGCTATACGCAGTTGCAGTATACCCAAAAAGCCGACCGCGGATATGTAAATGAAGGTTCTTACCAAGGTGAAAATGGTCGTATTCAGCAATCGAAATATAGCGACGAGTATATAGCTTACGAAGATGAAAACTATGTGCCTGTTTATTACCGGGATTATGAAACGGCCAACTACTGGAATTCTCTTCGCGGTTATTATCCCTCAACTTCTATAGCTTTCTCTTCGGGTTTTGGCTATGGCGGTTTTAATTCTTTCGGAGCGTCCTTTAGCCGGGGTTTCTACGGCCCTTCTTTTTATGGCAGCTTTGGTTTCGGATTCAGTCGTGGTTTTCACCGTCCTTTTTATGGTTCCCGCTTTGGATTCGGATGTCCTTTTTTCTATGACCCATTCTTCTACGATCCATTTTACCGGTGTAATAGCTCTTTCGGTTTTGGATATGGATTTAACCGTTTTGGATATGGATTCAACCGCTTTGGTTTTGGCAGCGGTATCGGTTTTGTAAATGTTATAAACGTTAACAGAGATACCCGCCGCACATTTGGCCGCCGCACCAGAAGTGGCAGTTCCCGCATTGGTTCGGGTGACAGAACCCGAACTCGCAGTCAGGGCTCTTCTGTACGTTCCAGACGCGGTAGTAGCAATGATGGCAGTGTTCGTACCCGCAGCCGAGGTAGCAGCCGTACACGTGGAAATGTGGGCCGGAGCAGAAGTGGCAGCGGTAGCCGGGGAAATGTTGGTCGCAGCCGCTCTCGCTCAGGCAGCAGTGGCAGAGTACGATCTGGCGGCAGTCGGTCGCGCAGTGGAAGTGATAATGGTTCCGTGGGTCGGTCACGCTCTGGAAGTGATTCTTCAGGCGGTAGCCGATCACGAAGTGGATCGGTAGGCAGCAGAGATAATAACGAGAGCGTTTCGAGTGTAGGGTTGATCGATGCCCGCCGCGAATTTAACCGAGCCCGGACAAAACGCTTGCAAAGTCGCCAGCGATCTACGAATGGATTGAGGAATGATCTGCGGCGAAACCGACAGGAATCATCAAGTATCTTGAACCGCTTCAAAAATAGATTTAAATCCCGCTCCACAACCAGAAGCATCAGAAATAGAAATAATGGCAGTCGAAACCGTAATATACGTTCCCGTTCAGGAAGCCGTTCGTCTAAACCTGCGGTACGTTCAAGGCGGTCCGGAGGGAGTAGTTCAAAATCGGTAGGCCGTTCTCGCAGCCGTAAATCATCCGGCTCATCGGTAAGGAGCAGCCGTTCACGTTCCTCCTCGAAAGGAAGCCGTAGCCGATCCGGTGGCAGCAAAAGCCGCAGCAGGGGCAATAACTAATCGATTGCTGCAGTTTTACAGTCAAAACTAAACAGAAATTATAACCAAGTATCGTCTCCATGGCAAAGCAATGTCTAAAATTTATTATTACCGCTGCATTCTTGATGATTTTTAATACCTCACTGCAAGCACAGGGAGCTGCTGATGTGTTGCGTTACAGCCTGCAATATCCCAGTTATGATCCGGTTAGTTTGGTTACGCCGGGCGTTAGCGACGCCACCGGTTTTGGGTCCTTCCAGGGAAATCCCGCGGTAACAGCCTTGTTTGATGAAAGTTTTTTCTCCTTTAGTTTGAGCGATCAGTACGTCAGTGAAGATGGTACGTTCCGTGGAAATGTTACCGATTTTGATAATAACCAGGTTAGCGTGGGTAATATCGGTTTTGTGTACAAGGTTCCCACCCAACAAGGAAAATTAACTATTGGCGGAGGCTACAGCCAGTCGCACGATTTTAACCGGGCATTGGCGGTTACAGGACGGAATAATCAGTCTACCATTACCGACTCCTTTATCTCAACCCCGGATGACAGCCTGTTTTTTGCCGCTTTTGATGCTTTTGCCATTGATAATGTTGACCCTGACGATTCCTCAAGTGAAGTAGCATCTATTTTTCGGGTTGATTCTCCTTTTCAAGGAATTGACCAAACATCCGAGCTAACCGAACGAGGCGTTTTGGGAGAATTTTCGGCGTTTATCGCTACCGAATTTTTAAAAGACTTAGTAGTTGGAGCTTCAATAGGGGTGATAAGCGGCGATTATGAGTTTCGACGCGATTTTCTGGAGAGCGATACCCAAAATGACTATGAAACCCAATTTGAGGACGAAAACGGTAATCTTACCGGAGTGGATAACATTTTGGTGGAAGATCGAATTGATGCAAGTTTTGCGGGTTTCAGCCTGCGATTTGGGGCCGTTTACCAGTTAACGCCCAATTTCACTATTGGCGGCAGTTATCAGTTTCGTAATGTGCTTAATGTTGAGGAAGAATTTAATACGGCTATTACCAATACACTTGATGACGGCTTTCAGTTTTTCGATGATGCACCCGGGGCGTTTGAATATCAAATCGTACGTCCGGCGCGTGCCAATGTAGGTATCACCGCAAAAGATCTGGCCGGGGTAACTATTTCGGCATCGGCTGAGCGCGTAGCCTACTCTCAAGGGCGTATTGAATTTAATGAAATTGACTTACAGGATGCCGAAAATTTTGAAAATAATATTGTGGAATCAAATCTCGAAGACGTTGTTAACCTGCGGTTTGGCCTGGAATATAAAATAACGGATCAGTTCATCCCACGCATAGGATATGCCTATTTCCCCAGCCCTACACGAAATGTTGACGCAGAGCGCCAGTTTTTTAGCGGCGGATTTACAGCGGAAGTCTCAGAAGATGTTAATTTTAACATCGGGGCACAGCTTGGTGTGTGGCAGGATGAAAATACACTCTACACCAGTGATTTCGGAGATGAATTTGCCCAAGAGGACGTTATGCATCTAAACATAATGGGCGGCTTTACCTTTAATTTTTAGCAGACTAAATTAAATAACGTGAATTCGATGTAAAAAAACTTACAATTTGTGATCTCTGAAAGTCCCTCCTTGAGGTGGGGTGGGGCATCCGGCCTGTTTCTTAGGCCGTATCGGGTCGGGGTGTTATTTCATGCGCCAAAACACCCCTCCCTCTCGCAAAACCAGCGAGAGTACTCCCCTAAAGGGGAGACCTTTACAGGCACATTCTCTATCTCGAACTCACGTTAAATAGAAAGGGTAATTGATACCAAAAGAAGGCTACACCAAGCATCCACGCTTGGTACAGAGTGATAAGCGTGGAGGCTTATCACGGCACTGGTTATTTTTTTTCCGACATCCGGTATCTGCTATCCGGCACTCACTCACCGTCGTATATCAAAGCGTGCAATCACGGGATAATGATCGGAAGTTGTTTCGCCGTAATCATTAATAAAATCATCGGTGGGAACTAAGGCTGTTTCACTATCGGGGATGAAAAAAGGTTCCAACTCATTACTTACCGTAATATGATCAACGGCATCCGGAAAACCTACGGTTGTTGATTGCATTTCCTCAGAAAGTGACTTTGTAATCACAAAAAAGTTCTCTTCATCTTCAACAAACGGCAGATAGGGCGTTATTTCGCCACGGTAAATAGATTCATCCACGTCATCATTGTAATCACCCAGAAAAATTATATTGGCATCGGGTTGATTGCGAGTTAAAAACGTATGCAAACTTTCGGCAGCAGGCACACGGCGGTTGTAATCGTCTTGGTCGGCACCAGCTTTGGCATGAATTACAACAGCATAAATTTGAAGAGGATCTGTCTCGTTATCATCTCGCTTATATTCAAAACGGAAGAAAAATGGAAACCGGCCGGCCCATTCATCCTCATCCTGAAATTCAGTTATAGGACCTGCGGAAATGGGAGTGATGTTTCGTGTATTGTAAACAAATGCAGTTCTTTGGTTATAGGTAATGTGGTCTGCAATAATCCCGCTAAAGCCTTCCATTCGGCTTGTTAAACTGTCTAACCAAGCTTTGTTATTAATCTCCTGGAAACCGTATAGATCTGCTTTAAGCGAATCTATAACCAATAGGGCATTACTAAGTTGTAGCTGTTCATTATCAGGTCCAAAGTTATCCGGGTTACTGTTTCCTGTACCAAACCACTCAAGATTCCAGGTAACCGCTTCAAGAATTCCATCGGGTGCAACCGTGCCAACCGTATCAGCCGGAGGATCTGGTTCGGGCGGGTCGGGCTTGGGGCTGGAAACGTCTTCAAAATTACAGGATGTTGCAAGAAAAAGGAAGGTGGCTGTCACGCAGAAACATAGATATTTAAAATACGTCTTAGAGTGGTTATTCTTCTTCACGAACAGATGGTTTATTTTTTGGATTAACGCTTAATACCGGGCTTTTTACATGGCGAACCACGTTTGATGTGGTGCTTCCCATCATCAGATAGTCGATACCGGTACGGCCTACGGTGGACATTATAATTAAATCATGGGGATGATTCAGATTCTCGTTTAAAATTGCTTCATGCGGTGTGTTTGAAGAAATTATGAGTTTTGTTTCCACTAAATGATCTATATCATGTAATTCTTCCTTTGCCAGCACTTCTAAACGTTGCCGGCGTAGTGTAATTGTAGATTCATCCGGCTGATCTTTCTCATGGGGATCAAAGCTTAAGATGTGCACCAATTCAATAGTAGCCTTTGCTTTGGATGCTATTTCTTTTGCTACCGGAAACGCCTGCTTGGAATGATTGGAAAAATCAGTAGCAAGCATAATGCGCTTTAGTGATTTCAGTTGCTTTTCCTTATTCACCACTAAGACCGGGATGTGGGCCATCCTCAAAACTTTATCGGAAACAGACCCCAGAAAAAAACGGGAAAATCCTGAGCGGCCGTGCGTGCTCATTACAATAATATCAAAATCTTTTGCAGTTTCTGAAATTGCTTGTGCGGGATTGCCAATTGATAATACGGGCTCACCTAACAGTTTACCCGATATTTTATCTTCTACAAATTCCTGCAAATGCTCGCGATGCATATTTTCTACTTCTTCCGGATTAGCGAGGGGAGTGGTAGGAGTAGTTTCTAATCCAAACATATCGGGGCCGTAAAGATCAGAGATGGGCACATAGGAGTGAAAGGGGGTGATGCTGCCATCAAAGAGCGTGGCAATTTTTTGAGCGGCTTGCAGTGCATATTTGCCGGCATCGGAAAAGTCGAGCGGAACGAGAATTTTGCAGTTTTGCATGGTATTTGCTTTAAGAATTTAAGCGAGATTGGTGTGCATCAAAATTTATGGTTTGATGATTCAATAAAAACCCACTTTCCACCCCTCTTTGCTATGATGTATTTTATGAACCGAATAAGGCTACCAAATTTGTCCTTAGCAGTGGGAGTGAGGGTCGTTTTACAACCAGTCTTTTTTTCTAAAAAAGAAAACCATAATGGCAGCTAAAACAATCATCACGCCCCAAAAAGCCGGGTAACCATAATACCAGCTCAATTCCGGCATATTAAGTGGGCTTACCTCGGTATCGAAATTCATACCGTATATACCCGCAAAAAATGTGAGGGGAATAAAGATGGTAGCAATGATGGTCAATACCTTCATTACTTCGTTCATTTTATTGCTTACCTGCGACATATACATATCGTGCATGCCCATAATCATATCACGGTAGTTTTCAACGTTATCGATGATCTGAACAACGTGATCATAGACGTCTCGCAGATATACTTTTATTGATTCTTCTATAAACTGGCTATCATCCCGCAGGATCGAATTCATAATATCTCTCAGAGGCCAGATGCTTTTGCGAAAGAAAATAGCTTCCCTGCGTATCAAGTGGATATTTTGAAATGTTTTTTGATTGGGCTCTTCCAAAAGTTCTTCTTCAATAAGTTCGATTCGTTCGCCAAGCTGGTTCAGAACATGGAAGTAGTTGTCAACCACGGTATCAATTAAAGCGTAGGTAAGGTAGTCGGGGCCAAGACGCCGAAGACGACTGCTTACCAGCTGCAGGCGATCCAGTACCGGAGCAAAGTGGGGCGTATCTGTTTCCTGAAAAGAGAGCACATAGTTTTTTCCCAAAATAATGCTTATCTGTTCTGAATCGAGATGAGCCGACTCCTCCTCGGTATACTTCATCATGCGAAGTACAAAAAAGATATTATCATCATATTCCTCAACTTTAGGCCGTTGAGACGTATTTACAATATCTTCCTGCACCAGGGGATGCAGGTTAAAATAGCCCCAGATGGATTTGAGTTTTTCAATATCATGCAGCCCCCAAACTCTGATCCATGTATTTGAAGGATTTTCGAGGTATGGTTTACATTCTTCAATATTATTGATGGTTATTGTTTCTGCGTGATCATTATTATAATCATGGATTGTTATTTTCACTTCATCAACACGCTTTTCACCAACATATTCCAAAGTGCCCGGGGCCATGCCTATTTTTTGTACGCCTCCTTGCTTGCGCCGTCCAATCCGCGGTAATCGATTTATAAATTTGTTTTTTTGTGCCATAAGTAAATGGGTTAATGTAGATACAATGATGTATTGATTATAATAAAGTTTGCTGACTTTTAAATACAAAAAGCCTCCTGCGCATGCAAAATGCATAGGAGGCTCTAAAATAGATACTAAGCTGAAATTTTAATTTTCCTGGCCAAGCTCCCCGTCTTCAGCTCGTTCTTTGAGTTCTTCGTTTGCATAAATGGCAATTTCAACCCGCCGGTTTTGCTGCCTGCCTGTTTCTGTGCTGTTGTCGGCAACAGGATCGTCTTCGCCATATCCCTGTATGATCATACGCTCGGCGTCAACACCTTGTTGGGCTGTGAAAAGTGCTACGGACTTTGCTCTCCTTTCTGATAAATCTTGATTATACTCTTCGCTCCCTTTACTGTCGGTATGGCCCGCAAACAATATTTTGGTGTCGTCATAATCCTTAAGTACATCAGTAAGATTTTGGATGTCTTGTTTAGAAGCAGAACGTAATTCGGATGAATCAAAATCAAATAGAATGCCGGAGTCAAATGTAATTTTGATTCCTTGACCCACACGTTCCACTTCAGCATTTTTAAGTTCTTCACGGAGTTCTTCGGCTTGTCGGTCCATATAATTACCGATAGCTGCACCCGCAGCGCCTCCTACCGCTGCGCCAATAATGGCACCGGTTACCGTATTACCCGCTGCTTTACCAATCACCGCGCCCGCAAGAGCACCGCCTGCAGCGCCAATGGTTCCGCCTTTCGCTGTTTTACTCCACGACTTACATCCGTTACTAACCAGTGCAAGCATACTCGCACAAATTATTAATACTGTCAGTCTCTTTGTTATTTTCATTATAAAAGCTGTTTTTTTATGATTTAGTACTATTTACGCTTACTTAAAATGAATTGAAGCATTTATGTTCCATCTTAATCTTTTTACCCTCCAAGAGAACCCTTTTTCCGCATTAAGGATTTTCAGGTATTATTTGCTACGTTCCCTCAAGCCGCAATATCTCAAGGGGTGTTTTTTTGTAAATATCACGGCTGCAAAACAAACCGATTAGCAGGGTGAGGAGCGCCAAGCCGGCTGTTATAATGGTTATAACCCATAAACTGGGGATAAAGTCAATATCAAAATAAAAGTAACCGAGTCCCCAGGTCGCAAGGGTTGATAAGAGCAATCCCGTAAGGGCAGATAGTATTCCGAGGAACAGGTATTCTACCCCGGTGATGATCATAATCTGGCGTTTGCTGGCCCCCAAGGTACGCAACAGCACACTTTCTTTGATGCGCTGAAACCGGCTGACAATAACAGAACTGCCAAGCACAATAAGGCCGGTAATAATACTGAAGAGCGCTATAAACTGGATGGCAAACGATATTTTATCGATGAATGATTGGATGGTTGATAAAATAAGGCTCACGTCAATAGCGGATACATTAGGGTAGTTCTTGACTACTTGCTGCTGTATTTGGGTTGATTGTTCGCGGTTGGCCGCTCGGGTAACCGTTACAAAAATCTGGGGAGCTTGTTCTAAAACTCCGCTCGGAAATAGCACAAAGAAATTGGGCTGCACCCGCTGGAAATCTACCTCCCGGATGCTGCTTACGTAGGTCTGAATGGGAATGCCCTGTACATCAAAGGTCAGGGAATCACCGATTTTTAAGTCCAGGTCGTCTTTTATTTGTTGGGCTACCGAAATGGGGATTGCTCCATTTTCTGGGCTTTCCGCTATCCATTCGCCCTCAACAATGGTTTCGGAATCCAGCAAGGTATCGCGGTAGGTGGAGCGATATTCGCGGCGCAAAGCCCAGCCGGATACGTTACTGGTGCTGTCATCACGAATGGTTGCAGCACTTTTCCCTCTTAAGGAATCTATGCGCATCGTAACCATCGGCACATTTTGAATGATGGGCCCTTCCTTTTCTTTAATGAGCGACATTACGCCTTCGTTTTGATCGGGCTGAATATCGTAGAAAATAAGATTGGGAGCATCCTCGCGGCTTGCGAACTGCAACTGCTTCATCAGCATATCCTGGCTAAAATATAAGGTGCTGATGAGTAAGGTACCCAAGCCAAGAGAAACCATCATGGCCGTGGTTTGATTATTTGGGCGGTACAGGTTGGCCAAACCCTGCCGCCAAACATACGGCCAGCCGGAAGGGAAAAACCGGCGTATGAGCCTCATTAGTATTTTGGCCACCGCCAGCAGAAGGCCGAAGGCGATGCCTATTCCCACCGTAAAGAAAAGCCCAACTTGCCAGTCGGCAGTGAGCAGTATGGCGTAGGCCGCTACCGTTGCGGCAATAATCAGGTAAATAATCCATTTTATTTGAGCTGACAAAAGCTCGGTAATATTTTCATCAAAGGTGCGCAATGTATAGAGGGGCGAAGCTTTGGCCAGCGATAGCAAAGGCGGGAGGGCAAACACAAAGGAGACGCCCGTTCCGGTTAAAAAGCCCAGTGCAATGGCGAACCATGAAATGCCGATATCAACCTGCACGGGAAGAAACTCGTTAAAAAGACCCGGCAGCATAAACTGAACGCCGAGTCCGAGGAGCGTTCCGCACAGGGCACCCACAAATCCTAGAGCAATGGCCTGCACAAGAAAGATGTTCATGGCCTGGTTCGAAGAACTTCCAAGGCATCGTAATATAGCCGCCGTATCAACCTTTCTTTTGATGTATACGTGGATGGCACTGGCTACCCCTATGCCTCCGAGCAGCAGGGCGATAAAACCGATCAGATTTAAAAATTTGCTGAGGTTAGCAACGGCTTCCCCAATTTCTTGCTTGCGTTCTTCAACCGTATCGTAGCGTAATCGCTGGTCGCCCGAAAAAGCCTCAAAGCTTGCTTCCACGGTTTCCATATTACGGCTTTCTTCAAACTTAAAGTAGGTTTTGTATTCCACACGGCTGCCGGGTTGAATAAGATTGGTGGAATCAACCAGCGCCCGTGGAATAAAAATACGGGGGCCAATCAGTGAGACAGCAGCGGCTTCGCCGGGTACTTTTTCAATGGAACCCCCAATTTGAAGGGTAGCATTTCCAATACGAACCGAATCGCCTACCTCAATATTAAATTGGGTCATTAAGGTTTTATCAACCAGCACTTTATTCTGCTTGTGTAACTTATCCACGGCGTTTGCCGGTTTTGTAACCAGCTTGCCATAAAAGGGAAAGCCGCCTTCGAGTGCCCGTATATTGGAGAGCCGGGTGCCGCCGTTCTTTGGGAAGTACGCCATGGAAGCAAATTCGGTGATGGAAGATTGCTGTCCGCCAAGCGAATCGAGAAAAGCCTGTGTGGTATCGGTATAGGCTGCGTTGGACTCAACTTCAAGATCTGCCCCTAAAAGTTCTTTAGCCTGATTATTAACGGTCTTATCTATATTCTCACGGAAAGAGGTAATAGCCACCTGTGCGGCAACACCCAGAATGATGGCCGATATATAAATAAACAACCGACCTTTGTTGGATCGGGCATCGCGCCAAGCCATCTTCCAGGTCCATGCCGAAAAAAAGGAATTCATATAATGGGAATCTTATTTATTTGACTAACAGAATATATGCTGCGAAGGAGTTGTAGCAAGGGGTGCAAACACAACCCCCTACAAGTGGCTGGAGAAATCATTGAATTTCTATTGGATTATTGATTGCTTCATCTTTATGTATAAGCCCGTTTTTCAATGCAATAATCCGCTCACATTTGTTTGCAAGATTTAAGTCGTGGGTAACAAGTACCAGGGTTGTGCCGCGCTCTTTGTTTAATGCAAACAGAAGATTCTCAATAGTTTCTCCGGTTTCAGCGTCAAGGTTTCCGGTAGGCTCATCGGCAAAAAGGATATCCGGTTCGTTAATAAAAGCACGCGCAATAGCTACGCGCTGCTGCTCCCCCCCGGAAAGTTGGGCCGGGTAATGATGCGTGCGATCGGCAAGCCCCACACTGGAAAGTAAGCCTTGGGCGTTACTCCTCACTTTTTTTGAAGTTATACCCCGAAGCTCCAAAGGTACCATCACATTTTCCAAGGCCGTAAGGGTTGGTATAAGTTGAAACGTTTGAAACACGAAGCCGATATATTTATTGCGCATTTTGGCCCGTTCATCTTCATTAAGTTGACCAATATTGATATCATTGATAATTACAGTTCCATTAGAAGGGCGGTCCAAACCGGCGCATAAACCCACAAGTGTAGTTTTTCCGCTGCCGGAAGGACCCACAATGGAACATATTGATCCGTGCTCAATGGAAAAATTGATGTCATCTAATACGGTAAGTGTATGATCGCCTGAGGTAAATGACTGACTGAGGTTTGAGACTTTAAGAATTGGATTATCTTCCATGAAGGTTCAAGAATTTCGAAATATAATTAAATGCGTTAACGTTAAATCATGTACGAATCATTCCACCTGCTGTTTCGTTATAACGGCAACTTTCCCAATGAGAACGAAATCAATTATAGATCATTACATGCGATACTCATTACTGTTTTTATTTTTTTGGTTCTTTATGCAACCGCTTCATGCGCAATCTGAAAAAGAGACTATTTTATTTTTTGGTGATAGCATTACGGCGGGCTATGGCATAGAACAGGATAAGGCATTTCCGGCCTTGATCCGAAATAAAATTGACTCGCTTGGCCTGAATTTTAAGGTGCAAAATGGCGGATTAAGCGGTGAAACCTCCGCTGGCGGACTGCGGCGTATTGACTGGATGCTACAAAATGAGATCGATATTTTTGTGCTTGAACTGGGCGGGAATGACGGCCTTCGCGGGATAGAACCGCAGTCCACCAAGCAAAATTTGATCGACATCACAAAAAAAGTACGTCAAAAATATCCCGACGCAGCCATCGTGCTGGCCGGCATGCAGGTGCCGCCTAACTTGGGACAGGATTATACCCGGCAATTTAAAGCCATCTATCCTGATCTCGCAAAAGAGCTCGGTGTTGCTTTAATTCCATTTCTGCTGGAAGATGTGGGCGGTAAGTCAGACTTAATGCAAGCTGACGGCATTCATCCCACCGTTGCGGGGCACAAAATTATGGCCGAAAACGTCTGGGATACCTTGAAACCTATCTTAAAAGAACGACGGGCCCAATAACTTTACCATCTCAACAACCCTTAAATTATGAAGCATTTACGCATTACAGCCTTTTTTATTTTTTTATTTCTTTTTGGCGCGCAAGCAGTCTCTGCTCAATATTTAGACTATCAACCCAAGGTATTGCTGGTGACCGCTCACCCTGATGATGACGCCTTATTTTCTGCTACGATTTTTAAAACCACCCACTTGCTGGACGGCACCGTGGACCTGGCATTGATTACCAACGGAGAAGGCGGATATAAATATTCAACATTGGGTAACTATTTATATGACAAACAGCTGGACAAGGAAGAGGTGGGGCGTGCAAATCTGCCGGGCATCCGCAAAAAGGAACTAATGGCCGGCGGTGATATCGTAGGAATCAGGAATTATTACTTTTTTGATCAAAAAGATGAAGAATATTCGCTGGATGCAGCGAAACCTCTTGGTGAATGGAACACCGACTATATCACCAAACGCCTGCAGACAATCATCACCGAAGAGAACTACGATTTTGTGTTTACTATGATGCCATCCGAGCAGACGCATGCGCATCATAAAGCGTCGGCCATTCTGGCGCTGCGCGCGATTAATGAGTTACCGGCCGAGGACCGACCGGTGGTGTTGTCAACTACAATTCTTCGTGAAAAGACGGATAGAATTTCATTCAGTCAACTGCAGGGATATCCTCTCACAAAAATTAACAGAGAAGTTGAGCCATTTACGTTTGACCGCACCCAGAAATTTGGTCACGACAATCGCCTTGATTATAACATCATTGCCAACTGGGTAATTGCTGAGCATAAATCACAGGGCACCATGCAGCTACTGATGAACGCAGGAAAAGTGGAACAGTACTGGTTCTACCAGATCAACCCTGTAGAAAAGGAAACAAAGGCGCGCACTTTTTTTGAGGCGGTAAATGAAGTGCCTATCTACACAGATCCTAATAAGTAGGTATTACCAAGCTCGTCATATTGAACTATTCATAAATTAAACCTTAACCGGAAATTTCGTAATCCATAGAAATAGTTGCCGAAACCGTTACGGTTTGGTTGTATTTGAGCAAGCTGCCAGAATCTGACTGCGCTTTTAGTTCTACCGATTCTCTTGCATAGGGCTGAACCTGATTGATGTTATATGAGATATTCATAACAGAGCCTAAGTTTACACCGGCCTCATCTGCAATAATTTGAGCTTTTGCTTTTGCTTCCTGTACGGCTTTGCGCAGGGCCTGCTCTTTGCCAGCTTCAACCGTTGAGTTCATAAAGTTACCGCTGAAATTGTCAAAACTATTTTCGATTAAGCCAACCTGAATTTTTTCGTAGACCGAAAAATCCCGAAGCACTATATTAACGGTTTGCTGGGTTTGATAGGTAGGTTCTTGCTCCTTGTCCCGGTTATATTGCTGCTTTTTGGAGATAGAAACAGGTTCATAACTGATGTCATCTTCTTTTATCTCATACTTATCAAGCAGCTGTACAAGTGCTTTCTCACGTTTTTGATGCAGGTTGTAAGCGGCCTGCGGGGTATCCGCCTCGGCATTTATATTTATGTTAAACCGTATTTGATCGGCCGGCAGTTCAACATCGGCAGTAGCGGTGATTGATAATGTTTTCGGTTCGGGGTCGGTGGTTTGCGTAACAAATAAGAAAGAAAGCAGAATAAGTAAATAGCTCATAATAATTTGATAAACAGTTAATGGTTTTTTTTATAACGATTATAAGGTCGTTCAATTATTTAGAATCACGCCGGACCTGTATTTTTACATACACCTGGCTTGATTCATCCTTGGGTAGCTTTAAAGCCGCACTATCCAGCTGCAATCTTTTTTGAATAGTTGCCGAGTTTTGAATAGACGACAGATTTATCGCTTCGGTAGCGATAGAATCGGGCAGGGTACCGGTGGTATCAGCCATAACAGCGATAGTTTTGGGAGAAGACGTTATAGATATTAGCTGAAGCCCGGCTCGCAGACTGCCGGTTGTAGGTATTTTTACCGGTATTTTGAGGGAAGTTAACTGCTGCGATTTAAGTTTAAGTGTGGGCGGAGAAGCCTCAAAAAAGCGCAGATCGGTGGGCAAGTTCATATCATTGCCGGTAATTTCCAGTTCACTATCGTTGATGTTTTCAGTAGCTAAATCAAAAGAGATGACCAGCCCGTTTTGGTCAAATGTTCGGAAGGCCTGCTCCGGGCCTGAAAGGGTAACGCGTGCTTGAAGAGGAACGGAATCCTGAAGCGCTATATTGGCCGTTTGCAGGTTGCGATACTCAATGGGCACAGCATACGTGCGGTAAACGGTGCCTGACTGATAGGCAAATGTGAGCCAAAAAATGAACGCCAGCGCTACAGCACCAAGCGCTGTTCGTAAGCTGCGCCGTCTCCACCAATGGATAAATGAAGCTGATGTAGGTTGGTAGTGCTCTGTCCAGAAGTCATCCAGGTGTTTTTTTAAGTTACTGCTTGATTCCAGTTCTGTAATCTGCCCGTTTTTAGCAATGCTGATTGAGCCGCGCTCTTCAGAAACAACTACAACCAGCGCATCGCATTGCTCAGAAATGCCCAGTGCAGCTGTATGACGGGTGCCTCCGCGGGACATTTTATGAAGATTCGTAGAAAGCGGCAGATGCACCCCAAATTTGGAAATCCTGTTTCCTTCAAGCAAAACGGCGCCATCATGACCGGGTGCGTACTTATTAAAAATACTGTGCAAAAGCGGGATGGTTACTTTTCCGTTCAGTTCGATACCACCGTGCATATGCCGGTCCCAGTTTTCCTTGCCCTTAATAACAATAAGGGCGCCGGTCTTCTTTTCAGCCATTTTTGCAGTGGCTTCGGTGATGATGCTGGTGGCAATATCAGAAGATGGGGAAGAGGAACTGCCAAAGAAGCTCCAGTTGCTGAAGCGTTCAAAAACACGTCGTATATCGGATTGAAATACAACCACAATGCCGATAAGGATGATTACTAAAATAGTCTCAATAAGCAACTCGGTGAGATACATACCCGTAAAACTGGCTACGATATATATGACAATGAGCAAAGAAAAACTTAACAGACTTTTGCGGGAAGCGCTTTGCCGCAACCAGCTTAGCATTAGGTACAGAAATACCGAAATAATGATGATATCCAGGATATCAACAATGCGCACGTTGCGCATAAAGTTGAGCAGTACATCGTCGAAATTCTGAAGTATGAAAGCCGGAATACTCAATGCAGTATGTGTTGAATGTTAATAATTTTGGAATCTCCTATTTAACAAAAAAAATATTCCGTACAAAGTTGTAAAACATATTGCACATCTTTCTGTCCAACAGTCGTGAAACGGATTTCATTTATATAGAGCGTTTACATAAGTATATCAGATAGTTTTTGAATTGAAATATTAGCGCCACAAATGACAACAACGGAAGTTTGGTTTGCAAAATGCGCGGGATTTTTGAGGATAGGCGCAACAGCAACGCCTGCTGCGCCCTCAATAATTTTATGATGATGCTCTACAGTTAATCGAATGGCATTTTAAATTTC
>Ga0136604_1000750_pt1 | contig 15418 bp, 11 predicted proteins | sample AntRauFillE10628_FD_104928 | JGI IMG/M metagenome (GOLD analysis project Ga0136604, IMG submission 104928) | Saline lake microbial communities from Rauer Islands, Antarctica - Metagenome Filla E10 #628 | ecosystem: Environmental > Aquatic > Non-marine Saline and Alkaline > Saline | place... | reverse complement strand
GTGTAGCCGAAGCCCTTCGGCTTTGGTGCAGCATTGACTTCGGCTCTTAAGGCGTTGCATTCTGCTGTCATGGGCAATTCCTTCGGCACTTTATTCCGCATTTCCACTTGGGGCGAAAGCCATGGTGGCGGCATCGGCGTGGTCATCGACGGCTGCCCGCCACGCCTACCGATCTCCACTGAAGAGATCCAATACGAGCTGGATCGCAGACGCCCCGGTCAGAGTGAGATTACCACGCCACGCAAGGAAAGTGATTCAGCCACCATTATCTCAGGTGTCTTCGAAGGGCAGACCCTGGGCACCCCGATCGCCATCTACGTGCCCAATGCCGATCAGCGCCCGTCCGCTTACTCCGAAATGAAGGATAAGTTTCGCCCTTCGCACGCGGATTTTACCTACCAAACGAAATTCGGTATCCGCAACCACGAAGGCGGTGGCCGCTCCTCCGCCCGCGAAACCATCGGCCGGGTCGCCGCTGGAGCTATTGCCCGAAAGGTCCTGAAGTTGGCAGGTGATATTGATATTCGTGCCTACATCACCCGTGTGCACGATATCGAAGCACCGGCCATCGAGCACTTCCCTAGCCTCGAGGAGGTCGAGGCCTCGCCCGTGCGTTGCCCCCACCCGGAAACAGCCCAGGCCATGATCGAACGGATCAAAGCCATGCGCTCGGAGGGTGATTCAGTTGGAGGCCTGATTGAATGCCGGGTGCGCAACCTCCCGGTCGGCCTGGGCGCACCGGTTTTTGACCGGCTTGAAGCCGACTTGGCAAAAGCCATGCTCTCATTGCCGGCGACCAAAGGCTTCGAACTCGGCAGCGGTTTTGACGGCACGCTCCTTCGCGGCTCTGAGCACAACGACAGCTTCGTCAACAAAAACGGCAAAGTCGGCACCGCAACCAACCGCTCCGGCGGCGTGCAGGGGGGCATCAGTAACAGCGAAGAGTTAATCTTTCGGGTCGCCTTCAAACCCACGGCCACCATCCTGCAGAATCAGGCGACCGTGGATAAGGAAGGCAGCGAAACCGAGCTGATGGGGCGAGGTCGCCACGACCCCTGCGTTGTGCCACGGGCCGTGCCGATTGTCGAAGCGATGGCCGCTCTTGTCCTGGTGGACCACTGGATGCGGCATATCGCTCAGTGCGAAAGCTTTGAATTCTAAATGTCTGAACGCCCCCTAGTTTACCTAATCTACGGAGTCCCCGGCTCGGAGCGGCGCAGCGTGCTCTTTGATTTAATTGAGGGCGGCCTGCCTCCGGGTGAACCAGTCCTCTACTTCCGGCCCAAAGGTGAAGTTAGCTCGCCCCACGACGAGTTAATCGAAGCGCTTGAGAATGTCAGCGTCGTGGAGTGGGAACTAGCCAACAGCAAAATAAAGCATGGCCCGATTTCGGCCGAACCAGAAAAAATCTTTTTTTTAGCACCCGGAATTAGTAACCCGGCAGACGTGGCCGAGGCGCTGAAATTATGGATAAATCATAACGACTGTGAGATTGGTCGTATCATAACCGTAGTGGACTGCTCATTCCTGAGCCAGAAGGAGCAATCGAGGGGCTGGTTTAACGCCTGCATCCACTTCTCAGACGTGGTGCTACTCGCCCGCCGCGAGTTGGTGGACAACAAGTGGATCAAAGAATTCGAGACCCACTACCGTAAAGCATGCTTCCCCTGCCACATCGAACTGGCCAGCCATGGTAAGGCCAAGAACCCTGTCGCCGTGCTTCAGCCTGAGGCGCGTCGTATGACGCTCTACTTTGACGAACTGATCCCAATTGAGGATGATGAGTTCGAAGACGAAGAAAAACCCGAAGACATCAAGCCGGACCCCTACGTCGAGCGAAATGAAAGCGGTCAGCATACCCGGCCGATCATCGATATCGCAAAATTATTGCTCTAAGTTGCGATAAATTAACTTATTACGATTTACTTTGCAATTAGCTCCGCTAATCATCTATTCTCCAATCTGAATATAGTCGGCACTGATTCGGTTCGGCTTGCATTCGACGGCAGTAACTTAGAAAAAACGACACATCGGCAGACTTCCTGCAGCAGTTCAACTCAACCTAATTCGAAAATAAACAACTCAAACCTTATGGACTTTAAAACCCAACTCGGACTCGATCCTGAAACCGCAGCCTATGCTCACGAAGAGGGAGCGCTGCTCGACTACGTAAATCTGAAGCTGACCTCTATCGGGCAACCGACTTTTGGTGAGGCCTCTGACTCAGGCATATTTGGCTTGGGCAAGTCCCTCCTTGCGAGCTATCAGGAGAAGTCGCGACTGCTTGCGGACTACCTCCCGCCCGCTGACCAGCGCATCCAAAGCTTCCTGATGGAGTATTTCAGCGAGCTGCCTATCGAGGAAATACCGCACCTGCCCAACGACACGCTAATCCTCGACCGCCATGGCATCGCCCGCACGCTGTCAGTTCCGGCCAAGGGCGACCACTTTTCCTCCGACGTCATCGATTCTTACCGCATTCAACAAGGGGTCGTGCACAACCCGAAGAGTGATCGCCGCACCACCAAGGGCGTTTTCCACGTCACCGAGGGTGGCTTGCCCATCCCAAATGACAAAAAAGCAGTGCCACAGCTCGCCGCAGCCCGTCTTTTCAAAAAAGCGATCATGGGCGCCACCGACGATCTGCTCACTTTACCTTTCCTGGCAAATGAAGAGCAGAAGGCTAAGGCATGGGTCTCCCTGCTCCTACGCCCTGTCGTCGTCCCCGAAGTGGATGGCTTCAGCAAGGAGAAATCGATGGAAGTTCGCTTCTTCGTCCCCGGGAACCTCTGCAGTAATCTCGACTTCGTGGAATCAATCTTCGGCAACGCCGGAGATCCCTTTATCGCAGACAACGATGCCGGCCTCGACCCCGAGCACTGGACCGGCACCAGCGGCTGCATCATCCTCGCACCCCACCTGATGGGGACGACCAAAAAGGAACTCGGACTCCCACATATCAGTGAAGCCACAGACCGCCAAAAGCGCGATGGCATGTGCTGGGAGAAGGAAGACGAACTCTACAACGACGGTGGCGCTTTCAAAATCACCTGCCGCAATGCATCCGGCCGCATCATCACCGCGATCTCCGACAGCTATTTCGGTTACTGCAAAAAGGAGATAAAAACCCAGATTAGTTTCTCGGCCAACCTCAACGGCCTGGCCGAAGAAGAACACGCCGGCGGCACCCTTGCCTTTACCGGCTACGACCTAGGCGAGGACTTCCAACTCAGCCAATACTTCCCCGAAGTGGACCAGACCTTCGATGGCGTGGTCGCCCGCTACGTCGATCTCATTGATGTGCAGCCTGAGGGCTACGCCATCGATAAAAACTTCAGCAGCATTATTTACCTGCCGGAAGAAGCCCGCATCGAACTGAACAATCAGAAAATTTCTTGGACTAAAGAAGGAGTCGAGCAGAGCATCAAACTTCTGCCCGAGCGCACTTATGTGCTGCCCTCCGGCTATAAGGTCGAGATGGTGAAACCGGCTGAGGGCCGACGCTGGCGCCTGGTCGGCTACACCGCCGAGAGCCGGGTCTGCCATAAGCCCTGCACCGTATCAGGCGGCGGCAAGTCCGAGATTTCCAAGCCAATTACCGATGCGATTATTTCCGGTCCAGTCTTTGTCAGCGACTTCCAAAAAGACTTCGACCTAGCCGAAGAGGTCATCGATAAAGAATTTGGCGACCGCTTTATCGATCAGTCTAAGAACCGCGAACACGGACGTCCCCTGCTCAGCAGAGAACGTTCCCTCGGCTCTGTGGTCAAGCTGCTCACCCCATCCAAAAACGATTATACCGAGGTGTATAATACCTGGCTGGAAAGCGTCCCGCAGCAGGTCAAAGAACTCGTCCTCATCATCAAGCGTTTCTACAAAGAAGATTGGGGCGACGACTGGCGGCAGCGCTTCACCGTTGACCTGATTAACGGCGAACCGGGAAATATCCTTCGCTACCGCGGCCAGCAAATGCTCACGCAATACCTGCGCGTGGGCTATACCGAAGACGGCTCCTGGCGCACTTTCGGACTGAGGAAAGACTTCTTCCCGGCACATAAAATCTCCCTAGAGGATGATATTACCGCATCTGTGGTCGCGCCGACCTCAAAGCTCAACAGCCTGCCTCCCGGCTGGAACCAGCCGTCTGCAAAATTCGTCCACAACTGCGAATACCGCTTCTTCCAACGTCCGGACGATGCCATTATCCGCGGTTACGACAAACAGGCTGAAGCTGACCTCAGCTCATTCGGTGCCTTCTTGAGTAATTACGAACCGCTCGGTCAAGAATATGCCAAAAACGAGACCGAGGACGCCATTCGCTTTGGTCAATACACCGAGCCGATGCAAAACATGGTCCGTGAATTTGTCAGAAAAGGCACACCGGACTACTACTGCACCAATGCTTATCCGCGTATCGTGGACGGTAAGCCCACGAAGAACCCCCGCTATCTCCAGGTCCGTCCCGACTTAAAGAGCCCGCGCGACCTTTATCTGGCCGACATGAGCTCCCGTCTCTATCGCCGTCAGGCCGCGCACACTCCGCTGTTGCGTCCAGTGACCTCGGTCTTGCCAGGTCGCCGCAACAATCCAGCCGATCCAGCGGCGGGCATCAAGCCACTCTGCGTGAACAACCCGATCCACTACATGGAGCTCCCCGAGCTCTTCATGGAGTTTATCGCCAGCATTACCGGCAAGTCACCCTCGACCACCGGGGCCGGCTCTGAAGGCGCACTCACCAAGGCGCCCTTCAACGCCCTGCCCCCGATCTATGACTTGAATAACGCGCTCGTCTCCTACCTGGCGACCCAGCAACCGGCCTTCATTACTGCGGCCGGCTACGTCGGTCCGCACTACCGGGTCGATCACGATATCAGCCTGCTCGTGCCCGAGCTCTGGTGCCGCTTGAGGCCGGAAGAGTCCGATCCCAAGTTCCTCATCGAGCACGGCTACCTCGAAAAGGTTGAGGACTTCGAGCACAATGGCCAGCTGATCCCCGCCAGTCGTATCGGGCATCGCATTACTTCAAAGTTTGTTCGTCACTTCTTTGGCCGGGTCTTCAATAACCCGACCTCCGTGCTGAATGAGGAGATGCTCAAGCCCGAGCTGCAGGACATCGATACCTACGTCGAAGGCATGCTCACTATTGCAGCGGCACACAAAGAGGTCGCCGCAAACTACTTTGCTGACGGCTCGGTCGAACAGGCCTGCCCGCCGCTGAAAGCCCTTCTCCACATCATGGCGAAAGGCGACTACGAAGGTAACGATATCAACGCCCCGGAAGTTCGTGGCCTCTTCACCCGCGAAAGTATGCTCGAAAGCGACTGGTATCAGGAGCGCCTCGACAACCAGCAAGAGCACGACATCGCAGCCTGGAAGAGCCATGTTTATTATCTGGAACACTTCCTCAAGCGTGAGACCCATGCCGCTGTCGCTCAACGCCTCGGCATTGAGCAGCGCCTCACCGCAGCCAGGGCGGAACTCGTAAAAGTCAGCGCAGCCAGCTACCTTGACGATCTGGTCGGCACCATCGGGCGCCAGCCAATCAAGTAGGCAACCTTAAGAAGGTTTCAAAACCCCGAAGAGCTCACGCAGCTTTTCGGGGTTTTTTATGCCCGGCTCCGATTCCACACCACTGCTGATATCAACACGCTCGGTGCCTGTCGCCGCAATCGCATGAGGCACATTTTTGGCGTTCAATCCACCAGCCAACACCCAATTTGTCTGTGCGTGACTTTGTTTGAGTTTGGCGAAGCCCGCCCAGTCGCCAACCTCACCCGTGCCACCCACCTGATCCTTGTGATAGGTGTCGAGAAGCACAGTGTCAGCAAACTCCAAGACGGCCTCCGGGAAGGCATCCTCCGGCTTGAGGCGAGGCGCAATCCAAAGGCGCTCGCGCCCAACAAGCCCGGACCAGGCCGCCAGCGAGGCGAGCCCGACCTCTAAACCGGCATGAATCTGGAAGAAGTCGAACCCCCCATCACGGTAGCGCTCCAAGTCGTCTGGGCCGGTCTCCACATCAACTAGCACCCGCTTACCTTCCGGCACGCGACTCGACAGTTCCACCGCCCGCTCTAGTGAAAGACCACGAAGTGACTTCGGATAGACGATGAAACCACAGAAATCGGCACCCAGCTCCAGGGCCAGGTCAATGTCTGCCTCACGAGTTAGCCCGCAAACCTTGACTGCAACCGGTCGATACATGGTGTCAGTAAATTGATGCCCGGTTAGCGCTCTTCCTTTTTGGGTAGCACCGCTTTAATGTGGAGGTCCCGGAGTTGCTTCTCGGTCGCGATGCCCGGGCTGTTTGTCATCATCTCCTGCCCTTTTTGATTCTTGGGGAAGGCGATGACGTCACGGATGCTGGTGCGGCCACCGAGGATCGTGACCATGCGATCGAGACCGAAGGCGATGCCGCCATGCGGCGGGGCACCATATTCGAAGGCACGAAGCATGTAGCCAAAGCGGCTCTCGACCACGTCAGCGGGAATTTTGAGCACGTCCTCAAAGACCTTCTTCTGCAAGTCCGGCTGGTGGATCCGGATGGAGCCCCCGCCGAGTTCGACGCCGTTAAGCACCAGATCGTAGTGCTGCCCACGGACGGCTTTCGGATCGCTATCGAGAAGCGGAACATCCTCCTCCACCGGCGCAGTGAAGGGGTGGTGCGAGGCGGTGTAACGACCGGCCTCTTCATCGAAGAGCATAAGTGGAAATTCAATCACCCAGAGGAACTTGTAGTCCGCGGGATCGATGGTCAGCTTCTCGCGTTTGATCAACAGCTTGGCCGCGTCGAGGCGGACCCGTCCGAGAATCGTGCAAGCCTGCTCCCAATTGCTGGCCGCGAAGAAGACGATGTCGCCGTCCTCGACTTGCAGCGTCGACTGGAGGGCCGCCTTTTCTTCTTCAGAGAAGAATTTTAGAATCGGCGACTTCCACTCGCCGCCCTCCGACTTGATGAAGGCGAGGCCCTTGGCGCCGAGTGATTTGGCGGCGTCTTCCAGATCGCGGAGTTCGCCCTGAGTCAGGTCGGCGAGGCCCTTGGCGTTGAAGGCTTTGACCGCCCCACCCGCTTCGAGCGCGCCCTTGAAGACCTTAAACCCGGAGTTCTTGAAAATCTCGCCACAATCCTGCAGTTCCATGCCGAAGCGCATGTCTGGCTTATCCACCCCGAAACGGTTCATCGCATCGAAGTAACTCATACGCAGAAACGGGGCTTCCAGGTCCACGCCGAGCACGTCCTTCCAGACGCGCGTCATCAGTCCCTCAATCAAGGCATACATGTCCTCACGGTCGATGAAGGAGAGCTCAATATCGAGCTGGGTAAATTCCGGCTGGCGGTCGGCGCGCAAGTCCTCGTCGCGGAAGCAGCGGGCCAGTTGATAGTAGCGCTCGACGCCAGCTACCATCAGCATCTGCTTGTATTGCTGAGGGGATTGCGGCAGCGCGTAAAATGAACCGGGATTCATGCGGCTGGGCACGAGAAATTCGCGGGCGCCTTCCGGCGTGCTCTTGAAGAGCATCGGCGTTTCCACATCGAGGAAGCCCTCCTCGTCCATGTAGTTGCGGATCGACTGGGTGGTCTTGTGGCGCAGCTTCAGCAGCTTCAGGTTGGAGCTGCGGCGCAGGTCGAGATAGCGATAGGTCATCCGCAGGTCCTCGCCCACCTTGTCCGCCGAATCGTCCATAGGGAACGGTGGCGTCTTCGACACGTTGAGCACTTGCAGCTCGGTGGCGTGCAGTTCGATCTCGCCGGTGGCGAGGTTCGGGTTCACGGCCGAATCGATGCGCGCGAGCACCTGACCGCTGACGGAAATCACCGACTCCGGCTTGATCGATCCGAATTGCGCCTCTAGGGCGGCATTGCTTGGATCGAGCACAATTTGGGTCAAGCCCTCGCGGTCGCGAAGATCGACAAATAAAATTCCACCGTGGTCGCGGACCGAATCGACCCAGCCACTTAGTGTGGCGGCCGACCCAACGTCCGATTTGAGTAGTTGTGAGCAGTTGTGTGTGCGTTTCATGTAGAAATGCGCTAGAAAAACAGCTTCCCCTTGCAGAACAAGCACGAAAACCAATCAAACCTGATTGAAGATTTGCATTCTGGGCGGAATTGTTGAACCTAACCACCATGACTAAAAAACTACTTCTCTCGTTTCTTCTCTCACTCTCGGCTGTCGTTTCCGCCAATGCCCACTGTCAGGTGCCCTGCGGTATCTACGGCGACGAACTCAAGTTCGGAGTGCTGGAGCAGCATATTGAAACCATCACCAAAGCCGCCGACCAGATTCGTGAGCTCTCCGATAAAAAAAAGCTGACCGCGCAAGACCACCAACAACTCGTGCGCTGGGTAAATAACAAGGAGAGCCATGCCCAAAAGATCATCGACGAAGCGGCCAACTATTTCCTCGCCCAACGTATCAAGGCCGAACAGGACCACTATGAGGATAAACTTGAACTGCTCCACCACATCATCGTGAACTCCATGAAATCGAAGCAATCTTCAGACAGTGATGCACCAAAGGCACTCGCCGAAAAATTGGCTGCTTTTAAAGATTTATATCTGGACCACGATCACGCGCACACCGACCACAAGCACTAAAGGGAACTTCTGAAACAGCACCTTTTATAAAATCCTGAGCCTGTCGAAATCGCCAATCAACTCATAGGTCAGGGTCCAATTCCCTCGCCATTCGCCAGACTTGCAGGGGAGTGAATCGTCACACCTTTGATGCTTTGCCCGTAAAGAAGGCCAAAATGCGTCTTATCTCCGGTCATTAATACGTCACAGTGGCGTTGGATGGACGCAGCAAGAACGGGTCGGTCTTTTTCAGGTAAATCAGGCGCGATCATCTTCGGCAAAGTCCCGCAGACGCCGGGAGTGGCCTCCACTTGCGTCAGTAAAATCTCAAAATCTCCAAGTGCTTGCGGGAACTTGGCCTCGAGATTTCGCCTCGCCTCCCCCACCACATATCCGTCAACCACTAATATGTGGCCGGTGGCTCTCAATTGAGCGAGAAAAGCACGCACTGCGCCGGCACTTTTCGCGGCGGAAAAGAGAATGTTTGCATCGAGGAAAATCCGCATCTTCAGGATCGTTCGGTGCGCTCCGCCAAAACACTCGCCAGTTCGGACTCCGCCGCATCAAACTCTGCCACCCGTTCGGGCGTGTAGAGTTCAATCGGAAGCGTCAAGGCAGGTCGTAGAAGAATGCCCTCCGGCGTCGTCTCTGCAATGAGATTATCTTGAGGACGAATTCCCGCTGCCTTGCGAATCTTCGCAGGAATTACAATTAACCCACGACCTGAAACTGAAATTGTTGCTTCCATGACTTAAAAGATGCACTTTTACAGAAATTCTGCAAGAAATTTCCGGGAAGAAAGCGAAATGGAGTCCGGAATGGCACGGACTTAAGAGTGTTTAACGGGGCTTAGGGCCTATTCGTAACTGATGAACAGCGTAAAATTAATTCAGCGCCATGTTCCCCGTAGCCGAATGCCTTCGCATTTGGATGCATTTAAATAGCACCGGTGTGTTTAAAGCACTCCAACGCAGGCGCAACACGCTTCGGCAGTAGCTGGGCATGGCTCGTCGTCAAAGCAGACGGCAGTCTCGCAGTGAATCCGACTCCCAACCAAGACAACCCATGCATGAAGGGCGTCGCAGAAGTCGAAGGTAAAGCTGTGATCGCACTCGACATCTGGGAGCACGCTTACTGCTTAAGTATCAAAACATGCGCCCAAGCTACTTCACCGCATTCTGGAATGTCGTCGATTGGGACGCTGCTGAAGCGAACTACCAAGCAGCCAAAGCGTAAGTTCGGCCCCTTGATCTGACGATCAAGGCCACAGATCTTCATCAACAAAAGCCGCTGGATAATGTTCAGCGGCTTTTGTTTGGAAAGATGGTTACTCAGGCGTTGCAATCTTGAGCCCGATGATACCGAGAACGATCAACGCAACGCTAATCAATCGCGCAGCATTTTTGGGATCTTCAAAAAGTAGAATCCCTAGCAATACAGTGCCAACTATCCCGACACCCACCCAAACCGCATACGCAGAGCCGACCGGTAATGTTTTCATGGCCAAGCCAAGCAGCCAGAGACTGATGATCATCGACAGGACAGTCCAAACCGTGGGCCAAAGACGAGTGAATCCCTGTGAATACTTCAAGCCGATGGCCCACCCCACTTCGAACACACCTGCGATTATTAGAATTAACCAAGCCATTTTTTTTTATTTAGTAAGATACAGATAGCTGAACGAAGCCGTCTTTCCACCTCAAAACAAGAGATTTCAGTGTCTTTTCGTATCGCATTACGGAACAGCAGGGGTCAAACGTAGAAAATAGAATTTAACTGTCACCTAGTCCGGGAACAGCGACTGATTTTTACTTTGCACGCCCTCCTCCAAACGCATTCGATCTGAGTGATATACGTTCAAAGTTGGAATAATTACGATTTTAGCTGAAAAACGTCCACCGTACCTCTTCGTCAGAGTTCTACAGCAAAAACACCCTCAATGAGCAGTAAATTTTCCACAAATAGTAATGACTTAAAACCAGCCATACATTGGTCAGACACTGTCTGACCAATCTTTTTAGATTTTGCAGACAGTGTCTGCGAAATGCACCAGAGCCCCAGCCATAGCGTGCAGCTTTCCTGTCCGCCATCCTGTCCGCCGTAGCCCAACGGGCGTAGGTGGAAGCCCAAGGGGCGCCGGAGTAAGCAAACGTTTAGTCGCAACAGCCTCCCGCCACGACCTCGACACCAGCGCAGCAAACGTAGGGGCTTCACTAGACGCCGTCCCTGAGCCTGCCGAAGTGGTGTCGCCCCCATGTTCCCCGTATCCGAATGCCTTCGCATTTGGATACACCCGCATGTTCCCCGTATGTAGCCGAATGCCTTCGCATTTGGATGCACCCCACATATTCCCCGTAGCCGAATGCCTTCGCATTTGGATGCACCCACCCTCCGTAGAGCATTTAAATAGCCCGTGTGTTTAAAGCACCAGAAGATCGACCACCTGCAAAAGACCAAAGAAGCCCTCCTCGGAACCGACCGCAACCTCCGCCTCGCCAACGACAAAGCTCAGGACGTCACCATCAAAAAGTTGACCCGAGGTAACCCCACCATGAAAGCCAAGTTCGACGAGTTGGACGACACAGCTTAAGCTCAAAAGCCACCGCCCTCGCTTCCCTCAAGCAGCAGGACAGCGCCCAGATCCGCGTCGAGAAAGGCAGCAATGGCAACGGAACGCTTGAAATCATCAATAAGGAATAAAAATACTACCACGCCCGAAAAACAACCGCAGTCTACCACGAGAGACGAAGTCTTAAAGCAGCCATCATACATTAGCCCACAAAATACTCCCCTGATTACCGTCTTTTACTTTGCCAGTGATCGGACGCATGCATTTCTTTCTAAATTACATTTCAAATTCAGGTCACAATTTTAAATCTAAATGCCTACAGAATTCTTCAAAAGCCCTATTCTGAATTCTCCTTATGAGTATCCTTGTCGTTACTGGGAATTAGACTCAGAGGGCCAGCCCACCCAGCGAATCATAGAAGATCGCCGAGAGGCGGATTTCATCACACCCATCCCAAAGGCCAAAAAGCGTAATGGGAAGGCGGAGCAGCAGGAAATGGTCATGGATGAGGGCGAAGGCCTTTCCACCGATCAACAGCAATACACCAAGACCAACGTCAACTCACTTCGAAAGCGCGTGGATGAATGGCGCCGCCTCCCTGATCCGGCAGACTGGAAGGTCACTCCCGAAACTAAACGTCTGCTGCAGCACTGGAGACACTTCGATTATCCGGGAATCCGTCCTTTCTTCTGTCAGGTTGAGGCCATCGAAACGCTGATCTGGCTGACTGAAGTCGCCCCGAAATCCGGTAAAGTTGGCAAAGGCTTTCTAGAGCATCTGGATAATGCGAGCATCAGCGCCAACCCGGAGCTCTTACGTATTGCACTCAAGCTAGCAACTGGTGCCGGTAAAACCACTGTGATGGCGATGATCATCGCCTGGCAGACCATCAATGCTGTCCGCCGCCCAAGCAGCAAACATTTCACTCGCGGCTTTCTGCTCGTGGCTCCGGGCATCACGATTCGCGACCGCTTACGAGTGCTCTTACCGAACGACACCGAGAGCTATTACAAACATCGCCAATTAATTCCGTCCGACATGCTGGATGAGATCAATAAGGCTAAGATTGTTATTACCAACTACCACCTATTCGGTCAGCTCAAGCGTATCAGTAAGCTGTGGCTCAATGAGTATCTGGTCTGCAAAGGAGGCACCTACCCCGCGCAGCTGAGTTATAAGGTGATCGCCGATATGGCCTGCGAGAAGATTCATGCCGCCATCACTCGGGCAGGCATGCAGTCCGAGGGCGAGCGCATCGTTAAAGCACTGCTCGATCCCTACAATCCCGAGGGTTCGACCACGCACGTCAATTTTCGCACCTCCAAGGAAGACCTCTATCAAACCGCAGTCGAACAATGCCACGTCAACTGGGTCGTCCTCGACTCCGATTGGGAGGCCGAGTTCTGCCGCGTCGCCGAGGCACACCCTAGCGTGCTGGCCTACGTCAAAAATCACAACCTCGGGCTCGACGTCCCCTACCGCTTCCTGTCTGAAAGCCGCAAATACATCCCCGACTTCATCGTGCTGGTCGACGACGGCCATGGCCCCGACGATCCACTCCACCTGATCGTCGAGATCAAAGGCTACCGCCAAGAGGACGCCAAAATCAAAAAAGAGACGATGGACACCTACTGGATTCCCGGCGTGAACAATCACGGCACCTTCGGCCGCTGGGCCTTCGCCGAATTCACCGACGTCTACGAAATGCAGGATGATTTCGAGCAGGAAGTCGCAGGTAAATTTGAATCCATGCTAGCCGCCTGCACTCAAGCCACGACGGCAGATCCTTTGTGTGAAAATGCGCCAAATAAACCGCAAAACACATAATGAACCACACAAAGAACGCCGAGCTATAACCACTTAAGGCACTCTGATACAACCACTTAATTCCTTTATGAGAAAAGACCAAAATGGCACTTAATCATCTGATTCAATCGTCAACAATCGTCAGTCCATCTCAACGAATCGTCCGATTTCTGTTCTTCCCTCGCATCAGTAGCTGCCACCAGTAAACAAAGCGAACCTGCACCCCACTTGAAGTGCCAATCTGGCACCGCAAGTTCACTACACCCTAAAAATCAATATCAAGGAAACTTGGAGTCACAAACCGTGACCTCAAGTCGCACAGCCCAGGCTCCCTAGCCGCTCTCACCTTTTGCTTCGCCATCTCCGCCAGAACTCCGTCAGATTTTCAGACTTTCCAAATGTAAGCTTTCAAAAAGATGCCCACAGAAAATTCAAACCTTAAGCTCCGCGTCTTCGTCAGTTCCGTCCAAAAGGAACTGTCAGAGGAACGCATGCAGCTCAAGGTGCTACTCAGTTCAGATCCTTTTTTACTCCGCCATTCCGTCCCCATTCTATTTGAGAAGTATCCGGCCTCACTCAAGCCAGATAAAAAGGCTTACTTGAAGCTTCTGGACAAATGCCAGATCTACGTGCTGATCATTGGTCAACAGTATGGTGCCAGCAAGGGACGCTCCGCTACGCATATCGAATACGACCGTGCTCAAGAACTGAAGCTTCCAACGCTCGTATGTGTCAAAGGTGATCACAGCTTTGAGCGTGAGGCCAGCGAGGTCGCCTTTTTTGACCAGATCAAAGACGACGGGTTCACTTACAGCCGCTTCGATAATCTCAAAGAGTTACACACGGCAGTCCGTGAGAGACTGATCGAGCACATCCAGGAAACCTACGAACTGACACCCTCGAAAGATGATAAAACGATTGCGGAGACAACCTTGTCGGCAGCGTCTATTTTTGATCGGCAACGCGTCTCTGGGCTTAAGTTGTCCGACCTCAAGACCAGCCACTTAACCGATCTAGCGAAAGCCCTCGACCCTGAATCCCGCAAACAGCTCAAGCCCCAGGTCAGGGAGCAGCTACTACTCGAACGCGGCTATCTTTGGTTCAACCATCCCAAGGACGCCGCTTGCCCAACGGCAGCCGGTCTGCTTCTGTCCGCGAAGGACCCCACTGTCACCTTTCCGCAAGCCCGCGTGCAATTGGATCTATATCAGGGAATGGATCGCGACGAGGAAGCGGTGATCGCAAAGCCACTCCACTTAAATATCCCGGATTTAATAGATACCATCGTGGCCACCATCTTTCAAAATACGCGCACGACGCCTAGGGTGGTCGGCTTAAAGCGCCTTGAGCTGAACGAATACCCCGAAGTCGCTCTCCGTGAAGCCCTCGTCAACGCACTGGCTCACCGCGACTATGAAGACAGTTCACAACGTGTCTTCGTCGAAGTCTTTTTTGACCGTATCGTCATCACCAATCCGGGAGAGCCCGTAGGCCATCCATCTTTAAAAAAGCTAGAAGCAGGAAAGGCACGCTCTCGCTCTCGAAACCCACTCATTTCCCAAGGCCTAGTCTTTCTGCGTCGGATGGAGGAACGCGGCACCGGCATTCGCCGGATGCGCAATGCCATGCTAGATCACGGACTCGATGCGCCACAAGTCGCGTTGGATGACGACTCCTTCGTTCTTACCCTGCCTGGCCCCGCAGATGACCTCTCGCGCATACGAACTCCCGAGGCTACGGATCTTTCGCTACCTCCATCCGTTACGGATGAATTAAACAAACGACAGATACGCATCGCTCAGCGTCTTGTTTCCGGCGAAAACTTGAGTAGTGCAGAACTACAAAAAGATTTCCAAGTAACCAGAGATACCATCGCCCGTGACATGTCGCTTCTCATCGAACTAAAACTCGCCCAGAAAACCGGACAAGCAAGAGCCACCCGCTATATCCACGGCTCAGCAAATCGTCAGGTATCGTCAGATGAAATCTGAGTATTGTCAGATTTATCAAATTTAGCATGCTCACAATCATCCGATAATCATCCGATTTTTCCATCATAATCATCCGATTGAACCACTCACTCGCATACTCCAAAGATAAACCAACTAAACTTAATCGACAGACTTCTCGTCACGAATCGACCGATCAAATCGTCAGGTATTGTCAGATCTTCCCAGCGAATCGTCAGGTAATCGCCCACTCTACTTTCAAACCTTTCACACCTTCCCACTTTCAAACCTTTCCCACTTCCCAGAGATGCCCAAAAAGAAAACCGTCACCAAGAAGCAAGTCGATGCCCTCCTGCACGAGACCGGCTTCGCCCGAAACTACGACCTCGCGGGTAAAAAGTTCCAGACCGCGATCGACGAAATCGACAAGTCGATCAACCACCTCCAAAAGACCAAAGAAGCCCTCCTCGGCACTGACCGCAACCTCCGCCTCGCCAACGACAAGGCTCAGGACGTCAC
>Ga0136604_1000747_pt1 | contig 15436 bp, 13 predicted proteins | sample AntRauFillE10628_FD_104928 | JGI IMG/M metagenome (GOLD analysis project Ga0136604, IMG submission 104928) | Saline lake microbial communities from Rauer Islands, Antarctica - Metagenome Filla E10 #628 | ecosystem: Environmental > Aquatic > Non-marine Saline and Alkaline > Saline | place... | reverse complement strand
TGATCATCTTAAAGAAATCGCGAAAATTCTCGCTCAGCATAAAGAATTAGAAATTTATCTTCACCCTTTTATGGATGGTCGCGACACGCCCCCGAAGGTCGGTGAAAAATACTTAAAAGATATTGAAGAAAACACAACACTTAAGATCGCTTCAATCCAGGGCCGTGTTTGGGGAATGGACCGAGACCGTCGCTGGGAGAAAATCGAGAAGGCCTATAAGGCGATGACTGGCCAAGGTGAAAAAACTAAACTGAATGCTAGAGACTATCTCAACTCTGAGTACGAGAAAGAAGTTTATGATGAGTTCATCACTCCGGCACTTCTTGAGGAACATGGGGCCATTAAAAATAATGATAGTATTTTCTTTCTCAATTTTCGCCCCGACCGCGCCGTCCAAATAACACTGGCCTTCAATGATCCTAACTTTAGTGAGTTCAAGCGAGATGTAACGCCGAAACAATTTCTTTGCATGACTCCTTATGTTCCAGATGAGCTCGATCTCCCCATTCTTTTTGATAAAGAAAAAGTGCAAGGTGGCTTAGCACAGTACCTCTCGGGGCTAGGGAAAAAACAATTTAAGATCGCAGAAACTGAAAAATATGCCCATGTGACCTTCTTTTTTAATGGAGGCGAGAAAAAACCTTTTGAAGGTGAACAACAGACGCTTATTCCTTCACCAAAAGAAGTCTCTACATACGATGAGAAGCCCGAAATGAGTGCTCCTAAAGTGACAGAAAATCTTCTCAAGGCCCTAAGTGAAGATTACGATTTTTACCTCGTCAATTACGCGAACTGTGACATGGTTGGGCATACAGGAAACTACAAAGCTACAATTAAGGCCGTAGAGGCCGTTGACCAATGCGTGGGGGAACTCAAGCAAGCTTGCGAAAAACAAAATATGGCCATGATCATCACGGCCGATCACGGTAATAGTGATGAAATGGTTTACAAGGATGGAGGAAGGCATACCTCACATACAAATGCCCCAGTCCCCTTTTGTATTTTTCACCCCAAGCTCAAAGACCAAAAGCTTCAGTCCCATCCAGACAGTGCGCTCAAAGACGTATCGCCTTGTGTTTTGACCCTGATGGGTATTGACTACCCTCAGACTTTTAATGGTCGTTGCCCCTTTATCGAAAGTTAACTTTCAGGAGCCCTCACATGAGTGACAATTCAACACCGAACTCTAAAATTCAAAGCATAGCGGTTCTCTGCTCCGGCGGGGACAGCCCTGGTATGAATGCGGCCATCCGATCAGTCGTCAGAACTGCTATCGGAGAAGGCCTAAAAGTATATGGAATAGAAAGAGGCTTTGCAGGACTCCTGGAGGGAAGTTTTATAGAGATGGATGTGTCCTCTGTCGGAAATATTCTTCAAAAAGGTGGCACGATTTTACGCACTTCACGCTGCCCAGACTTTCATGAACCAGAATATCGAAAACAAGCTGCCAGTATTTTAAAAAGAAAAAAAGTACAAGGCCTTGTCGTTATCGGTGGTGATGGATCATTTAATGGCGCTCATGCTTTTCATGAAGAGCATGGCATCCCTGTGGCCGGGATCCCTGGCACTATTGACAATGATATTTCGGGAAGCGATTACACGCTTGGCTTTGATACTGCAGTGAGAACCGCGGTCGAGGCCGTGGATAAAATCCGAGATACCGCTCATTCTCATGCCCGCAGCTTTATCGTAGAGGTCATGGGTCGACGTTCTCCAGCGATAGCCTTACACGTGGGTGTTTGCTGTGGTGCTGAAAATATTGTTATGCCCAATAAAGATATGAACTTGGAAGAAATCGCCTCAGATATTAAACGCGGAGAAAAACGTGGAAAAGACTCCTCCATCATCATCGTCGCAGAGGGTGAAGTTCCAGGATTGAGTTATCAAATTCAAAAGCAACTTAAGTCAAAACACGAAATAGATGCTCATGTCTGTATCCTAGGACATATACAAAGAGGTGGTAGTCCAAGTCCAACAGACCGCTTTATTGCTTCAAGAATGGGTTTTTTGGCAGTACAGGCATTAAAAGAAGGTCAACAAAAAATCGCAACGACTTATAATCAAGGTCAAGTGCACGTGTCTCCACTGCAAGATTGCCTGAAAAAGAAAAAAGAATACCTGCCTCAATACATCGAAATTGTGAAGGCACTTTCTATTTAAAGCATCTCGCTCTTGAATTCGAGCCTTCCTTTGAGAAGTTCTTCAAGCTCTATTATAGAGCAGCCTTCGGGTAAGTTGTTTCTAGAGTGTACGAGAAATAGCAATTCACTTTCCCTCGATTGAAGATTAGCTAAGAAGGCTTCTGGAAATTTCTGAGGTGCCAGACCTCCATCTAAACGGACCTTCCCAGCACAGAAACAATTGCGAAGCTGGTGAATATCAACTGTCTCTGCCAGGGTCCAATATAACAAAAGTAAAGGAAGCTCGAGCCACCTTAAATGATCTTCACGAAGCCCTTTTATTTCTTCATCCTGCTCAACACAAAGAACATAGCGCCGCTTAGGTAACACCATCTCTTCTAAGCGAGTAAGATAAATAAGCTTTTCTTTAATATTTCGAGAGTACTTACCTAGGCCTACGACCTCTAATCCTGGTAACCCCTTGGTGGCATACCCAAAGACATGGACACCAATAAATTGTTGCTCAAATGGAATAAAACTTTTCAAACTTTGCTGCATAACGCCTCCCCCTGTTGAAAACAAGACGCTTCACAACTACGGCCAAAAAAATATAAAAAAACTTGTTGAAATTATTACTCGAGATTAAGAGCAGGAATTATTTCTGAGCTAGTGGGCCCATTATTTGAAGCGCTGAAATAGCACTGCAATTTTCGATCGGCGACATCGGGAAGAATTGAGCTATGAGTAAGTTCGTGCTCAACCGCAAAAATATTCTTTAAACGCTCACACCCTTTGATGGCCGAGTCACAATAGCTCTGCTTGCCTGGGGAGCAGCCAAAAACTAGTGAAAGTGACTGACCATATTCACAGACGACTTTATTTGAGTAGGGATCAACTTTTCCCCTCAAAAGACCTGTCTTCCCTTTTGAAGTCTTGAGACAAAAGTCAGTAACGAAGACCTCTCTGGCCATACAATCGACAATGGATGGAGGCTTCGCTGAGACGACGAGGTTATGCTTAAGTCCCATGACTTCGCAAACTTTCTTTAATTCATGGAAATCTCTTTTTGCTGATCCAACATCATGCTTGAGCACTTTGGCCCAAGACAATGTCGGAATCAACAAACAGAGGAGGATATATTTTAAGATGGAAAAAGACCACGTAAGCGCATCGCCCTTTGTAGCCTTTTCAGGGCACCAATCAAGGCGGCGGTTTTCATATTAACTTGATATTCTTGTGAGCATTCGTAAACATTATCAAAAGCATCCTTAAGAATATCGTGAAGTTTACCGTTGATCTGATCAAGGTCCCAAAAGAAGTTTTGAAGGCCTTGCACCCATTCAAAATAAGAGACAATTACACCACCAGCATTACAGAGAATGTCCGGTATAATAAAAACACCTTTTTCAGTAAGGTGGTGAACCGCATCTCTGGTTAAAGGTCCGTTGGCACCCTCAGCAATAATCTTCGCTCGAACTTGTGCTACGTTGTCTTTTGTAATAACACCGTCGATTGCCGCTGGAATTAAGATATCAACTTCTAAGGTAAGAAGCTCTTCGTTAGTGATATGCTTAACGCCTGGGAGGTCCTTAAGGTATTTTCTTGAATTAACCCAGTCGGCAGCTTCTTTGACATTGATCCCCTCAGGATTATAGATGGCCCCAGAAACATCGGAAACGGCGACAATTTTTGCGCCTTGATCACGAAGGTCTTCGGCCGCGGGAATACCCACTTTACCAAAACCATGAATGGCCACGGTCGAATTGCCGTCAATCTTGTAGCCAAGTTTTTTGGCAGCAAAGTTCACACAATAGGCGACACCTTTACCAGTTGATTCTTGACGGCCCAAGGAACCCCCAACCGCAATAGGCTTCCCTGTCACAATTCCAGGAACCGTGTAGCCTTTGATTTGAGAGTAAGTATCCATGAACCAGGCCATTGCTTGTCCATCTGTTCCAATATCAGGTGCCGGAATATCAATATTTGGTCCGATAATCATACTGATCTCAGTACAATAACGCCGGATAAGTGACTGCATCTCTTGACGTGAAAGTTCGTTGGGATCGACCTGAACGCCACCTTTGGCACCGCCTAAAGGTAGACCGACCAAGGCACATTTAAATGTCATTAACATGGCAAGCGCTGCCGTTTCCGAAAGATCAACTCTTGGGTGGAAGCGAATCCCCCCTTTTCCTGGACCGATGGTCATATTGTGCTGAACACGAAAGCCCATAAAGGTTTTAACTGTTCCATCATCAAGCCGGATAGGCACAGCAACCTGCAGTGCACGTTTGGGATATTTTAAGCGTTCCAAAATATTTGGGTCGAGCTTCATGATATCCGCTGCGACTTCTAGTTGTTCAAAGGCGTCTTTAAATAAAGGGCTTTCAAAGAGGCTCATAAGCTTCTCCTGAGTAAAATAAGAGCTATTTTTGCACTTAAAAAGATACACCCTATGGAAACTTATTAATAGATATTTATAGAGGATTTTCTTTTTTACCGCAGCAAGTCGTTAGAAGCGATGCGAGTAGCCTACTCTCACAATTTGCTCAGTATCATTTGATCCATTTTTTCTGGCCGTAACTCTTCCATTCCACTTCCCATAAAGAGGTCTGTCACAATGTAGTTCCCAGTTATTATCGGTGATATTCATATTAAAACGAGTCGAGAGTTTCAGCGCTTCAAACTTCTTCGCTAGATCAATCGTAAAGTCACCTTCGTAGTTAATTTTTGTAGCGTTATCAAAATAGGGGTTAACAAAAACCATGATCGCCTCTCCGTCAAGAACACGAGATTTGAAACTCAAACGCATAGTTGGTGAAAAGTTAACATCCGTCTCGGGCTTGAGAGTTTTTTGGGCCTGACCAATCTTATGAAGAGTTGAGCCTTTCTTTGCTCTTTTCACTTCCCCAGAGATTCTTTTATCGAGATATTTTAAGGCCCTCTTAGAAAGATAAGATTTTTTCTGTGCTTCAGTTGGTGTTTGATAAAGGCCAGTCGACTCTAAGTTCCACTGCTCGGCATAGCGCTCTTTTTCTTGCCATGTCTCAAAATTATGGACCATCTCTTTTAAAACGCCTTTTTCGTCTTCAACGAAAACCGTGTTCATCCATACTTCCTCTTCTATTGGAGTCATATAAACATGGTCTGAAGGAACAAGGCTAGCTGGACCACGGGTATTACCTTGTGCTTTTGCGATATTCACCATGAGTCCGATCAGAAAAGGCAGTAAACAGACACTAAACAAAGTCAGCTTAAAGAAAGCTTTAGTCCATGTGCTTGTGTATTTTGTTAGTTGTTTTCTCATTACTTTTCCCGGTTTAATTCATTCTTACCGGATTAATGTGCAACCTTTGTGCCAGGGACGATGATCTCGAAACAACAATCTAAGGGCCTGGAATTGCTCTGATTATCAAGCGCTTTATTATATCCTTCTTTTCTGTGCCACATTTCAAGCGTGTAAAACTTCCTAGGCCGTCAAAAGTTTAAACAATTCTTGAAAAGCCCTTGAGTGTCTCAATTGTAGGCACAGGCTAAATCTTACCGGCCTTAGTAACTAAGGGCAGCTCTTTTTGCTAAGTTAAAAGCAAATATTATCTGTCTTCTTAACTGGATTTAAATACTATGTTTTCCAAAAAACTATCGGCGATACTTCTCATTGGTTTGGCCTTACTCTCTAGTGCCTGCAAAGAGAATGAACTTCAATTCTCAGACGCTGAAAAAGCGAGTTTAACTAACGTAATCATAGGTGAAGATGATCGAGAGAAAACGTATAATCATCCGTCCGAGTTAGGCCGCTCGACAGGTCTCATTCTTGGCAGGCATCCAGATGGAGGATTCTATACTTGTACCGGAACAATACTGAATGAATCCTATGTCCTTACTGCTGCCCACTGCGTATTCAATAGAGTGACAAAAAAACCATACGTGGACATCTTCTTTATCCCGAGAACTTTATATCGAAATCAAATGCCTTTTGGACGCTTTCCGGTGGATAAAGTTTACCTCCCCAATGCTTATCGTTCTTTTACCGGATCCTCCTTTCAATCTACGAAATTCGACATTGCTGTCGTTAAGTTTTTCTCCAACACAAAAGGTGAAGACCTGTTGGAAAAAACAGGTGGAGGAATAGGTTTCTGGGGACTCGAAACATCAATCCATCCGGAGGTCACAACGATCGGCTACCCCGGCGATAAACCTAGCTGGACTCCTTATAAAGAAGAAGATTGTAGTCTCTTAGAATATAATAAATATATTTACACAACGACTTGTGATGTCTACTCAGGACAGAGTGGGTCTTCGTATGTTGCCTACAGCAATACATACAAGAAAAGCTATATCCATGGAGTTCAGTCTACAGAAAGCACAGAAAGCCAGCTAAACCTTGTCACTAAGATCACCCCAACACGTCAAAATATTATTACCAACATTATACGTGGTAATACATACAGTGCTCTGAACGACAAAGAAGATTGGGTCGAAATGAAAGCTTATGTTTCTCGAGGAGTGAATGTAATTATCGAGAATGCTTGTAGAAACAGAAAAACGCTCTACGGCGCCATCGTTTATCAAAAAGAAGATGGCAGCACATACAACAAGGTCAGAGAAATTAAGCCTGGTCATTCAATCAACCTCGGTCTAGTCCCTAACAAGGAATACCAATTGGGCCTAAAGTTTAAGAACGGAGGGCAGGTATCTTTTACGGATAAAAGAGCTTCAGTCGCTTATCGATACAGCTCGTATGGCGTAATTGATGTATTTGACTACAAAGTCAGCTCTACTGGTGATGTACGCTATGAGATCGGTGATTGTAACTAATATTTTAAACTGGATTAAATACTATGTTTCTTAAAAAGCTAGCTCCCATTCTACTCATTAGTTTGACCTTACTTTCTACCGCTTGCGAGGAGAATCAGCAACAATTAGCAGACGCTGAGGGGACTCATTTAAATCAATTGATCTTAGGTAAAGATGATCGAGTGAAAGCATATAATCATCCATCAAGACTTGGTCGCTCTACTGGCCTCATTCAGTCAAGACATAAAAGTGGTCGAATCTCTACTTGCACAGGAACAATACTAAACGACTCCTACGTTCTCACGGCTGCACATTGTGTGATTGATAGTCAGACCAAAAAACCAAAATTAGATATCTTTTTTATTCCTAGAACTTTATATAAAAATCAAATGCCTTTCGGACGTTTTCCGGTGAACAAAGTCTACATTCCCAAGACTTATCTGAACTTCGATAGCTCTACCTTTCGATCAACTCAATACGACATGGCGCTCGTTAAATTTCACAAAAATAAAAAAGGTGAAAACCTCAGGGAGAAAACAGGTGCGGGAATAGGTTTCTGGGGACTTCGAAGATTAACCAACCCGAATGTCACAACTATTGGCTATCCAGGGGATAAACCCAGCTGGACTCCATATAGGCAAGAAAACTGCAGAATCTTTGAGTTCGATGATTATATGTACTCATCAACTTGCGATGTTTATCAGGGACAAAGTGGGTCAGCCTTAGTTGCCTATAGCAAAAAATATAAACAAAGCTTTATCCACGGTGTCCACGCTTCTGACAGCTCTGAAAAGCAACTAAACCTTGTCACAAAGATCACAGCGACACGTGAAAGAGTTATGGCCAATATTATGAACGGTGATCTCGACAGTGCACTCAACGATGAAGAGACTTGGGTCGAATTAAAAGCTTATGTATCACTCGGTGTAAATGTGATCGTCGAGAATGCCTGCACAAACAGAAGAACGTTTTATGGTGCCATTGTTTATCAAGAGACAAATGGCAAAACAGTCCACCGGGCCACAACAATTAAGCCGGGTCATTCTATCAACCTCGGTCTTGTCCCGAACAAGCAATTTAAGCTAGGCCTAAAGATAAAAGGCGGGGGACAGATTTCGTTTACGGACAAAAGAGCTACAGTCGCTTACCGGTACAGATCATATGGCACAATTGACTTCTTTGACTACAAAGTTAGCTCAACTAGTGACTTACGCTTTGTGATTAATAATTGTTACTAAAAGTCGACCATCTCTTTTGTTTCATCCACGAGGCTTTTGATCAATTCGCGAGTTTCTTTATCGAGCTTGAGGTCCTTACTTTTACTATCCATGGCCTTTAAAAAAGCAGCGGCCGTCATTCCTTTTGGAATTGTCACGGTTTGATTCACTGCTGTTTTTTTACGCCCAGGCGCAACCACGCCTTGCTTTATTGCACTTTTAAGTTGAGCACGTTTTGTAATTTCACCTTTAAGAACAAGCCTCTCAATTTTCTTTTTTGCAGGGCCGTTCTCAAGAGCATCAAACTCAACCAGTACATATTTCTCTACATCATGTGTCTTGGCAGCTTCTTTAAGCCTCTTAGTCATTCTCGCGATCATGAGGCTTCTATGTACCTCAGACTTTGAAATCCCTAGCGCAGATTGGATTTTTCTTTCACTTGCTTTGGTCGTTTTTTGATAGTTTAAAATCCCATCGGCCCTATCAATATAGTGAAGCGACTCACGCGAAGAGTTCTCGGAGAACTGAATCGCCATCAACTCATCTTCTGTTTTATTTTCTAGAATAAAACAGGGAGCTTCTTTCATTTGAATTAAGCTCATCGCCCGATAACGGCGCTCACCACAGATCAGCGTGTATTTGCCACGATCATAATGAACCACGAGCGGTTGGATCAATCCATTTATTTTAATATTTTCCGAAAGTTCTTTAAGGGAAGCATCATTGAACTTAGTTCGAACTTGATCGTTGACTTGAATAAGAGAAAGTCGCACCTCTTCTAGACGTGCACCTTTTAGTAGGCGCTCATCAGAAACGTCAAAACGATCTCGGTCTAGACGATCAGTTAAATCTAGGGTCTTTCTCTTTTTCTTAGATACTCTTGGAGCAAAAGTCTTTGCCATAAAAACACTTCCTTATGTCATAACGCAATTTTGATTACAGATTCAAACTTTCCCACAAAGCTTCATAGTCTTTCTTGCCTTGTTTTCTTCCGCCCATGTTAAAAACTGGCTTCTTAGTCGAGATAGACTCTTGCATCTGAACTAAGTTCCTAATGGGGGGAGTAATATGAAAGGTTTGCGATAGTTCTTCCAACCGTTGACGCTCAATCTTACGACGAGCATTGACCATCGAAGGAATAATCGAAAATTCGAGGTCAGAATTTTCCGTTTCTTTTATAATCTCAAATGTATCCATCAGTTCTTCAAGGCCATCAATAGAATAGTCCTGCGCCTGAGTAGGAATAAGAATTCGATGAGAGGCCACAAGCGCCATGATCAATTCATCACCTAACATAGGCGGCGTATCAATAATGACATAGTCGTACTTGTCCTCAGCTTGCTGAAGGCGCTTTCTTATGAGGCGCTCTTTGCGACCTGCAGTTTTTCGAATTTCGCCTTCTGACAAAATAAGTAACTTTGAGAGATTGGCCATGTGGCGGCTTGAAGGTACGAGCGAAATATTTTCGTGAAAATCTCCGTCTCCTTCAGAAGGTACAACAATATCTTCTAACTCAACGTCACCGATGAGCCACTCAGGGATTAGAGTTCGCTGAATGTGAACGTTAAATGTTGAACTTAAGTTGGCCTGAGAATCCAGGTCAATAACTAATACTTTGTGGCCTTTGTGGGCAAGATGACAAGCGAGTTGGTAACACTGCATAGTTTTACCTACTCCTCCCTTATTATTGGCCACGGTGATAACTTCCATGAATCACTCCTAGAATAATGTCCTTAAAAAAAGATTAGAGAATATGTTTCGCTTCGTCAAAACCCAAATGCGCTTTTATTTGTGCTTCGCGTTCATCGAGACCATATCTGGACTCAACTTTTTCATTTCCTCTGCGAGTTGTGATAAGAAGTCCTTAAAGAAAACGTTAGCTCAAAGGATAAAATATGATTGGTGAGATCGATGCAGTGGAACTCAAAGATAAATTAGATAAAAAGGACGATTTGATTCTTGTCGATGTTCGCGAACAACAAGAGTGGGACGAAGGTCATATTCCAAGCGCCATTTTTATTCCTTTAAGCCAATTCGAGCAAGAATTCGAAAAGCACCTCAAAAATCCAGATGCAGAAGTTGTCGTTCAGTGCAGAAGTGGCAAACGTAGCCTGGATGCTTGCCAACGACTTCTTGGAGAAGGTTTTACCAACCTGAAAAATATGAAGGGTGGTATCTTGGCATGGATGGACGAAGGCTACCCTATAGAAAAATAAGGACTCTATGCTAGATTTATTTGAAGACCAAAAAAATGACTATTTACCAGAGATTTCAGAGAAAGATCTCAGTGATGAGGATGTCCTCAAGGAGCTGAGTAAGCTTAAAAGTGAACTCAGTGATAAGGTTGTTGTTTTAGGTCATCATTATCAAAATGATGACGTCATCTCTTTTGCCGATATCACGGGAGACTCACTCGCCCTGGCCAAAGAAGCGGCCAAACTTAAAAAACCCTATATTGTTTTTTGTGGCGTGCACTTTATGGCCGAAACAGCAGATATGCTCGTAAGTGAAGAACAAAAAGTCATTCTACCCGACCTAAATGCAGGTTGTTCAATGGCCGATATGGCCAATAGAGAAGAAATTGATAAATCATGGGAATTCCTGAAGTCCAGTACCCAAGAGACGATCACTCCTATTACTTATATTAACTGTGCTGCAACATTAAAGGCTTTTGTTGGTGAAAACGGGGGCAGTATCTGCACCTCTTCAAACGCCAAACAAGTTATCCAGTGGGGCTTTGAGCGCGGTGAGAAACTACTCTTTTTCCCCGACCAACACCTAGGACGCAATACCTGCTACGAGCTCGGAATAGCATTGGATGAAATGGTAGTTTATAACCCAACGATGTACCGTGGTGGCCTCACTGCCGAGCAAGTGGACAAGGCCAAGGTTATACTTTGGTACGGTTACTGCTCAGTGCATCAAGGTTTTACCCCAGAGCAAATCAAAAAGATTAAAAAAGATGACCCCAAATGTACTGTTATCGTTCACCCTGAGTGCTCATTTGAAGTTGTACAGGCAGCAGATATATCTGGCTCCACTGCTGCGATCATTGAAGAGATTAAAAAGGCTCCCGCAGGGAGCAGCTTTGCCATAGGGACTGAAATAAATCTTGTGAATCGCTTGGCCGCTCAATATACTGACAAAAAGATCATCTCGCTCTCCCCTTATCAATGTCTATGCACTACAATGTATAGAGTAAGACCAAGATGGCTGTTAGCGAGCTTTAGGGCCATCAAAAAAGGCGACCCTATTAATGTGATTTCTGTTCCAGAGGAGATCAAAAGGCCTTCACTAAAGGCCCTCGATCGTATGCTTAACATAGTTTAATGAGGTAAGCGCTCGCATGATTTACGCCGATTACAATGGAAGTGCCCCAATTTGTCCCGAAGTTCGTGACTACCTGATAAAAAGGCTGGAAACGGGACCTTTTGCCAACCCTAACTCTATTCACCATATGGGAACTAAAACTCTCATGGGGATGGAGAACGCTCGAGCAGTCTGCGCAAAAATCGTTGGCGCCAAGCCCAAGCAAATTATTTTTAACTCAGGTGCTAGTGAAGGGATCAGTACAGTTTTTTACTCTGTTCTCAAGCGAGCAAAAAAAGCCGGCAAGACTCATATCATTATCTCTGGCCAGGAACATTCGGTCGTTATTAATTGTGCCAAGCGAGCTCAAGAGGAACAAGACTTCCAAGTTTTATCGCTTAAAGCAAACCACGATGGAATTGTCGATGTTGAGCAATTAAAAATATGGCTCAAAGAACATGGCGATCAACTGGCCCTCGTTAGTATTATGGCGGCCAATAACGAAACTGGTGTGATCCAGCCTTATAAAGAAATCTCGGACCTGTGCCAACAAGCACAAGTCCCTTACGTCTGCGACACGACTCAATACATTGGAAAAACAGAGTTTGACTTCAACAAAAGTGGCATCGACTACGCCTTCATGTCCGGTCACAAGATTGGCGCCTTAACTGGCGCAGGGTTTCTTCTCGCTAAAGATACGACAACTTTAGAACCTCTTATTATTGGCGGGGGTCAAGAGCGCAATTTAAGAGGGGGCACACAAAACTATATCGGTAACGAAACTTTGGCCGTTGCCCTCGACTACTTCCAGCGTAATCAGGACAAACTTAAAAAACTATTTGAAAAAAGAAAAGAATTTGAAAATAAGGTCAAAGAGAAATTTCCCGAGGTAGTTATTCTCGGCGAAAATGCTCCACGATTGGCCAGCTCAACATATATTGCTCTTCCAGGAGTTCATGGCCAGGCCGTTCAAATAGAATTAGAAAGCAAAGATATTTTTGTCACAACCTCTTCTGCCTGCTCAGATAATGAGCCCGTCACTTCAAAGGTCCTTCAGTCCATGGGCGTTGATGATCATATTGGTCGTGGAGTTGTACGTATCAGTCTAGGGCTTTGCTCAGGGCCTGAGCTCTATGATGAAATTGCTGATGCCTTAATCGCGACGTACTCAAAACTTCAGCAAATAAAAAGTTTTTAAGGTATGAAACTCAAAACAGCCTTGTTTTTATTTATTGCTGGCCTCTTTTTTGGCTGTTCAAGTAAGGAGATGACAAAAAAGACTTATACTCTGCAAAAAGTCCCCACTTCTTTTACACAAAAATTAAATAAGAATGAAAAGAGTTTCCTGCTCGTAAGCTTGAATGATCTTAACTCTCAATTAAGTGGGCTGTCAGGCCAGGGGCCATCTATTGGTGGCCTAGAAATGATCGATCGCTACCTTTCAATCGTGAAGCAAGTCTTTCAAGGGGAGAATCTCATATTGAGTACTGGTTATTTGACTCAAGAAAGAAGCTCTCAAGAACAACGACACTATGTTTATCAAGCGCTGGGAAAACTTCCTATTGATGGCATTGGTATGACCGCTCGAGAACTTAGTGCTAAAGAAAGTCTGGAGTCACCTCTTATTAACAGCAATATTTATGACATTGCCTCCCGCTCTTTGCTCGAAAACAATAATATCAAACCGTACCGAATTTTTGAACGTGCCGGGCTAAAAATTGGTGTCCTCTCAGTCACTCCTCCTGCCCCTGAAGAGGTGTTGAATGGCCTGTATTTTGACGATGCTGTGGCCTCGATTCTTAAGCACTACAAAGATCTCAAAAAAGAAGGCGTAGATCTTGTCACTTTAATCTCTCACTACCCTCCGCTTTGTGAAACGCAATCACCTCAGATTGAAGAAGAAAGAAAGCTAGTATGTGAAGATGAGTCTATATTAAAGAAAATTCTCAAGCGTCTTCCCCGTAATGAAGTAGACATTGCCATAACAGTAGGCCAACGTTTTTCATTTGGGAAAATTCATGATGTTTATGTCATGAATACTCCAGGTAATGGCCTTTACATCGATCTCATCAAGATTGTTTATAATGTCGAACAAAAAAAAATCAATCATCAAAAGACACAGCACCTTGGACCTGTTTTATTATGTGAAACATTTTATAGTTTAACTAAAGACTGTTTCATTGGTAATTCACATGAAAGGTTTCAAAAGCTAAAAGAAACTAACTTTGAGCAAATGCCTGCTTCATTTCTTGGTGAGCCAGTCATAAGCAAATGAGCACCTGATTCTCATCACAATGAGTTTCTAGACCCTCTTCACAAAACCCCGCAGTTGAGCCTTTTTCACAAACAACAATCTCAGAGCGCTTCTTTTTAATATGATCAAGACCTCTTGGACACGCCGGCTCCCCTCTTTGCCCACATCGTGATGGCCCACATATTTTACTGCCTCCTAGAGGGCAGTCATGGTCCACAACTTCATACCAACCATACCTACAGCTCTGACAAGTAAAAGGAGTAACGCTTTCACAACTTTCGTTCACTTGATGGCAAAAAGTTACTTCTCCGTCTGAGTAGCGTTTTTTGAACTCCCCTTTTCTTGGTTTTAAATAGGCCTCTATCGGCTTTATAGTCCTCGATGAAAAACTACTTAGTTTTTTTGGCGCCTTTACACTCTCATTTGTAACGAGTGGTGAAAAAATCTTCCAGATAAAAGCAACTCCGCCATGTTCTCCCTTAATATCCCATTCTTGTCTGGGGCCTAGCTTTCGTCGTCGGTGACTGATTTCGACAAAACTTAAATTCTGGATTTCATCTAATTCAACAATAATATTTTCAGTGAAGGCCTCGCGACAACCAGGCTCTGGCCGACGATTAAGACGTAACATGCCGGGCCTACGCTCGTTCAAGGGAGTGCGATAAAAAAGACAATAATCCGAATCTATCTGCATAAGCCATAACCAAGTCCCTACAGGATGAGAGAGCTTTTTTACTTCAAAAGGAGAAAAAAGAGGTGAGTCAAATCTTTCTGCCTCGGCCATGACCTCTTTGAGCTTTAGTCCAAAAATCTGATCAGGTGTGGCCTTCGTTTGAAAACATGAAACACAAAAGAATAAGAGTGAAGCAGTGAGAAGTTTATGAAGCATTTGCATCCCCAAGAAACTTGGATCGATAGCAACGAAAACTTACTCCATAAAAATCTGTCTTTATCTCAGGGTCTTCAGTACGCCAGTTAAAATCTTTAAATTGAGAACCTTTTCCTGACCAAAAGCCCCTTTCTCCAACGTGATGCCAAGAAGAATTTAAGGGGTAATGATGACTTGAAAGTTTTAAATTTCTTCTCGGACGAATCGGATTGGGAAGATACTCGAATTCTCCTCCCAAAACATTAAATATTCCCATCCATGAACTTGATAACTCAGAATGTGAATAATAGGGCATCAATTCCTTGCACTCTTTGGAGTAAAAAGAACGGCAAAGTTTTTCTACGTCGATCGTTTCTCCTCGTATTAGTGTTTCTCCGAGATACGAATCCTGGTGTCGTGGACCTTCAGGGTAAGGGCCACGTGGAATTACTTCGACATTTTCAACCTCTGATGGAAAGAAAGCAGCTGCATCAAAAATATGCGCCTTTAAGACTTGGCCACCTATACTTGCACAGTAAAGCTCTTGCTGGTCGGCCAAAAGATTTATTGCTGGCTTCATGAGCCAATCTAGATCATCTTTAAACTCGAGTTTAGGCCGTCCAACATCCTCGAACTTCGCATGTTGCAACCACTCTCGAATTTCTCGATTTGAGACAGGAAACTTATCTATAAAAATCCATCGGCCATGATTATCCCAAAACCAATCACTCTTATTTTCATTTGGAGTACCTAGTGCAAACTGCCGCTCTGGCAAGAAGCTATCTCGGCAAGAATTTTTAAGCATCAATCTTAGTTCTTGTTGTGTTTGAGTCGCTTTTAGCTTGAGCTCAACGGCCCTTCCCTGCGCACC
>Ga0136604_1000744_pt1 | contig 15491 bp, 13 predicted proteins | sample AntRauFillE10628_FD_104928 | JGI IMG/M metagenome (GOLD analysis project Ga0136604, IMG submission 104928) | Saline lake microbial communities from Rauer Islands, Antarctica - Metagenome Filla E10 #628 | ecosystem: Environmental > Aquatic > Non-marine Saline and Alkaline > Saline | place... | reverse complement strand
TCGCCAGCGGCGAGACCGTCGTGCGCGACCCCCACCACGTCGACCGCGGCTACGCCGACGTGGTCACGCGGTTGCGCCAGCTCGGTGCCGACGTCGAGCGCCGGGCCTCGACGTGACCCTCGGGGCGTGCTGGCGCGCAGCCGGGACGGCCCTGGTCGCCGTGGCCGTCGTGCTGCCGGCTCCGGCCGCAGCGGCCGTCGACCTCGGTGTCTTCTCCGGACCGGTGCGCTTCGAGGCGCCGTCCGGGACCGAGCTCGACACCGAGCTGGACGGCGGGGACCGGCGCTACGTCGGCACGCTCGAGGCGCGCGCGACGCCGGACGGCATGACGCTGGTCGACGAGCTGTCGTTCGACGCGTACCTCGAGGGCCTGGCCGAGGTGCCCGTCTCGTGGCACGAGCAGGCGCTGCGGGCGCAGGTCGTCGCTGCCCGCACCTACGTGTGGTGGGAGCTCGACCGCGAGGTGTGGCAGTCGCGCGGCTACGACGTCTGCGCGACGCAGGCATGCCAGGTCTTCGCCGGCCGCGACGTCGTGGAGGCCGACCCGCAGGGCCGCTGGACGGCCGCCGTCGCCGACACCTCCGGCGAGGTCCTGGTCGACCCCTCGGGCGAGCCGATCCTGGCCCGCTACTCGTCGACCAACGGTGGCTCGAGCCGCGCCAACGAGGACGTGTTCCCCGACGACGGCAGCTTCCCCTGGCTGCAGCCGGTCGACGACCCCTTCGACGCCGTGTCGCCGTTCCACACCTGGCAGGTGCGCTTCCCGCGGGCGGTGTTCGACGAGTTGGTCGCGCGCGGGGAGACGCTCGCCCCCGCGTCGCCGGTCGCCGACGTCGAGCTGGTCGCCGACCCCACGGGCGTGGACCGCGTCCGGGTCACGGGCGTCGACGGCACCGTGCGCTCGGTCACCGCCCCGGAGTTCCGGCGCTTCGCCACCGCCGTGGCCCCGGACATCGACCCGGACGCCTACCCGCCGCCACGCCCCGACGCCCCCGGCCGGCGCATGCCCGCCACGCTGCTGTCCAGCCGACTCGCCTTCACCGTCACCGACGACGCTGTGGTGGTCGACGGTCGCGGCTTCGGGCACGCCGTCGGGATGAGCCAGTACGGCGCGCTCGGCCGTGCCGAGGCGGGCCAGTCCTACGAGCAGATCCTCGCCGCGTACTACGGCGGACTCGAGCCGAGCAGGCCGCAGGACGTGCCCGAGCAGGTGCGCGTCGGGATCGCCGAGGGTGCGCAGGAGCTGTCGCTGCGCCCGTCCGGTCCCGTCGTGGTGCGGGTCGGCGGCACCGTGCTGACCGAGCGTGCGCTCGGCCGGTGGCGCGTCGAGGCGCGCCCCGACCGGACCGTGCGCGTCGTCGCCCCCGAGGGCTACGGCGCACCGCTGGTCGTCGACCCGACCGCCACGGCCAGGTCGTCCGTCTGGCCCGCCGAGGTCGTCACGCTGGAGACCGTGGTCAACAAGCCGGTCGAGCTGCAGGTCGTCGCGCGTGACGCGGCGGGGGACGTCGTGGCCCGCCGCGACGTCGGGGTCGCCGACCCCGGCCGCCACCGCGTGGGCTGGTCGCTGGACGACGCCGACGGTCGGCCGCTGCCCGCCGGCGAGTACGCCGTCGCGCTGGTCGCGGTCGACGAGGAGGGCAGCCGCGCCGGCACGGCGACCAGCGTCGAGGTCAGGGCGACCGCGACGGCGACCACCGCAAGCCTGCTCGACGCCGCCCCCGCGCCGACGCCCGGGCCCGACCGGCGTGGGCTGGTGCTGGGCGGCGGTGCCGGGCTGGCGCTCGGACTCGCGGGGGGACTGCTGCTGCGCCGTCCCCGCGGGCGCTCGCGTCCGGCCACCGGACCGAAGGCCCCGTCGTGAGCCGGCCACCCCCCGTCCCGCACCCACGCACACCAGCCCTGCCGCCACGCGACACACGCTTCGGCGCACCCGAGCAGCGGCCGGGGGACGACCACGAGGTGGCCCTGCGGCCCCTCGACGGCATCCTGCTGGTGGTGTGGTCGATCGTCGGCCAGGCGCTGGTCGTGGTCGGCGTCGCGCTGGCCGGGGTGACCCGCCCGACCGGGGCCTCGCTGGTCGCGGTGCAGCTGCTGGCCCAGTCGATCGTGCTCGCGGGCGTGTTCGCGTGGCTCTCGGGTCGCGGTCGGCTGTCGTGGCGGCTGCTCGGCTCGGTGCGCCCCGCCGCGCGCCACGTGGCGCAGGGGCTCGGTGCGGGCGTGGTCGGGCTGGCGCTGACGTCGGGCGTGCTGCTGGTCGCCGGGCTGTTCGTGGAGCTCGAGCCGGTCGACCAGCAGCTGCTGACCGAGGCGCTCGGGGGCGGCGCGGCGCTCGGGATGGCGGCCGTCGCGGCGGTGGTCATGGCCCCGCTGCTGGAGGAGGTCGTGTTCCGCGGGATCCTGTTCCAGGCGCTCGGCCGACGCCTCGGCGTGCTCCCCGGTGCGCTGCTGTCCGGCGTGCTGTTCGCGGTCGTGCACCTGGAGGTCAGCGGACCCGCCTACCAGCTCGCGCTGGCGCTGCTGGGGACCTGGTTCGCGCTGGCGTTCAACCGCACCCGCTCGCTGGTCGTGCCCGTGGTCGCCCACGCGACGTTCAACGGGCTGCAGATCGCCGCCGCCGTGGGCCTCGCTGGCTGACCGGACGGTCGGCGCGGTGCCCGTGGGGCCTAGCGTCGTGCGCACGACCGACACCGCGAGGCAGCGACGTGCACGTCTTCGAGTCCGCAGAGCAGCTGGTCGCCACCGCGCCCGGCACCGCACTGGGCAGCAGCGACTGGCTGGAGGTCACCCAGCAGATGGTCGACCTGTTCGCCGACGCCACCCACGACCACCAGTGGATCCACGTCGACCCCGAGCGCGCGGCGCAGGGGCCGTACGGCACGACGATCGCACACGGCTACCTCACGCTCTCGCTGCTGCCGGTGCTGCTCAACCAGGTCTACGACGTGCCGTGGGCCAGCCGGCGCGTCAACGTCGGCTCGGACCGCGTGCGCTTCGTCGCGCCCGTCCCGGTCGGCAGTCGCGTGCGTGCGAGCGTCGAGCTGGCAGCCGCGGAGCCGCGCGACGGGTCGGTGCGGATCACCTTCGACAGCACCATCGAGCTCGAGGACGGCGACCGGCCCGCGGCCGTGGTGCGCAGCATCGGCCAGGCCTTCGTGTGACGCTGCCGCCCGCACCGGCACGGGTCGCCCGGCAGCACGGCCGCCCGGAGCGGCCCCGGCGGTAGCGTCCATCGGGCACCGAACGGGAGAACGTGCGTGGAGGCCGAGGAGCTCGCCGAGGTCGTCGGACAGGTCCGACGCTTCGTCCAGGAGGTCGTGCGACCGCTCGAGCAGCGCGTCGAGGACGAGGACGAGGTCCCCGCCGAGGTCGTCGCGCAGGCGAAGGCCATGGGCCTGTACGGCTTCACCATCCCGGTCGAGCACGGCGGGCTCGGCCTGTCGGTTGCCGAGGAGGTCGAGCTGGTCATGGAGCTCGGCCAGACCACCCCGGCGCTGCGCTCGCTGTTCGGCACCAACAACGGCATCGCGGGCAACGTCCTGCGCGCCGGCGGCACCCCCGAGCAGCAGGACGAGTGGCTGCCGAAGCTGGCGTCCGGTGAGGTCGTGGCGTCGTTCGCGCTGACCGAGGACGGTGCCGGCTCGGACCCCTCCGGCCTGCGCACCCGCGCGGTGCGGGACGGCGACGGCTGGGTGATCGACGGGCGCAAGAAGTGGATCACCAACGCGCCGGTCGCCGACGTGCTGATGGTCTTCGCCCGCACCGCCCCCGAGGGCCGCGGCACCCGCGGGATCTCGGCGTTCCTGGTGCCTGCGGACGCGGAGGGCCTGTCGGTCGGCCCGCGCGACGCGAAGATGGGGCAGAAGGGCGCCTGGACCGCCGAGGTGTTCCTCGACGGTGTGACGGTGCCGCACGAGGCGCTGGTCGGCGGCGACGCGGGCGAGGGCAACGGCTTCCGCGTCGCCATGCAGTGCCTCGCCCACGGCCGAGTGCACATCGCCGCGACCTGCGTCGGGCTCGGCATCCGGCTGGTCGAGGAGGCGGCGGACTTCGCCGCGACCCAGGAGCAGGGCGGCACGGCGATCGGCGAGCACCAGCTCGTCCAGGCGCTGCTGGCGGACGCCCAGACCGACGTGCTCGCCGGCCAGGGGCTGGTGCGCCAGGCCGCCGCCGCGTACGACCGCGGGCAGGACGTGCGCATCCACTCCTCGGCGGCCAAGCTGTTCTGCTCCGAGATGGTCGACCGCGTCGCCGACCGCGCCGTGCAGGTGCACGGCGGCGCCGGCTACATGCGCGGCGTGCCCGTGGAGCGGTTCTACCGCGACAGCCGCCTGTTCCGGATCTACGAGGGCACCTCGCAGATCCAGCAGCTGATCATCGGCCGTGAGCTGGTCAAGCAGGCCCGCGCGCGGCTGGGCTGACCACACCCCCGACAGCACACCAACGTTCGCACCACCCAGGACCCGCGGAGGGACCCCATGCGTGACGCCGTGATCTGCCAGCCCCTGCGCACCCCCGTCGGGCGCTTCGGGGGAATGCTCCGCGACGTGCCCGCCGTCGACCTCGCCGCGCACGTGCTGCGCGCCCTGGTCGAGCAGGGCGGCCTCGACCCCGAGCGTGTCGAGGACGTCGTGCTCGGCAACGGCTACCCGTCGGGCGAGCACCCCGCGATCGGGCGCCAGGCCGCGCTCGACGCCGGCTGGCCCGTGTCCGTGCCGGGCCTGCAGGTCGACCGGCGCTGCGGCTCGGGGCTGCAGGCCGTGCTCGACGCCGCGATGCGCGTGCAGACCGGCGTCAACGACGTGGTGGTCGCCGGCGGCGCCGAGTCGATGAGCCAGGTCGAGCACTACGCGCTGGTGCGCTGGGGCGTGCGCGGCGACGGCCAGCTGCTGGACCGCCTCGCGCGAGGTCGCGTCACGGCCGGCGGGAAGCACCACCCCGTGCCCGGCGGGATGCTCGAGACCGCCGAGAACCTGCGCCGCGAGTTCTCCATCACCCGCGAGGCGCAGGACGCGTTCTCGGCCACGTCGCACCAGCGCGCCGCCGCGGCGATCGAGGCCGGGCGCTTCGACGCCGAGGTCGTGCCGCTGCCCTCCACCGACCGCAAGGGCCGCGAGACCGTCCACGACACCGACGAGCACGTGCGGCCCGACACCACCGTCGAGGCGCTCGCCGGCCTGCGCGCGGTGATGTCGAAGCAGGACCCCGAGGCGACCGTGACCGCCGGCAACGCCTCGGGCCAGAACGATGGCGCCGCCGCGTGCGTGGTGACCACGCCCGAGGCGGCGGCGGCGATGGGCCTGCGGCCGATGGCGCGGCTGGTGTCGTGGGGCGTCGGCGGTGTCGAGCCGTCGCGGATGGGCATCGGGCCCGTGCCGGCCAGCGAGGCCGCGCTCGGCCGGGCCGGGCTCGAGCTGGCCGACCTGGACCTGATCGAGCTGAACGAGGCCTTCGCAGCGCAGGTCCTGGCCGTGCTCGCCAGCTGGGGGGTCGACGCCGCCGACGAGCGCCTCAACCCCAACGGCTCGGGCATCTCGCTCGGCCACCCGATCGGCGCGACCGGCGCGCGCATCCTGGCGACGATGCTGCACGAGCTCGACCGCCGCGAGGGTCGCTACGCGCTGGAGACGATGTGCATCGGTGGAGGCCAGGGGCTCGCCGCGGTGTTCGAGCGCCTGGCGTAGCGCGACACCGCTCCGCACGGCCGTGGCACTGCACACCGCGGACTGCACACCGCGGACTGCACTCAGGCCGTGCCGGGACCGAGCTGCTCGGCGTGGGTGGCGAGGCGGGCGGTGCCCTCGCGCAGCCAGCGCGGCACGTCGTCGCGGGCCAGCAGGCGCTGCGTCGCGCCGACCTCGACCTGCTCGACGCGGGCGACGTGGCGCAACAGCGCCGGACCGTCGAACCACTCCGGCGCCGCGACCGGCTCGCCCTCCGGGGCGGGGAACAGCACGCAGGTCGCGTCCCACAGCGCGAGCTCGTCGGCCAGCTCGTCGCGGACCTGCTCCTCGAACGCCTGCATCGCCGCGACGGGGTCGTGGGTCTGCAGCGCCGCGCGGTGCGGCAGCAGCGCCGCCAGCGCCGGCGATGGCTCGGCGTACGCGTCGCGCAGGTCGACCGCGGTCGGGGGTGGGCCGCCCTGCTCGCGCAGGTGCGCACGGGTCCTGCGCTGGGTTGCCAGCGCCACGTCGGGTCGCAGCGCCACCGCGTCCCACGCGAGGCGCTGCGTGTCGCCGCCGGTGCGACCAGCCCGGTCGTACGCGGCGTGGGCCATCGTCGCCCACACGTCGCACAGCAGCAGCCACGGGGTCGGTGACGGCGGCGCGGTCGCCAGTCGCAGGTAGCGCCGCGCCGCGGCGAGGAGCCTGCCCGACAGCACCGCGCCGTCGTGGGTCGGGTCGGGGTCGGGGTCGAGCGCCCGGTCGGCGGGCACGAGCTCGATGCTGGCCGGGTCGTCGTCGGGCTGCATGCCGTGCACCTCGGCCCCGCTGCGTGCCACGCCCAGCGCGAAGCGCACCAGCGGACCCTGCAGCGGCAGGCGCACCTGGCCGAGCACGACCACGCCGTCGAGGTCGGCCAGCAGCGTGCGGCCCTCGAGCAGCTCCACCGCGTCCGCGTGGCGCGTCGTGACGGGCACGGCCAGGGCGCGCGGCCCGTCCACGCCGGTGACCTCACCGGGCGCGAACGGCGTCGCGTGCTGCTGCTGGCGCAGCTCGTCGGGCACGGCGTCGAGCGCAGCCAGGCCGACGACGTGGCTCGGCTGGTCGGGACCGACCGGCGTGGCCAGCACCCCGGCCGCGTAGGCGACGACGCGCTGGGCGGCCGGGTCGAGCCCGCGCACGTCGTCCGGGGTCACGGCGGGGCCTGTCGGTGGCGGTGCGGGTGGTCGTCGGGACGCTACCGACGTGGGCGGGGACCACGGTGCGGGTCCGGCGCCTACCGTCCGCGGCGTGCGCCACGCCGTGGGCGGGACACGTCCCGGGGCGTGTGTGCTGCCCGTGAGGGGCCGTGACGGGGCCCGGGACGGCAACAGGCCCGGGACGGGGGCACGCCCGGGACGGGGAACGCAACGGGAACGACGGGAACACGACGGGAACGACGGGAACGGCGGGAGGAGCGCACGTGCGCGAGTGGGACGCGGTCGGGACGGCACGACGCATCGCCGCCGGCGAGGTGACGGTCGTGGAGGTCGTCGAGGCCGCGATCGCGCGCGCCGAGGCGGTCGAGTCGACCGACCCGCCGCTCGGTGCGCTGGTCACGCCGAGCTTCGACACCGCCCGCATCGCATCGCGCCGGCCGATGCCCGGCCCGCTCGCCGGCGTGCCCACCGTGGTCAAGGACCTCGACGACGTCGCGGGTGTGCCCACCGGACAGGGCTCGGCCGCCCTCGGCGGGTACGTGCCGACGCGCACGGGACCGGCCGTGCGCCAACTGCTGGCGACCGGTCTGGTGAGCCTCGGCAAGTCCGCCGCGCCCGAGCTCGGGCTGACCGCGAGCACGGAGCCGCTGCACCTGCCCCCGACCCGCAACCCCTGGCACCCGGGCCACTCCACCGGCGGGTCCTCGGGCGGCTCGGCAGCGCTGGTCGCCGCCGGTGTCGTGCCGATCGCCTCGGCGACCGACGGCGGCGGCTCGATCCGCATCCCCGCGGCGCTGTGCGGGCTCGTCGGTCTGAAACCGTCCTACGGACGACTCGTCGAGCTGCCGACGCAGGCGCGGCTGCCCGTGCGCGTCGCGGTGCCGGGCGTGCTGACCACCACGGTGCGCGACACCGTCGCGTGGTACGCGGCCGCCGAGCGCGTCGCCGGCTCGCCCGCCGGGCACCCGCCGATCGGGCACGTCACGGTCCCGCCGGAACGTCGGTTGCGGATCGGGCTGACGACCGCCGACCCGACCGGCAGCCACGTCGCGAGCGAGGTGGTGCGGGTCGTCGAGGACGCCGCGGCGACGCTCGAGGACGCCGGCCACGAGGTCGAGCTGGTCCCCTCGCCCGTGGGCGCGGCGTTCGCCGAGGCCTACACCGACTACTGGGCCCTGCTCGCGCAGCTGTCGTACGTCTGGGGCGTGGAGGTGCACGGACGGCGCTTCCGCGCGTCCGCGCTCGAGCCGTGGACGCGCTGGCTCGCGGCCCGTGCGCGCCGACGCGCACTGCGCCTGCCCGCGGCGGTGCGGCAGGTCCGTGCCGCCGGGCCGGCATGGACGCGCCTGCTGCGCCGCGTCGACGTGGTCGTCTCACCCGTGACCAACACCCCGGCACCGCCGCTCGGGCACCTGGCGCCCGACGTGCCGGGCGAGGAGCACCTCGCCCGGATCCGGGCGCTGGTGCCGTGGACGGCCCTGCACAACGCGACCGGTGCACCGGCGCTCTCCCTGCCCTTGGGGCGTGCGCCGGGCGGCCTGCCCGTCGGCGTGCAGCTCGCCGCGGCGGTCGGCGACGACCGCACGCTGCTCGAGCTGGCCCTGCTGCTCGAGCAGGCGATGCCCTGGCCGCGGCACGCGCCGGTCCGGGAGCAGCAGGTCACTGCGACGGGGACGGCCCTGCGCTGACGTCCCCGCTGGGGCCGGGTGGGGCGGGTCGCGGGGCCGCGACGCCGAGCGGTCCGGACGGCAGGCCGACCAGGGCGACGACCGCCCCTGCGAACGCGAGTCCTGCCGCCATGACCATCGCGGTGCCGTAGCCGGCGGCGAACGCCGCAGCGTCTCGGAACGCGTCGTCGCCGAGCCCCGCCGCCGATGGCAGGACGGCCACGGCGAGCAGCCCCGCGCTGCGCGCGACGGCGTTGTTGACGCCGGAGGCCACCCCGGCCCGGTCCTCCGGTGCCGCTGCGAGCACGGTCGCCGTCACGGGGGCGACCATCGCCACGAGCCCGACGGCGAACACCAGCAGGCCGGGCAGCGCGTCGGTCCAGTACGACGCGCCCTGGTCGAGGCGTGACAGCAGCAGCGCCCCGACGCCGAGCAGCGCCGGACCGACGACCAGCTGCGCTCGTGGACCGTGCGTGCGGGCCAGCCGCCCCGAGCGGGCCGAGCCGAGCAGCATCAGCAGCGTGACCGGCGCGGTGCCGGCGCCGGCCGCGAGACCGTCGAGCCCCAGCAGCAGCCGCAGCGCAACGGTGACCAGCAGGAAGAACGCGCTGAGCGCCGCGTACACCACGAACGTCAGCAGGTTCGCGGTCGTGAACACCCGGTCGGCGAACAGCGACGGCGGCACCAGTGGGGCGGCGACGCGGCGCTCGACGACCACGAACGCCACCAGCACCGCGAGGCCGGCCGCGACACCACCCAGCGCCAGCGCGTCGGTCGCGGACCCGAGCCGCACCAGGCCGAAGGTCAGCGTGGCCAGTCCGAGCGCGCCGGTTGCCGTCCCGGCCAGGTCCAGCCGTGTGCCGTGGGTCGCCTCGTCGTGGGTCTCGGGCACCGCGACCAGTGCCAGCACGACCGCGGCCGCGGCGACGGGCAGGTTGAGCAGGAACAGCACGGGCCAGCCGGCGACGTCCAGCAGCGCGCCCCCGAGCGCCGGCCCGACCGCCGCGGCCACACCGCCGAGGCCGGACCACGCACCGATCGCCTCGGCGCGGTCGTCGGGGTGGAAGCTCGCCTCGAGGATCGCGAGGCTGCCAGGTGTCAGCAGCGCCGCACCGACCCCGGTCGCCGCGCGGGCGGTCAGCAGCGCGGCCAGGGTCGGCGCGAGCGCGGAGGCGACCGACGCCGCGGCGAACAGCAGCGTCCCGAGCACGAACACCCGCCGACGGCCGAACCGGTCACCGAGCGCGCCGCCGAGCAGCACCAGCGCGGCCAGGGCCAGCAGGTAGGCGTTGACGACCCACTGCACCTCGGCCGTCGACGCGTCGAAGGCCACGGCGACCTCCGGCAGCCCGACGTTGAGCACGGTCGAGGTCAGCATCGCGACGCTCGACCCGGCGACGGTCGCGGCCAGCACGGCCCGGCCGCGCGGCGTGCCCGTGCGCAGCGCGGGCCGCTGGAGCCGTTCGGGGGAGGTCACCCGTCGGCCTGCACGGGCAGCTCCAGCATCGCCAGCAGCTCGCCGCCGTCGCCGTGTGGGGCGGTGCGCCCGACCTCCACGAAGCCGAGGGCGGCGTGGAACGCGAGGCTGCGTTCGTTGGGCGGCTCGGCGTTCACCTCGGCGCAGACCACCGGCGCGCCGGCGGCCCGCGCCGCCTCGACCCACCGCGCGTACAGCTGCTGCGCCAGCCCGCTCCCGCGTGCGGCCGGTGCCAGCGCGATGCGGTCCACGTAGTGGAAGCGGTCGTGGCGGGTGGCGAACCAGCGGTAGTTCGGGCTCTCGTACGCGACGTCCTGCGGCATGCCGACGAACAGCCCCGCGACCGCGCCCGCACCGTCCACCGCCACCTCGAACGTCACGCGCTCGTCGTGGGCGAACAGCGCGAGCCGTGCGTCGTCCAACCGCCCGACCAGCGGCACGTTGGCCGCGTTGAGCGCTCGGACCTCGCCCTCGTCGTCCGCGGCGTACGGGCGGATCACGTGGTCGGCCACGGCGGCTCCCTCGTCGGCGCCCCCAGCGTGCCAGCACGCAGCGGCCGCCCGACGGCCTCGTGACGCGTAGCGTCGGGCGTCCACGGACGTGGAGGACGCGTGGAGGTCACCAGCCCACTGGCAGGCACGGTCGCGCACGTCGCCGCCGCCGCCGGCGACCGGGTCGCGCGCGGCGACCTGCTGCTCACGGTCGAGCTGATGAAGATGGAGCACCCGGTGCCGGCGCCGTCCGACGGCGTGGTCGCCCGGCTCGACGTCGCGGTCGGCGACGCGGTCGAGCAGGGCGCGGTCGTGGCCGTGGTCGACCCCGCCGCAGCGACCGACGCGGGTCCGGCCGCTGACGACCCCGCCGCAGCGAGCGACGCCGCCGCGCCCGGTGCCCGTGACGGCGCGACCACCGCACGACCGGGCGACGGAGACGACGGAGACGACGGTGACGACGGTGGGGACGGTGGGGTGCGGGCCGACCTCGCCGAGGTGCTGCGCCGCCGGGCGCAGCTGCTCGACGCCGAGCGTCCCGAGGCGGTGGAGCGACGGCGCGACCGGGGCCTGCGCACCGCGCGGGAGAACCTCGCCGACCTGCTCGACGACGGCTCGTTCTCGGAGTACGGCGGTCTTGCGATCGCGGCCCAGCGCCAGCGCCGGTCGCTGGAGGAGCTGGTCGAGCGCACCCCCGCCGACGGGCTGGTGACGGGTGTCGGCACGGTCGGAGGCGTGCACGTCGCGGTCGCCGCCTACGACGCCACCGTGCTCGCCGGCACGCAGGGGATGACCAACCACGCCAAGACCGACCGCCTGCTCGAGCTGGCCGCCGCCCGGCGCCTGCCGCTGGTGCTGTACGCCGAGGGCGGTGGTGGCCGGCCGGGGGACACCGACGCGCTCGGTGCGTCGTGGCTCGACGCCGAGGCGTTCCACCTGCTCGCCCGGCTCGCCGGCACGGTCCCCACCGTCGCGGTCGTCGCCGGCTGGTGCTTCGCCGGCAACGCGGCGCTCGCGGGCACCTGCGACGTGCTCGTCGCCGTCGAGGGCGCCTCGATCGCGATGGCAGGCCCGGCGATGGTCGAGGGCGGCGGGCTCGGTGTGCACGCGCCCGGTGACCTCGGGCCCGCCGCGATGCACGCCGACAACGGCCATGTCGACGTGCTGGTGCCCGACGAGGCCGCCGCGACGGCCGTGGCCCGGGACTTCCTCGACCTCGCGTGCGTCCCGTTCCGCGCACCCGGCGACGAGCCCGGAGACGCGCCCGACGGCGTGGCCCTGCGCGACGCGGTCCCCGAGGACCGCCGGCGCGTCTACGCGGTCGACGACGTGCTCGCCGGCCTGCTCGACCCGGGGACGCTGCTGGAGCTGCGCCGCGACGCCGCGCCCGGGATGCGCACCGCGCTGGCGCGCCTCGGTGGGCATGCCGTGGGGGTGCTGGCCAACGACCCGGCACACCTCGGCGGGGCGATCGACGCCGAGGGTGCCGACTCGGCCGCGCGGCACCTGCGGCTCTGCGACGACCTCGGGCTGCCGGTGCTGGTGCTGTGCGACACGCCGGGGTTCATGGTCGGGCCGGAGGCCGAGCGCCAGGGTGGCGTGCGACGCTTCGCCGAGCTGTTCCGCGTCGGGGCGCGGCTGCGCGTGCCGCTGGTCGGCGTGGTCACCCGCAAGGGCTACGGCCTCGGTGCCCAGGCGATGCTCGGTGGGCACCTGCACGTGCCCGACCTGCTGCTGGCGTGGCCGACCGCCGAGCTCGGCCCGATGGGTCTCGAGGGCGCCGTGCGGCTCGGGTTCCGTCGCGAGCTCGACGCGATCGGGGACGACGACGAGCGTGCGGAGCACGAGGCGGCGCTGGTCGAGCTGGCGCATGCGACGGCCTCGGGCCTCAACGTCGCGACGTTCGCCGAGGTCGACGACGTCATCGACCCGGCGGACACGCGCGCACGGGTCGCCGCGGCGCTCGACGCAGCTGCCGCGCACCCGCGCGCCGGACGTTGACCCCATGTTGCGACCGTCCCGCACGTCCGCCCGTCCGGCACGTCCCGGCACGTGCGGCACGGCCCGGTGCGAGGAGGGGTGGCGACTAGCGTCGGGGGCGCCGGTACCCGGGACGGGCCGGCGGACGGGAGCGCGACGTGGAGCAGGCCGACGTGACCGGGGTGGACGTCAGTGGCGTCGGCGACCCGGACGACCAGGCCGTGGCGATGATGGCCGCGGACCGGGCCTCGGGCCTGCTCGGCATCGAGGCGCTGGAGATCCGGCCCGGCCACGCACGCATGGCGTTCACCGTGACCGAGCCGATGCTCAACGGCCACGACATCTGCCACGGCGGCTACGTGTTCCTGCTCGCCGACTCGGCCTTCGCCGCCGCGTGCAACTCGGGGCGCACCCCGACCGTCGCGCAGACCGCGGAGATCGACTTCGTCACCGCCGCGCGACTGGGGGACCGGCTCGAGGCCGTCGCGGTCGAGCGCCACGCGTGGGGACGCTCCGGCATCTGCGACGTCACCGTCACGCGCGGCGACGAGCTCGTCGCGGTGTTCCGCGGCCGCTCACGCACGCTACGAACCTGACGAGGGCCGGCGGAACTGGCGCAGCGAGGTGATCGCGACCTCGGGCAGCGCGACATCGCTCGGCAGGCCGAGCGCGTGCACGACCTGGGCAGCGACGTCGCCGGGGGCGAGGCCGACCTCGGCGGCCCGGTCGCGGTAGTGCAGCACGTCCTCGGTCTCGTCCAGTCGGTCGAAGATCGGCGTGTCGACGAAGCCCGGGGAGATCGTCGTGACGCGCACCCCGAGCGGGTGCAGCTCCTCGCGCAGGCCGCCGGAGAGCACGTGCACGGCGTGCTTGGACGCGCTGTACGCGGTCATCTGCGTGCTCGCCCGACGTCGTCCCGACATCGACGAGAGGTTGACCACGTCGGCCGGCTCGTTGCGGCGCAGGTGGGGCACGGCGGCGCGCACGGCGTGCAGCAGCCCGAGCACGTTGACCTCGAACGTGGTGCGCCAGTCCGCCGGCTCGCCGTCGAGCAGGTTCGCCGGGACCGCCACCCCGGCGGCGTTGACCAGGCCGTCGAGCCCCGACAGGGCGTCCGCGGCGGCGTCGACGGCGACCGTCGTCGCGTCCGGGTCGGTCACGTCGCACGGCACGACCGCGGCGTCGGTCAGCGTCCCGGCGAGCTGCTCGAGCGCCTCGTGCCGCCGCGCGAGCAGGGCGACGCGCGCCCCCGCGCGGTCCAGTGCCACCGCCGTCACGCGCCCGATGCCCGACGACGCGCCGGTCACCAGCACACGCCTGCCGTCGAGCGTCCCCACCGCGTCCCCGTCCCGTTGCTGGTGGACCGCGACGCTAGGCCAGCAGCCTGCCGTGACGTGCGACCGTGCGGCCGGTCCGCACGGCCCGTCGGTCAGGGCAGCTCGTAGCCGGCCTGCTCGAGCGACGCCGCGCCGCTGTAGCCCCAGACGGTGACCAGCGGCTCGGTGTCCGAGGCGTTCTCCAGGCCGTGGAACACCCCCGCGGGCACGAACACCACGTCACCGGCGGTCGCCTCGACCTGCTCGTCGCCGATGTGCTTGATCGCGTTGCCGGAGATGATGTACTCCCACTCCTCGGCGTTGGCGTGGCGGTGGATGTCGTGCTTCGACCCGGGGCGCAGCATCGTGCGGCCGACCACGGTCGCCTCCGACCCGACCGTCTCGGCGGTGACCAGCCAGCGGACCTCCATGTCGACCCAGCCCTCGTCGGCCGTCAGCGAGTCGTCGGGGTCGACGTCCAGCGCCCGCACGCGGTAGCGGTCGGCGTTCGGCTCGGTCACAGCGGTCTCCGTGGGAGGGGCTGTCGAGCCTAGGCCCGTCGCCCGCACGGACGTTGTGTCACCGGCGGGCCACGGCCACGGTCATCGTCGCATCGGCCAGCACGGCCTCGACCGGCTGCGGCTCGTCGCTCCAGGCGACCTCGGTGGCCAGCACCTGCGACGCGACGTAGTCCACGTGCGGGTGCAGCTGCTCGCGCAGGTCGGCGTCGGCCTGGAGCACCAGTGAGATGCGGTCGGCGACGTCGAACCCGGCGTCGCGGCGTGCGGCCTGGACCTCGCGGACCAGGTCCCGGGCGAGGCCCTCGGCGGTGAGCTCGGGCGTGACCCCGGTGTCCAGTGACACCACCGCGTCGTTGCTGCGCAGGCCGCGGGCGGTGACGCCCTCGGACACCTGCAGCGCCAGCTCGTAGTCGTCCGGGCCGAGCGTGAAACCGGCGACCTCGACCGTGCCGTCGCCGTTGTCGGTCCACTCGCCGGCCTTGGCGGCGCGGATGACCTTCTGGGTGTCGCCGCCCAGCCGCGGCCCGATCGCACGGCCGTCGGGGCGCAGCACGAACGTGCCGAGCGAGCCCACGTCGCTGCGCACCTCGACCTGCTTGACGTTGACCTCGTCGGCGACCAGCGCGCGCAGCGGCTCGCCGAGCAGCTCGGCGCCCGCGCCGGCGACGGTCAGCGTGCGCAGCGGCAGGCGCGTGCGCAGCCCCGCGTCCTCACGCAGGTTCAGCGCGGCGGTGACGACCTCGCGGGCGCGGTCCATCGCCTCGACCAGTTCGTCGTCGGCGGGGAAGTCCGCGGCGTCGGGCCAGTCCTCCAGGTGCACCGAGCGGCCACCGACCAGGCCGGTGTGCAGCTCCTCGGACAGGAACGGCAGCAGCGGCGCGAGCACCTTCGACAGCGTCACCAGCACGCTGTACAGCGTGTCGTAGGCGTCCCGCTTGTCCTGTGGGTCGGCCTCGTCGGCGGGCGACCAGAAGCGGTCGCGGCTGCGGCGGACGTACCAGTTGTTCAGCGCCTCGAGGTAGTCCAGCACCGCGTCGGCGGCGTCGGACAGCTGGTAGCCGTCGAGCGACGCGGTGACGTCCTGCACCAGCTGGCGGGTGCGCCCGAGCACGTAGCGGTCGAGCAGGTGCTGCGAGTCGGTGCGGAACGACGCCTCGACCCCGTCGGCGTTGGCGTA
>Ga0136604_1000743_pt1 | contig 15552 bp, 15 predicted proteins | sample AntRauFillE10628_FD_104928 | JGI IMG/M metagenome (GOLD analysis project Ga0136604, IMG submission 104928) | Saline lake microbial communities from Rauer Islands, Antarctica - Metagenome Filla E10 #628 | ecosystem: Environmental > Aquatic > Non-marine Saline and Alkaline > Saline | place... | reverse complement strand
GACAGTTCGACGTCGAACTGTCCGACGCGGCGAAGGCCACGGTCGTCACCGAGCTCCTCGACCGCGAACGCGTTGGCAGCGATACCGATCAGCGGCAGCTTGCCCTCCGCCACGCGCGAGGTGGTCAGCATGTCACCACCGAAGACCTCCTTGGTCGCGACCAGGTGGCCGTCCTCGACCGACAGGCCGGTCACGTCGGTGATCACGCCGCCGTCCATGCGGATGCCGAGCCGTGCCGCCACGTCCTTGGTGTGGTTGGACGACACGAACAGGATCGCCGCGACGTCGCGGTCGGCCGCCAGCTGCTGCAGCGCCTCGACCTTCGGCAGCGTCACGTAGGCGTCCGCGTCCTCGGAGTCCCACCAGTGCAGGGTGTCGGCGCCGGCCATGCCGAGCGCCTCGGCGGCATCGTCGCCGTCCTCACCGAGCCACACGGCGCCGACGTCGGCCCCGAGCTCCTCGGCGACCGACCTCGCGGCGCAGACCGCCTGAAGGGAGACCTTCCGGGGGGCGCCCTCGGCGTGGTCGACCAGTACCAGGATCTCGCTCATCTGTTCTCCACCTTCGTCAGTTCTCGTGTCAGCTGTCGTGTCGATCAGATGAACTTGTTGGTCTCGAGCCAGTCGGCCAACTGCTGGACCGCGGCGTCGACGTCGTCGCCGGCCTCCACGACCGTGCCGGCCTCCTTGGGCGGACGCGGCGAGAACTCGTACATCGTCGCGGCAGCCGCGCCGGCGCCCACCGCAGCGGGCTCGACGCCGAGGTCGGCGAGCGACTTGACGTCCAGCGGCTTGGACTTGGCCGCCATGATCCCCTTGAACGTGGGGTAGCGCGGGTCGTTGATCGCCTCGACCACCGACACGACCGCCGGCAGCTTGGCGGCGACGACGTCCCAGCCCTCCTCGTGCTCGCGGTGGACGACCACGTCGTCACCGTCGACCTCGAGCTTGCGGGCGTACGTCAGCGACGGCAGCCCCATGATCTCCGCGACCGCGGCCGGCACCAGGCAGGTGCGGGCGTCGGTCGACTGGTTGCCGAAGATCACCAGGTCGAACTCCTCGGCCTCCAGTGCCTTGGCGATGACCCTGGCCGTGCCGAGCGCGTCCGAACCGGCGATCCCGTCGTCGGTCACCTGGATCGCGCGGTCGAGCCCGTACGACAGGGCCTTGCGCACGATCGGCTGTGCCGACTCCGGGCCCATCAGCAGGACCGTGATCTCGGCGCCGTGCTGCTCCTTGAGCCGCACCGCCTCCTCGATCGCGAACTCGTTGACCGGGCACAGGACCGCCTCGCCCGCATCACGGTCCACAGTGCGGTCGTTGGGGTCGATCTGCTTGTCGCCGGCAGTGTCCGGGACACGCTTGACGGGGACGATCACCTTCATCGGGTGCGGCCTTCGGGTCGTCGGGAGGTGGGACGGGGCAGGGAAACTTGAGCGTCCACTCAAAGTCAAATCGTTCCGGGTTCGGCGCCGTGCGGTGCACCGGACGCCTGCACCGGCGCACGCTACGGGCCGACGCGGCGGCGCCCCACCGGCCGACGGACGTCAGCGACGCCGGTCTCAGCGACGCCGGTCGTCGACCGGGTGCCGCCAGCGGAACAGGATGCTCGCGTCGAGCACGGCCGGGATGCCCTGCTCGATGCTCGGGTACGTCGGGCGCAGGGCCAGGTCGTCCCAGACCAGGCCCGGTGCGACGGGCTGGGCGAGGTTCCAGCCGGTCACCGTGTCGGGCGTGATCATCGACGGGCCCGGCCGCCGGTCGAGCCGGGCGGCCACGTGGGCCCCCGCCCGGGCGAGTGGCGCCGGCACGGGCAGGTGGGTGAACCGCGCGTCGTGCTCCGAGACCGTCGCGAAGAACCGCTTCCAGGTCGCGGGCGTGTCGTCGGCGGTGGCCGAGGTGCCGTCCCAGCCCGCCCGGGCGGCGGCGACCAGCAGGCGTGCGGCGTCGACGACGTGCAGGTGCGCGTAGGTGTTGTGGCCGAGGCCGGGCGTGACCAGCAGGCCGCGGCGCACGCGCGAGAACAGCAGGTCGCCGGGGCCGTAGACGTGGGGCAGGCGCACGATCCCGACGGAGGGGCCTGCACCGGCCTCGATGGTGCGCAGCACGCCCTCGGCCTCCACCTTGGCGCGGCCGTAGTCGACCTGCGGGTCCGGCGGTGTGCTCGCGTCGATCGGCTGCGCGGTCGTGGCGGCCCCGTGGGCGAGCAGGCTCGACGCGTACAGCAGGTGGCGCACCCCGGCGTCGGCGGCGGCAGCCGCCAGGTCGCGGGTGCCGTCCACGATCGTCGGGCGCAGGACGTCCAGCGGCTCCATCGTCGCGCGGGCGGCGAGGTGCACGACCGTGTCGACGCCCTCGACCGCACGTCGCAGGCTGGCCGGTCGGGTCAGGTCGCCCTGGACCGGCTCGACGTCGAGACCGTGCAGCAGCGCGCCGCGCCGCGGGCGGCGCACCAGCACGCGGGGACGCAACCCCTGCTCGCACAGCAGGCGCACGACCTCCATGCCGATCAGGCCGGTTCCGCCGGTGACCAGGACCGTCTCCACGTGCTGCTCCGCTCGTCGCTTCGTCGCTCACACGGGGTTCGCGGCAGTGGCCGGTGCGGACCCCCGCCGGACGACGGGCCCGCGACGCCGCGCGGGCGCGGCCCGCACGTCAGCGGATCGGCACGTCCCGCGCGACGACGTCGTCGTAGGTCTCGCGCCGCACCAGCGTGCGTGCGCGCCCGTCACCGACGAGCACCGCCGCCGGTCGGGGCAGCCGGTTGTAGTTGGACGCCATCGCCTCGGTGTAGGCACCCGTCGCCGCCACCGCGAGCAGGTCGCCCTCGACCAGGTCGTCGGGAAGGCGGGCATGCTCGGCGACCAGGTCCCCGGACTCGCAGTGCTTGCCGACGACCGAGACGGCCATCGGGGGCGCGGTGGACTCGCGCGAGACCAGCTGCACCTCGTGCTCGGCGTCGTACAGCGCCGGGCGGATGTTGTCGGACATTCCACCGTCGACCGAGACGTACGTGCGCACGCCGGGCAGCCGCTTGACGGTGCCGACCTCGTACAGCGTGACCGTCGACGGGCCGACGATCGCCCGCCCCGGTTCCACGGCGAGCTGCGGCAGGGGGAAGCCGTGGTCCTCGCACGCGTCGGCGACCGCGCGCAGCACGGCCTCGCCGTAGCGGTTGATGCGCACCGGATGGTCCTCGTGGGTGTAGCGGATGCCCATGCCGCCGCCGAGGTTCAGCTCGCGCAGCGTCACGCCGTGCTCGTCGCGCCAGCGCGACAGCAGCTCGACGAGCACCTCGGCGTTGGCCACGAACGGGTCGGTGCCGAAGATCTGCGAACCGATGTGGGCGTGGATCCCGACGACCTCGATGCCGTCGGTCGCCAGCGCCGCGACCAGCGCCTCGTCGGCCAGTCCGAGGGAGAGCGTGAAGCCGAACTTCGAGTCGTCCTGGCCGGTGCGGACGAACTCGTGGGTGTGTGCGTCGATGCCCGGGGTGATGCGCAGCCACGCCTGGACGTCGCGCCCGGCGGCGGTGGCGACCTCGCCGAGGCGCTGCAGCTCGACCAGCGAGTCGACCACGACACGGGCGACACCGAGCTCCACGGCGCGTGTCAGCTCGGCGACGGACTTGTTGTTGCCGTGGAACACCACGCGGTCCATCGGCACGCCCGCGAGCTGCGCGGTGTACAGCTCCCCGCCGGAGGCGACGTCGATCCACAGCCCCTCGTCGGCGACGACCTGCAGGATCCCCGTGGTGCACCACGCCTTGGAGGCGTACGCGACCCACGCGCCCGGGAACGCCTCGCGGTAGGCGCGGCAGCGGCTGCGCAGGTCCTCCTCGTCGACGACCCACAGCGGCGTCGCGTGCTCGGCGGCGAGGTCGGTGGCAGGCACGCCGCCGATCGTCAGCACGCCGCTGGCGTCGCGTGCGGCGGTGGTGGGCCAGGGGCTGCGGTGCATGGCGTTCACATCAGGTCCGGGGCGGAGACGCGCAGCAGCTGCAGGGCGTTGCGCAGCACCTGTCGGGCGGCGACGGCCAGGTGGTAGCGCGAGCGGCCGAGCGCGACGGGCACGTCGTCGCCGTCCTCGCGCGGCAGGATCCGGGACTCGGCGTAGAAGCGGTGGAACTGCGCCGCGTACTCCTCGGCGAAGCGGGTCAGGCGCTGGGTCGCGCGCAGCTCGGCGGCCTCGGCGACCACGCCGGGGAACCCGGCCAGGCCACGCAGCAGCTCGACCTCGGCCGGCTGGTCGAGCAGCGCGGCGTCGAGGTCGGCCTCGGCGTTGCCGGGGTCGAAGCCGCGCTCGTCGGCGGTGCGCACCAGCGAGGAGATGCGCGCGTGGGCGTACTGCACGTAGTAGACGGGGTTGTCGGTCGACTGCTCGACGACGCGCGCGAGGTCGAAGTCGACCGTGGTGTCGAGCGAGGTGCGCAGGAAGTGGTAGCGCGCGACGTCGGCACCGACCTCCTCGACGACCTCCTCGAGCGTCACGAACTGACCGGCCCGCTTGGACATCTGGACCGGCTCGCCGTCGCGCAGCAGGTTGACGAGCTGGCCGATGCGGACCTCGACCCGCTCTGCCGGGATGCCCAGGCACGCCGCTGCGGCCTCGAGCCGGGCGACGTAGCCGTGGTGGTCGGCGCCGAGCAGGTACCAGAGGCGGTCGGCACGGTCCCACTTGGAGCGCAGGTAGGCGCAGTCGGCCGCGAAGTACGTCGGGCGACCGTCCGAGCGCACCAGCACCCGGTCCTTGTCGTCGCCGTGCTCGCTGGTGCGCAGGAACACCGCGCCGTCCTGCTCGTAGGTCGTGCCGAGGCCGCCGAGCTGCTCGATCGTGGCCTCGATCGCACCGGAGTCGTGCAGCTGCCCCCGCTCGGAGAACCACGTGTCGTAGTGCACGCCGAGGCCCTCGCAGGTCGCCTCGATGCGGGCACGCATCGCCTCGACCGCAGCCAGGCCGACGCGGGCGGCCACGACCGGGTCGACCGACGGCGCGGTCGTACCGGGCACCGCGGCGTCGTCCAGCACCAGGTCGCCGTCGTCGCCGGTGTCGAGCGCGCCGTCGCGATGCTCGGCGCCGCCACCGGCGAGCTCGGGGGCTGCGCTGTCGGCGGCGCCGACCGGTGCGACGAACAGGTCCTCGCCGTGCGCGGCCAGCAGGTCCTCCACCAGCTCGTGCAGGTAGTCGCCGCGGTAGTGGTCCTCGCCCAGCTCGGCGCCGGCATGGCGCAGCACCACCGACTCGCCGAACAGCCGCACCTGCTCACCGGCGTCGTTGACGTAGTACTCGCGCTCGACGCTGTGGCCCTGGCTCGCCAGCAGCGCCGCGATCGCGTCGCCGGTGGCCGCCCAGCGTCCTGCTCCGGCGTGCAGCGGCCCGGTCGGGTTGGCGGAGACGAACTCGACGTTGACACGCTCGGGGTCGTCGACCGTGCGGGTCCCCCAGGACCCACCGGCAGCGAGCACGTCCAGCACCGCGCGGCGCCAGTAGGCCGGCCCGAACCGGAAGTTCAGGAACCCCGGGCCGGCGATCTCGACCGCGGTGACCTCGTCCGGCAGCTCCACCGCGTCGACGACCGCCTGCGCGATCTCGCGCGGGTTGCGCCCGGCGGGCTTGGCCAGCCGCAGGCACATGGTCGACGCCCAGTCCCCGTGCGTGGGGTCCTTCGGGCGCTCGAAGCCCGGGTCGGCGTCGGGCAGGTCCGCGGCCGCGAGCGCGGCGCGCAGTCGTGCGCCGAGCTCGGCGAGGGTCGGGTCGAGCTGCTCGGGGGTGGCCACGGGGCGTCCTGGCGGGGTGGGGCGGGTGGGGCTGCGACGTTCGACGGCGCAGCGTACGCGCCGCGCGCATGGCGCCCCACGCCGCGGACGGCCGCTCAGCGGCCCTCGACCAGCTCGTGCAGGAGCTCGCACAGGTCGAACACGTCGAACGGCTTGGTGACGTACGCGGCGGCCCCGAGCGCGCGGCCGCGCGCCACGTCGGCGTCCTGCGCACGGGCGGAGAGGAAGACCACGGGGACCCCGGCGGTGCGCGGGTTCGCCGCGAGCCCCTCGGCGACCCCCCAGCCGTCGAGCTCGGGCATCATCACGTCGAGCACGACGACGTCGGGCGGGTCGACCAGGGCCTGCTCCAGCCCGTCGCGGCCGTCCCGGGCGGTGTCGACCTCGAGGCCCTCGGTGCGCAGCGAGACCTCCAGCAGCGTCCGGATGGAGGCGTCGTCGTCGACGACCAGCACGCGCGCCACGACACCCCCGTCGGATCCGGAACCGTCCCCCCGACGCTACAGTCGCGCGCCCCACGCCCCCGTAGCTCAGTGGATAGAGCACCGGCCTCCGGAGCCGGAAGCGTAGGTTCGATTCCTACCGGGGGTGCCACCGCCCCAGCGCGTGCGGACCCTGTCGTGCGGCCCCGAGCCGCGCGTGGGCGGCACGGCGCGACACGGCCGCGACACGGGTCGGACCCGGTCAGCGACCGGGTCCGTGTGCCGCGCGGGGTGTGGCTCAGCCGGCCGGCAGCTCGTCCCTGTCGGCCTCGTGGACGGCCACCTCGCTGGCGAGTGCGAAGAACGTCGGCGCCCACAGCCCGATGAAGATGCCGAACCGCTCGGCGCGCGCGGAGTCACCGGACTCCTTGGCGGCCCGCCAGGTGGCGATGCTGGCGAAGATGGACGCGAAGCCCATCACCTGCAGGGCGTCGCTGTTGATACCGAGCTTGTGCATCTGCTTGACGAGCAACGTTCGTCCTTGTTTCGTTCGGATGTCTGCCCCCGATTCGCGCCCGCCGCGGCGCCCGGATGGACCGTCGGCCCCGCGCCCGCCCGCTGCCACGGCGTCAGTCCCGACGCGAGTCCCGACGCCAGCCGCGCGACGGACCGCGTCGCACGGCGGGCCCCGCGTGTGCGGTCCATGCCACACGCGGCCACTCGGGTCGGGACCTGCAGGTGGCCACGACTACCGTCCGGTGCCCGATCCGGAGCAGGGCATGACAGAACGAGGGGCACCCGACCCGAGCGTGTACCGACGGGTCGCAGGCATCGACGGCGACCTCGCCGAGGCGCCACGCCGGTTGCGCGACGAGCGTGGCCGCGAGATCGCGCCCGACCTGCTCGCGCTGCTCGGCGAGACGCCACTGGTGCGCCTCGACCGGCTGTTCGCCGACGTCGAGGCGACGGTGGTCGCCAAGGTCGAGTCCTTCAACCCTGGTGGCTCGGTCAAGGACCGCATCGGCATCGCGCTGGTCGAGGCGCTGGAGGCCTCCGGCGACCTGCGGCCCGGCGGCACGATCGTCGAGCCGACCAGCGGCAACACCGGGGTCGGCCTCGCTATCGCCGCCGCACTGAAGGGCTACCGCTGCATCTTCGTCTGCCCCGACAAGGTCGCGACCGACAAGATCCAGCTGCTGCGCGCGTACGGCGCCGAGGTCGTGGTCTGCCCCACCGCGGTCGAGCCCGAGGACCCGCGCTCGTACTACTCGGTCTCCGACGAGCTCGCCTCGCGCCCCAACCACGTCAAGCCCAACCAGTACGCGCACCTGGCCAACCCCCAGGTGCACGAGCTGTCCACCGGCCCGGAGATCTGGCGCCAGACGCTCGGCGAGGTCACCGCGTTCGTCGCTGGCGTCGGCACCGGCGGGACCATCACCGGCGTCGGCCGGTACCTCAAGCGCCGCAACCCGGACGTGGTGGTGGTGGGCGCCGACCCGGAGGGCTCGATCTACTCCGGCGACGACGTGCACACCTACCTCGTCGAGGGCGTCGGCGAGGACTTCTGGCCCGCAACCTTCGACCCCGACGTGGTCGACCGCTGGGAGCGCATCTCCGACGCCGAGTCGTTCGCGTGGACGCGGCGCGCCGTGCGCGAGGAGGGCCTGCTCGTCGGCGGGTCCTGCGGCCTCGCGCTCGCCGGCGCGCACCGCTACGCGCAGGAGTGCGGCCCAGACGACCTCGTGGTCGTCCTGCTGCCGGACTCGGGCCGCGGGTACCTGTCGAAGATCTACGACGACAACTGGATGGCCGAGCACGGCTTCCTGACCCGGCCCGGGCGCACCACCGTCGCCGACGGGCTGCGCGGCAAGGGTGGTGACCTGCCGGACCTGGTGCACGTGCACCCCAGCGAGACCGTGTCGCAGGCGATCCGGGTCCTGCGCGAGTTCGGCGTGTCGCAGCTGCCGGTGTTCTCCGAGGACGTCCACGACGACGCACGGCTGGCCGACGTGCTGGGCTCGATCCGCGAGACTGCGCTGCTCGACGCCGCGCTGGCCGACCAGGGCGTGCTGGACCGCCCCGTCGGCGAGGTCATGCAGGAGCCGCTGCCCGTCGTCGGTGCCGCCGACGGACTGGCCGACGCCTCGCGCCTGCTGTCGGGAGGTGCGCCCGCACTGGTCGTGGTCGACGGCGACCGGCCGGTCGGCGTGCTGAGCCGCTCCGACCTCCTCGGCCACCTCGTCGGCGACGAGTGACCGTCGAGCTCCCCGACACCCCCTCCCGATCCCCCGCAGCGACAGGACGCCCCCATGAGCGAGCGCGACCACGGGTTCTCGACCCGCGCGATCCACGTCGGCCAGGACCCCGAGCCGACCACCGGCGCGGTGGTCGTGCCGATCTTCCAGACCTCCACGTTCGCACAGCCGCGCGTGGGCGAGCACCTCGGCTACGAGTACGCCCGCACCGGCAACCCGACGCGCACCGCGCTGCAGGAGGCCCTGGCCTCGTCGGAGGGCACGGAGGCCGCGGTGTGCTTCGCGTCGGGGCTGGCCGGCCAGGACGCGGTGCTGCGCCTGCTGGAGCCCGGTGACCACGTGCTGATCGCCGACGACGTCTACGGGGGCACCTACCGCCAGCTCGCCCACGTCCACTCCCGCTTCGGCATCGAGCACACCGCGGTCGACCTCGCCGACCTCGACGCCGTGCGCGGGGCCCTGCGCCCGACCACGCGCATCCTGTGGGTCGAGTCGCCGTCCAACCCCCTGCTGAAGGTCGTCGACCTCGCCGCACTCGCAGAGATCGCCCACGACGCCGGTGCCCGGCTGGTCGCCGACAACACCTTCGCCACGCCGTACCTGCAGCAGCCGACCACGTTCGGCGCCGACCTGGTCCTGCACTCCACGACCAAGTACATCGGCGGGCACTCCGACGTCGTGGGCGGCGCGGTGTGCACCGATGCGCAGACCGCGGAGCAGCTCGCGTTCCTGCAGAACGCCGTCGGCGCGGTGCCGGGTCCGTTCGACGCGTTCCTGACGCTGCGGGGCCTGAAGACCCTGGCGGTGCGCATGGACCGCCACAGCAGCAACGCCGCCACGATCGCCGCGTGGCTGGACGAGCAGCCGCAGGTCACCGAGGTGCTCTACCCGGGTCTCGCCGAGCACCCCGGCCACGAGCTCGCAGCGCGGCAGATGCGCTCGTTCGGGGGGATGGTCTCGTTCCGCCTCGCGGGCGGCGGTGCCGCGGCCCGCCGGGTCGCCGAGGGCACCGAGCTGTTCTTCCTCGCCGAGTCCCTCGGCGGGGTCGAGTCGCTCATCGAGCACCCCGGCGTGATGACGCACGCGTCCGTCGCCGGGACCCAGCTGGAGGTCCCGGACGACCTGCTGCGCCTCTCGGTCGGCATCGAGGACGCCGACGACCTGCTGGCCGACCTCGAGCGGGCGCTGAGCGCCGCGGGCGGCTGAGGTTGCGAGCGCTGCTGCTGCTCAACCCCAACGCCACCACGACGAGCGGCGCGGTCCGTGACGCGCTGATCGGCCTGCTCGGCAGCGAGCTCGACCTGACCGTCGCGGCGACGAAGTCGCGCGGCCACGCGGTGCACCTCGCCGCCGGCGCGGTGCACGAGGGCGTGGACGCGGTGTTCGCGCTCGGCGGCGACGGCACCGCCAACGAGGTGCTGCAGGGCCTGGCCGGCAGCGACGTGCCGCTCGGGCTGCTGCCGGGCGGTGGCGCCAACGTGCTCGCACGCGGGCTCGGACTACCCAACGACGCCGCCCGGGCGGCGCGGCTGCAGCTCGAGGCGCTGCACGCCGGCCTCGACCGCCGCATCGGGCTCGGCACCGCGAACGGCCGCTGGTTCGGATTCCAGGCCGGCGTCGGCTATGACGCGTCGGTGGTGCGCTCGGTCGAGCAGCACCCCCGTACCAAGCGGGTGCTGCGCCAGGGCGGCTTCGTGCTGCTGGCCGTGCGCGAGTGGCTCACCGGCCTCGACCGTCGCGACCCCGCCGCTCGGCTGCTGCTGCCGGGCGAGCAGCGGCCCGGGCCCCCGGCGACCATGCTCGTGGTCGCCAACCACGACCCCTACACGTTCCTGGGCCCGCTGGCACTGCACGTCACGCCCGGGGCCCACGTCGACCGCGGCCTGGCGACGTGCGAGATCGGTGCCGTCGGCACCGCCGACCTGCTGCGCACGATCCTGCGCGGGTTCCGCGCGGCCGACCACGACCGGCACCCCGACGTCCGGCTGCACGACGACCTGGCCTCGCTCGAGGTCGTCGCGCACCGCCCGGTGCCGGTGATGGTCGACGGCGACCACTTCGGCGAGCACACCCGGATCACGTTCACCAGCGTGCCGAGTGCGCTGCGCGTGCTCGTCGACGTCCCGTCTGCAGGGCCTCTTCACAGGCTTTGATGGTGCGTCTGTGGTTCATGTGGCGACACCCCGTCCGAACGGCCCCCGGTCACCGTGCGCTCAACGCACATAGGCCGCTTCAGGCGCTTGCAGTTGCGAGCAGACCCTTGTCCGGACCAACCGTGCTGGTTACCGTCCCGACCAGCACCCGCTCGTGAACGTCTTCACGAACCCCGACGTTCACGACCCCGCAGCACGCCACCTCCCTCCACCCGGCGTGCGAAGAAGGAAGGCCCAACCATGGACTGGCGCACAGAGGCGGCATGCCGCGACGAGGACCCCGAACTGTTCTTCCCGATCGGGACGACCGGTCCGGCGGTCGAGCAGTCGGCCGCAGCGAAGCAGGTCTGCCAGGGATGCAGCGTCCGCGAGGAGTGCCTCGAGTTCGCGCTCGCCTCCAACCAGGACGCCGGCATCTGGGGCGGCCTGAACGAGGACGAGCGACGCACGCTGCGCCGCCAGCGCCAGCGCCAGCGCCGCCGCGTGGCGAGCTGACACAGCCGCAGGACACGGGACGGCACCCCGCACGGGGTGCCGTCCTCGTCGTCGTGGCGTGCGGGCCTGCCCGCATCGATCACGGCGCCGACGTGCGGCCGGGACCCGGGCCGGGACGACCCCGCACGCGTCAGCTCCGCACGCGTCAGCGCGGCAGGGGCAGCAGCACCTCGGCGCGGGTACCGCCCTCGGCACGGCGCTCGACGCTCAGCGAGCCACCCAGCTCGGACTCGCACAGGGTCGAGGCGATCTGCAGGCCGAGGTTCGCCTGGTCGAGGCTGAACGAGTCGGGCACGCCCACGCCGTCGTCGTCCACGACCACGGCCAGCGACGTCGCACGCCGGTCCAGCACCACGTCGATCGAGCCGCCGCGGTCGGGGAACGCGTGCTCGACGGCGTTCTGCACGAGTTCGGACACCACCAGCGCCAACGGCGTGGCGACCTCGGCGGGCAGCTCGCCGGCCGTGCCCTGCAGGTGCATCGTCACCGGGTGGTGCGGGTCGGTCAGGCCGACGCCGAGCATGTCCATCAGGCGCTGGGCGACCTTGTCGAAGCTCACCCGCTGCCGGCTGTCCTGGCTGAGCGTCTCGTGGACCAGCGCGATCGAGGTGATGCGGCGGACGGACTCGCCGAGCGCCTCCCGGGCCTCGTCGGAGGTCAGCCGGCGTGACTGCAGGCGCAGCAGGCTCGCGACGGTCTGGAGGTTGTTCTTGACCCGGTGGTGGATCTCGCGGATCGTCGCGTCCTTGTAGAGCAGCAGGCGCTCGTGGCGACGCAGCTCGGTGACCTCGCGCACGAGGAACAGCCCGCCGAGGACCTCGTGGGCGCGGGTCAGCGGCAGCAGTCGACGCAGCACCACCGCCCCGCGCGCCTCGACCTCCGACTCGATCGGCTCGCCGTCGGCCAGGGCCTCCAGCACCGACTCGTCGTCGAGGTCGAACTCGGCGAGGTTGCGCCCGACCACCGGGCCCACGACCCCCAGCCGGCGGTAGGCGGAGATCGCGTTGGGCGAGGCGTACTGCACGACGCCGCTGGGGTCGACGCGCAGCAGCCCGTCGCCCACGCGCGGCGCGAGCTCGCGCTCGGGCCGCTCGCCCGGGTACGGGAAGGTGCCCTCGGCCAGCATCTGCGACAGCTCGTTGGCGGTCTGCAGGTAGGTCAGCTCCAGCTGTGACGGGGCGCGCACCATCGACAGGTTCGCCTCGCGGCTCACCACGCCGATCACGCGGCCCTCGAACGGCAGCGGGATGGCCTCCTCGCGCACCGGCACGCCCGAGGACCAGTCCGGATCACCGTCGCGCACGATGTGCTGCTCGCGGAAGGCACGGGTCACGGCGGGTCGCTCGTGGCGGGCGAAGCGCTGCCCGACGAGGTCCTCGTGGTAGATCGTCTGGGCGGTGTAGGGGCGCATCTGTGCGACCGCCAGCACCTCGTCGTCCTCGACCTCGACGAACAGCACCAGGTCGGCGAACGACAGGTCCGCCAGCACCTGCCAGTCGGACACGATCGCCTGCAGCTGGTCCACCGCAACGTCGTCGAGCGTCGTGGCGGAGAGCAGCTCCGGCAGCGAGGTCACGTGCCGCCGCCGAGGAAGCGCTGCAGGTGCTCGACCGGGATCGCCTCACGGATGTGGGCGAAGGCGCGCGCCTCGATGTCGCGTGCGTCGGTCAGCGACAGGCCCAGCGCCCGGGCGGTCTCGTTGATGCTGTGGGGCTGGCCGTCGACCAGGCCCATGCGGTGGCGCAGCACCCGGGCCTGGGCCTCGGGGATGCGTTCGAGGACCTTGTCGAGGCGTTCCCGCAGCACCGCCACCTGGTCCTGCTCACGCTGCGGACGACCGCGCTTCGCGCGGTCACCACGACCCCTGTCCCGGTTGCCCATGCCCGTGACACTAGCCGCGACGGACGAGCGGGCGACCACGTCGGAGGCGTGCGACTCAGCTCGCCGCACGCACGATCCCCGCGTCCTGCAGCGCCTCGACCAGCTCGACCGGGTCGCGGTCCTCGATGATCGCCAGCGCACGCAGGTCGTCGGTGCGCACGCTGAGCATGCGGTTGTTGTAGTCCCCGCGCTGGCCGCGGATCGACTCCGCGTAGCGGCGCACCCCGCGCCAGCCGGCGTCGCTGCCGCGCAGGGCGACCAGGTCGATGACCAGCGCCCCGTCGGGGTCGCGGACCGGTCCGCCGTCGGCCGGCAGGACCACGGAGGGGGCCACGCCGTAGAACTCGGCGAGCGCCAGCAGTCGCGACGCGGTGATGTTGCGGTCGCCGCGCTCGTACGAGCCCACCACCGCGGCCTTCCACGCACCGTCGGAGGCCCGCTCGACGTCCTGCAGCGACCAGCCGCGGCCGAGGCGCACCTCGCGCAGCCGCTCCCCCACCCGTGCACCGAACTCCACCCAGCGACCTCCGTGCGCATCCTGCCGACGTCACGGACCGTAGCCACGCTGCGTGGCGGGTTCGCCGCTGGTCGCTCTCAGTCGACGGTGGCCCAGCGCAGCGTGGCCGCGAGGCCCTCCTCGAGCGTCGTCCACGGCTTCCAGCCCAGCACGTCGGCCGCGTGGCGTGACGCCAGGACCAGCTCCCGCGGCTCGCCTGGGCGCAGCGGGACACGCAGCGGATCGCGCTGGTGGTCGGTCACGGCCCGCAGTGCCCCGAACAGCCGGTCCACGTCGGTGCCCTCACCCGTGCCGACGTTGCAGGCCTCGCCGTCGCCGTGGTCCATGGCCAGCGCCAGCGCGTGCACCGCGTCGTCGACGAAGACCAGGTCGCGGACCTGACCGCCCTCCGGCAGCGAGACCGGGCGCCCGGCGAGCACGGCGTGGACGAGGTCGGCGACCACGCCGGCGCCGGGCTGCTGGCGCGGCCCGTAGACGTCGCCGAGGCGCAGCAGGGTCCAGCGCACACCGTGCACCGCCGCGTAGGTGCGCAGGTACTCCTCGGCCGACCGCTGGGCCGCCCCGTGCGGCGTGGTGGCGGGACCGCGGTGCGACTCCTGGACCGGTTGCGCAGCGGCGGGTGGGGTGCCGTAGACCGCGGCGGAACCGGCGTGGACGACCTTGCGCACGCCGTGGCGGCGTGCGGCCTCCAGCACGTGGATCGTGCCGACGACCGTGACCATCGCGTCACGCACCGGGTCGGCGGTGCTCGGCACCGGCGTGGCCGGCGCCGCGAGGTGCACCACGACCTCGGGCCGGTGGCGCTCGACGACGGCGTCGAGCCCGCCCCGCACGACGTCGGCGCGCTGGAACTCGAAGCTGCCGGCGCCGAGGCGGCGTGCCTGCTCGAGGTTGGCCAGCGTGCCGGACGACAGGTCGTCGACCGCCACGACCTGTCGCCCCTCGGCCAGCAGCCGGTCGACGAGCGTGGAGCCGAGGAAGCCGGCACCACCGGTGACGAGGACGGTCCGGTCGGTCACGTGGCGGCCCTCCGGCGCCCGCGGCCGGGCGCCGCGGTGCGTGCCCGACGCTACTGGGCCGGGGTCACGCGTCCGCGGAGCCGAGGTGGTCCAGGATGCGGGTGCGCAGCCGCGCCGGGGCCTGCTCGGCGCAGCCGACCCGCACCAGGGCCCTGAGCTGCTCGCCGAAGGTGGCCCTGTCGGCGCACGGGAAGCACACGTCGATGTGCTCGGCGAGTGCGTCCAGCTCGTCGGGCGGCAGCTCTCCGTCGAGGTACAGGTCGAGCCGCTCGAGCACCGCCGCGCAGTCGACCGGTGCCGTGACGGGTGGCGGCATGGTGGTCTCGTCGCTCATCGATGCTCCTCCTCGTCGTGGTCGGTGCGCAGCAGGCCGTGCTCGCGGGCATACCCGGCCAACGCCTGCTCGAGGCCCTTCCTTCCCCGGTGGATGCGCGACATCACGGTCCCGACCGGGGTGCCCATGATCTCGGCGATCTCCTTGTAGGCGAACCCCTCCACGTCGGCGAGGTAGACGGCCATGCGGAACTGCTCGGGCAGGTCCGCGAGCGCCTCCTTGACCGCGTCGTCGGTCAGGGACTCCAGCACGGCCGCCTCGGCCGACCCGGCCTCGCCCACGGCGAGGTCGTACAGCCGGTGGTCACCGATCTCGTCGGTGAGGTTCTCCTGCGGGCGCCGCTGCTGCTTGCGGTACATCGACAGGTAGGTCGTGTGCAGGACCCGGTAGAGCCACGCCTTGAGGTTCGTGCCCTGCTGGTACTGGTGGAACGATCGATAGGCCTTGACCATCGCCTCCTGGACGAGGTCCTCGGCGTCGGTCCGGTCGCGGGTGTAGCGCAGCGCAGCGCCGAACAGCTTGTCGACCAGCGGCATCGCCTGGGCCTCGAAGAGCCTGCGTCGCGTCGCGTCGTCGAGCTCGGTGCGCACGATCGAGCCGTCGGGCTGGACACCGTCGACCACCTCGGGCCGGGAGGGCTGGTCGCCCTCCGCGGTCGTCGTGGGGTGGTCCTGGTCGGGCAACGGGTCCTCCTGTGGTG
>Ga0136604_1000742_pt1 | contig 15553 bp, 14 predicted proteins | sample AntRauFillE10628_FD_104928 | JGI IMG/M metagenome (GOLD analysis project Ga0136604, IMG submission 104928) | Saline lake microbial communities from Rauer Islands, Antarctica - Metagenome Filla E10 #628 | ecosystem: Environmental > Aquatic > Non-marine Saline and Alkaline > Saline | place... | reverse complement strand
AATATTGGAAGCAAAAGGTATTTTAAAAAACCAAGAATGGTTCAAGTGTACGATAAGAGATGTTAGGTCTGCGTACCAGGAAGTTGTAACTGGCAATAAAAGTGAAGAAAACCGACATCTCTCGTTTGGAATGCGTCCTGAACAGGCTGACGCAGTCACAAAAACTAGGCAATATTTTGAAAGCTACAAAAAAGAAAATGCTGGCAAGACTCCACACTTCCTCTGGAATGCCAAAATGCGATTTGGTAAAACATTCGCGTCATACCAACTTGCAAAACAAATGGGCTGGAAACGTGTCTTGGTATTAACATTTAAACCAGCAGTACAAAACTCGTGGCAAGAAGACTTGATGACACATACTGATTTCGAAGGATGGCAGTTCTTTGACGCGGACCTAGAAAACGGACTTACGTATGACACTGTTGATAAAGACAAGCCTTTTGTGTACTTTGGTTCGTTCCAAAATCACCTTGGTAAAAAAGATGGTAAGACAAAAGATAAGAACAAGTGGGTGCATGCGGAAGATTGGGATTGTGTGATTCTAGACGAATACCACTACGGTGCGTGGCGAGAGAGTGCCAAGGAGCTGTTCGAAGGCGAAGAGGACAAAGTTGATGACGGAGTTAAAAGTGAAATGGACTTTTCGGAAGCTGCTCTACCGATTAAAACTAGTTCATATTTGTATCTCTCTGGAACACCATTTCGAGCCATTCAGTCTGGCGAGTTTATCGAGGAACAAATTTTTAACTGGACTTATTCGGATGAGCAACGAGCGAAAGAGAACTGGAAAGAAAAAACTGGACTGAATCCATATGCTGCTTTGCCACGAATGGTAATGATGACCTACCAGATGCCAGACGCCATCCGCGACATAGCAATGAACGGTGAATTTGATGAGTTTGACCTCAATATGTTCTTTACTGCAAAAGGCAAAGGAGACAAGGCAGAATTTGTGCACGAAGATGAGGTACAGAAGTGGCTCGATTTGATTCGTGGTGCATTTCAGGAAACAACTGTAGACAACCTAAAAATGGGTGCCAAGAAACCACCGATGCCGTTCTCACATGCTGAGCTATTGCAGGTGCTAAATCACACATTGTGGTTTTTGCCTTCGGTAGCTTCATGTGATGCAATGGCAAATCTATTGCAACAACGTCATAATACATTTTATAAAGACTACAGGGTTGTTGTGGCTGCAGGAACAAAGGCGGGTCAAGGTGTAAAAGCTCTCAAACCAGTTCAGGAAGCGATGGAAGACCCTCGTAACTCAAAAACCATCACCTTGTCTTGTGGAAAGCTCATGACTGGCGTTTCGGTCAAACCCTGGACTGGCATTTTTATGCTCAAGAACCTATCTACTCCTGAGACATACTTCCAGGCTGCCTTTCGAGTACAGACACCCTGGACCCAGAAGAATCCAGATAGTAAATCTCCAAACCAAGAAGACATCATCAAGCAAGAGTGTTACGTGTTTGACTTTGCTCCTAACCGAGCACTCCGACAAATTGCTGATTATAGTTGTCGACTAAATGTTAGTGAGCCAAACCCTGAAAAAAATGTCCAAGACTTTATTCACTTCCTTCCTGTTCTTGCATACGACGGAAGTGCTATGAAGCAGATTGACGCTGCAGGTATTCTTGATATGGCAATGAGTGGGACAACCGCAACCTTACTAGCTCGTCGCTGGGAGAGTGCCCTGCTGGTAAATGTAGACAACAACACACTGGCTCGACTCATGAACAACCCTGAAGCTATGGAGGCTCTGATGAGTATAGAGGGATTCCGTAGTTTGAATCAAGATATTGAAACTATCATTAACAAGTCAGAATCTGTAGATAAGAAAAAGAAGCAGCAAGCAGAAAGTGGCGATGAGCCATCAACAAAAGATAAGAAAAATTTGTCAGACGAGGAGAAGGAACTGAAGAGTAAGCGGAAACAAATTCAGGAAAAACTGATTAAATTTGCAACTCGGGTACCTGTCTTTATGTATCTGACTGACTTCCGTGAACATACACTAAAGGACGTGATTACTGAGCTTGAGCCTGGATTATTTAAAAAAGTAACTGGATTGAATAAAAAAGACTTCGAACTACTTGTCAGCCTCGGGGTATTCAATAGTGCTTTAATGAACGATGCGGTGTATAAATTCAAGCGATATGAAGATGCAAGTCTTGTTTATACAGGAATTGACCGACATGCTGGTGAGGACATTGGTCTCTTTGATACTAAAATTTCAGCAGAAGAGTTCCGCGGTAAATCTGGAGATGAAGACGAAGATGTGTTTATAAATAATCCGAGGTAATAAAGTATTATGGATGAAATAATTTATATTTTAATTAACGAAGCCATGCCTGGCTACATTAAAATCGGACTAACTAACAACGACTTGATAGGAAGAATTAAGGGCTTAGACAACACTAGTGTCCCTCTACCTTTTGAATGCTTTTACGCCGCTAGAGTTAAAAATGCCAAAGAAACTGAGAGATTACTGCATGACGTACCTCCGAAGGACGGGCCTTCGGAGACAGGATGTAACAAATGTACCTCCGAAGGACGGGCCTTCGGAGACAGGACGGGCCTTCGGAGACAGGGCCTTCGGAGACATTTATGAAATAGTGCTCTTGGAACAAAGAAAAAAAACACCCGCTGGGTGTTTTTTTCTTATGCTCCGGCGGCAGGATTCGAACCTGCGACCAATTGATTAACAGTCAACTGCTCTACCGCTGAGCTACACCGGAATGAAAAGGATAATGGAAGCTTGCTTCCATTCGTTCTTTGATTGAACGGTGAAAGATTTCTCTTACACCGGAATGTTTTTCCTTACCTTTTGTAAGTGTTCATTATTCTACAGATTTTTTTAGGTATTTCAACTATATTATTACAAGATGGTGGTATAGTATTGGCTTATGCCTGAGCTCCCTGAAGTGGAAACGGTGCGGATGCAGCTGCGTCACAAAATTGTCGGAAAAATCGTGGAGAGTGTGGAAGTCTTTCACACAAAGTCAGTCAACCATGACGAAGCGATTGAAGACGCGTTGGGTGGCAAAGTGATAGCTGATGTCGACCGAATTGGAAAACTGCTGATTTTTTCCTTTGAAAATGCGCCTGATGTATTTCTCTTAGCCCACCTAAAAATGACGGGGCAGTTTTTCTTTGTCGATACTGCTGGTGATGTGGTGGGCGGTGGACACTCCATGACTGAATCTCCGTATACAGACTTCCCACACAAGCACTCGCGAGTTGCGTTTCACTTTTCCGACCACTCTACCCTCTATTTCAATGACATGCGGTTGTTTGGCTACACCAAACTTGCTACGGCGGCGGAAGTAGCTGTGGCACAAGCAAAGTTTGGACCCGAACCCATTGCTCCTGACTTTGATTGCCAGTGGTTTGCGACTGCTCTGAAGAAACGAAACACCCCCATTAAAGCCGCTCTCCTCGACCAATCTTTCGTAGCTGGACTGGGAAACATTTACGTAGATGAAGCGCTGTGGCGAGCAAAAATACGCCCTACTAGACAGGCTGGCAGACTTACGGAGGCTGAATCGCTATTGTTATGCAAAACTACTGGTGACGTCATGCGAGAATCTATCGCCGTCGGTGGGACTACATTTCAACACTTTGTGGACACCGGCGGGCAAAACGGGAACTTTGCGGATTATTTGCAGGTCTTTGGTCAGCAAGGCAAGCCGTGCTCACGGTGCGGAGAGATCATTAAAAAAATTCGCTGTGCGGGACGTGGTACACATTACTGCCCCGGCTGCCAAAAATAATATGCATATGAAATTAACTCTTCCCTCTGCCTGGCAAAAACACTTGTCTCTCGAAACACAACAACCCTACTTTGCAGATCTACAGCGAGCCTTGGAATTGGCCTATACACACCGAGCCGTCTATCCGTCGATGGAGCATATTTTTCGAGCGATGGAGTTGACCGCCCTGGAAGACATCAAAGTAGTCATTCTTGGACAAGACCCCTATCACGGTGAAGGACAAGCCAATGGACTGGCGTTTTCCGTACCGGACGGGGTGAAGATTCCTCCGTCACTAAAGAATATCTATAAAGAAATTACGAGCGATGTCGGCACCAACATTCCCCAGAGCGGAAACTTAGAACGCTGGGCTCGCCAAGGCGTGTTTTTACTCAACAGCACGCTGACGGTAGAGGACAGACAAGCTGGATTTCATCAAGGTTGGGGTTGGGAGACCTTTACTGATGAGGTGATCCGAGTCATTTCTCAGGAGCAGACTCATGTTGTGTTCTTGCTTTGGGGCAAATTTGCCCAGAATAAGGCTGAGTTGATAGATGATACGAAGCATTTGATACTCACCGCCCCTCACCCTTCCCCGCTATCAGCGCACCGTGGCTTCTTTGGGTGCCGACATTTTTCTCAAGCCAATGCGTATTTGCAGCAACATAACCGCGGAGTGATTCAATGGTAATCAAATATCTTAGATACTCGGTAAGATTTACCATACAACCACGTCATAGAAATTAAGGCACAACTCCAACCAGTATTTTATGTGTGCTAAATACTCGAAATAGGGAACTGTTTTATACAATAAAATACATTAGAATGCATAAAATTATTATCGGGGTTATAGCGTTTATTGCTATCGCTATTGGGTGGTTTATCCTCAACCCTGGAGACACGTTTGATTATGTAATACAAATTGACCAAGAAGTGGAGCAGCTCGAGAGTGAACTGGCTACCCTAGATGCTCAGGTCGCAGCTGGTACTCTTACTCCCGCCCAAGCTACTGCAGCAAAGGTAAAAATCATTGCTCGTTTGGACGCAATTAACAGCTCAGCAGCTGAATCAGAAAAAACTCAGCTTACTCCAGAACAAAGAACGCAGCTGGCAAACGGCCTACTACGACTCAAGGATGCTCTGGTGAAATACCAGGCAACTCTGGCTGTAGTGGAAAATACTGCGATTGAAGCTGAGGTAAAAGCCAAACTCAATACAGGACATCGCGGAGGAAGTCGCCACTTGAATCTTGTCATCGCTGATACTATCAGCACTGTGGAAGAAACGGTTCATGACTCAGTCCAAGACTACGAGGCAGATGCTGAGCTTGATGCTCAAGTGCACGCAGTAGTTGCAGAAACTGAGGCGGAAGAAGCAATTGAAGTAGATGCTGATTCGGAATCAGAGGAACAAACCGAAGAAAATGCGGCTACTACGAGCGATGAAACAACAGACGAAGAGACATCGACCACCAGCGAAGACACGACGGAAAATGATGAGACGTCAGCATCTGATGTTGATGCCTCGTACGAAGCTGAAGTTGAAGTGAGCTCATAATCGGACGAACGAACAAAGACTAAAAAACACTTGGATCATCCAAGTGTTTTTTACATTTGAGTACATGAGTATTAATCTACTCCCCTTGTTCTTTGGCTACGATCATCGCTTTTACCCGCATCGTAGACACCACAGCGTCTCGGTTGCGTTCATCCAGCTGCATGGTGATAAACTTGATCGTGTCTTGCAGGTTTGGGATACGGACGTTCTCGAGGGCTGATACTCGGCGACGAGTTTTTTCAATTTCTTCCGCTAAGTTCTCGGCGGTTTTTTCGAGTTCGGCCAAGCGCAGGATATCGACAAATACTTCATCGAACTTCACCATAGCGTTGTCCAAGTCACCAGTGGTTTCGAGCAATCCATAGGAGAAGGCTGAACCGGTCTTTTCTACGGTAAATTCAGGAATCTTCACTGACATAACACTTTTGACACTTACCCCCAAATCAATCTTGGCGTTGGGTGCCATAAAGGCAGTATCAAGCGATGATGCAGCAGTCATACTACTGGCACGTGTGTACGAATCAAAGGCAGAACCCAGTCGAGCTTCGACTGATTCACGCAAAGACTTTGCTTCATAGATAACCGCCATGAACTTCTTCACGAGACCGTCTCGCTTATCTTTGAGTAGTTTATGTCCCTTTTCTGCAGTCTTCAGCTCTTTTTTGAGCGTTAAGAGTGCAATTCGGGTTGGGCTAACTTTTTGTATCGCCATAAAAGATTATTTTTTCTGTTCTGGGGCACCGGCCACTACCTCGGCTTCTGACACTATATCAGCCTCCTTGGTTTCCGGCGAAGCCTCTGGCTGCATCCATTTTTCAATCTCGGCTGCTTTCACACGCTTGAGTGAGTTTCGTGGGAGTAGTGCGAGTAATTTCCAACCCATATCAAGTGACTCTTCCACTGAACGATTTTCGTACTCACCTTGCCCGACGAATTCTTTTTCGAAGGCATCAGCAAATCGCAAGTGTGCTCGGTCAGAATCATCGAGTGATGCTTCTCCCAATACCACTGCGAGCTCACGCACTTCTCGACCAGTTGCGTATGAGGCAAACAATTGGTCTTTGAGATTCTTGTGATCTTCTCGCGTCTTGCCTTCACCTACTCCAGCTGACCAAAGTCGAGAAAGTGACCCCTGTACGTCTACTGGTGGAAACACGCCTTTACGGTAGAGTTCTCGTGATACCACGAACTGCCCTTCGGTAATGTATCCAGTCAGGTCTGGTACTGGGTGAGTCTTATCGTCATCCGGCATTGTCAGGATAGGGATTTGAGTAATAGTTCCCGACTTCCCTTTGATACTCCCTGCTCGTTCGTAGAGAGTTGAAAGGTCGGTGTAGAGATACCCTGGGTAGCCTCGACGTCCTGGTACCTCTTTTCGCGCAGCTGACACTTCCCGCAATGCTTCACAGTAGTTAGTAAGGTCAGTCAGGATTACTAGTACGTGCTTTCCTTTTTCAAAGGCCAGGTACTCAGCTGTAGTCAGCGCCATACGTGGAGTAGAAATACGTTCTACCACTGGGTCAGCCGCGGTGTTGATGAAGAGCACAGATCGCTCAAGCGCTCCGGCTTCTTCAAATTCTCGACGGAAGTATTCTGCTTCTTCGAAAGAAACTCCGAGTGTCGCAAAGACAATCGCGAATTCCCCACCATCTTTTACTGATGCTTGTCGGGCAATCTGTGCTGCCAAACGTGCGTGCGGGAGACCAGCTCCAGAGAAAATCGGCAACTTCTGTCCACGCACAAGTGTATTCATGACATCGATAGAACCAATACCAGTTTGGATAAAGTCATTTGGGAATTGTCGTGAGTACGGGTTGATTGGTTCACCAGCAATATCTCGTCGCTGTTCTGGTACCAACTCTGGCCCACCGTCGGCTACTTCTCCGGCTCCGTTGAATACTCGACCGAGCATATCTTCTGACACACCAAGCTTGAGTGTTTCTCCTTTGAACCGCACTCGGGTATTTTCTGCAGTCATTCCGGCAGTTGGAGCAAACATCTGCACTACTGCTCGTCCTTTGGCAGTATCAAGTACTTTCCCGTAGCGAGGACTTTTTTCTCCTGGTACGTTCACCTCTACCAATTCTTCATATTTTGCTCCTTCAACACCGTCCACAATAAGGAGTGGTCCGGCGATGTCAGAAATTGATGTATATTCTTTTTCACTCATACGCAATTATTTTACCAAGGCGTTAATTTCCTCGCGGACGCGAGCCTGATAAGCTTCGTACACTTCTGGGGTTGCTTCTCGGTTGTCTTTCAATTTCTGATATTCGGCAATGGCTGGCATGGCTGAGAATGTTTCAAAATCAAAGTCAGGAGTAGTAACAATATCTTTCCCGGCTTCGTAAAACACAATGATTGATTTCAATAGACCATACTGGTTCTTCAGTGGTGTATAGGCATCTTCTGGTGAGAAGGCATCTTGGAACAAGAAGTCTTCACGAATCATCCGTGACACCTCAAGAATCAACCGGTCACTCGCTGAGAGAGATTCCATCCCTACCAATCGTACAATTTCCAGGAGCTTTGATTCTTGTTCGAGGAGAGTCAGAGCGGTTGCTCGGTTCTCAGCAAAGTCTGGAGCGATTTCGTTCTTCCAGAAATCAGCAAAGTTTTCTACATACAAAGAGTATGAAGTCAGCCAGTTGATTGACGGGAAGTGCTTCTTGTATGCCAAGCCTGAGTCGAGTGACCAGAACGTCTTGGTTACTCGCAAGGTCGCTTGCGACACTGGTTCTGAAAGGTCTCCTCCGGGAGGCGACACAGCTCCAATCACAGTCAATGACCCGGTTCGTCCTTCACTTCCTAGAGCCTTTACAATCCCTGCTCGTTCGTAAAACTCAGCTGTTCGTGATGATAGATACGCTGGGTATCCTTCCTCTCCTGGCATTTCTTCCAAACGACCGGAAATTTCACGCATCGCTTCTGCCCATCGTGAGGTTGAGTCAGCCATCAAAGCTACGTTGTATCCCATATCACGATAGTACTCAGCGATAGTGATACCAGTGTACACAGACGCTTCACGGGCTGCTACCGGCATGTTTGAGGTGTTGGCAATCAGAATCGTTCGCTTCATGAGGGTCTCACCGGTGTTGGGATCAATCAGGTGCGGGAACTCTGAGAGTACTTCAGTCATCTCATTTCCTCGCTCACCACAACCGATATATACGATAATCTCCGCGTCACAGTACTTCGCGATACCTTGCTGGGTCACAGTCTTTCCCGCTCCAAATGGCCCTGGAATAGAACCAGCTCCACCTTTAGCAATTGGGAAAAAGGTGTCGATAGAACGTCCACCGGTTCGCAATGGTTCGGTTGGGAAAATCTTGGCGTTCTTTGGTCGCGCCACTCGAATCGGCCAGTACTGCAACATCGCGATTGACTCTGTCCCCTCAGCCGTCTTGAGCGTCGCAATTTCATCAGTAACCTTGAAGTCACCGCTTTTTATTTCCACCAACTCGCCTGACATCCCTGGTGGCACCATGACCTTGTGCGTAATCAAAGATGTTTCTTGTACTTCACCAAGCACATCACCAGCCTCAAGCTTGTCTCCGGCTTTTTTCGTGGCGGTAAATTTCCAGACTTTTTTCATATCAATTGGATCGGCTTCGATACCACGCTTGATGTATTGATTGCCAGCTACCTCTTCAATAGTTTTCAGTGGTCGCTGAATACCGTCGTAAATAGACTCCAGGAGACCTGGGGCAAGCGCAACAGACATGGTACGTCCAGTTCGGTATACTGGATCACCAGGAGCGATTCCAGCTGTTTCCTCGTAGACTTGAATGGCCGCCTCGTCGCCGTGTAGCTCGATGATTTCACCCATCAGCTTTTCTTCAGACACTCGCACTACTTCGTACAGCTTTGCTTGTGCCATACCAGTAGCTCGTACGAGCGGTCCAGTGACGCGTTTGATAACGCCAGTTGCTTGTTGAGTTGTTGATTGTGTTTCGGTCATGATAAATGTGTTGGTGAATAAATGATTAAATAATGGCTGAGCCAACTGCTTGTTCTGCTAATGCTCGCAGTCGCTTGAGGGCAATTCCTTTACTTCCTTCTGGTCCTGGCAGCGGGATGACTGCGGGGAGAGGGCCACTGACGACTTTGGCGTACTCGGCTGGGTCAACTTCGGTAAGTAAATCTTCGATGATACACACCACGGCGTATTTGGGAGCTGAGTCAGATTCGCTCATAGATTTCTTAATCTCTCGTAATTTTTCTATGGCACTGTCTCCGGATTGTGCGTCAAACGCCTCTACTCCCAGAGCGCGAAAACCTGACACGGTATCGCTCGGGCCAATGATGGCAATTTTATACTCGTTATTATTCGTTGACATAGGCCATGCGTAGATTAGCTCGGATATCTTCTTCTTTCATACCACTGTTCTTCCCGACCACAATCGTACGAACATTGGCAGCTGACTGACGACATTGGAGGTAATACAAGACAAGTGAAGCTGAGGAGAACATGTCAAAACTTGATTCTTTGGCTAAAGTCAAAAGGTATTCATCTGCTCGAGCGTCGATACGGGTTGTATTTCCCGTTTCTTGATAATACTCAATCGCTGTACGCCAGAAACCTTGTCCGTCGAGTTTCTCCAAAGCGGCAAATACTTGCTCCTTAGAATCAAGTTCGGACTGGGCGAATGTACCGCCAGTGATGAATACTGGAGTAAAAGTAACTTGCGGATATGTGACTGCCCGGAGTCGGCTCTTGATGTTATATATATCAATTACCCCGCGAACGTATTTTTTTAAGAATAAGTCACTTTCTCCGTCAGTAATACTCTTGACTGCTGCGAAGAAGGCTTGATCAAGCACCCCATCTACCTTATCTAACTCTCCTGCTACCACCAACCGTACTGCTTCATCAAAGACTTCTTGCCATTGTGCAGTCAGTCGATTGAGTTCACCTTTTTGTACAGACTCAAACAAGACTGTTGGGTCATAACTACCTCTATCTGATGTGAATGCGCTGCACTGTTCAAAACTCAAACCCTTGGCTTGGGCTTTTACAAATACTCGCAAATTATGGATGTCGTACTGTACCCACAACACTCGAAACATGTTTCCCTTTGGTGCGATGCGGTGGATTAATTGTTTTGCTTCAATCAATGTCTGTTCAATCGCTGCCGGAATCGTGTCTTCAGTTGCATTAAGAATGTACGGCGCCAGGTATGTTTCTTTCAGAGCTGACTGTAATTCAGTGCCGGGAGCCGTCACCATTAACCGTTCGATATCTGTTTTTGATAGCAAAAAAGTAGCGAGGGTGTTGAGTCGACTAGCACTGTAGATATACGAGGTTTGCATATATACCTATCTGGCCAATTCATTAACAATTACCATCTCTAGTTCAGTGCGCTTTTCGGCGAAGATTCGGTCAAAAGAGATGTCATACACCCCTTCTTCGCTAAACACAATCAAACCGGAAGCTACGGCCGAAACAACTGAGACCGGCGCTGAAATATTCAACTCATTGAGTATTTTTGTTGTTTCTGTCTGTCTTGATTCAGGTGCCTGCACTGCAGTGACTTTCACATCAGCTGGTAGGACTGATTTTGCTTGCGCGGTAAAGTACGCTACATACTCATCAGATGATTGTTTTACTAGCTCTGTATACACAGTCTCAAACAACGCATCGATGTGTTTTCGTTTCGCTGTTTGCAGTGCAATATTTCCCGCTTGTCTGGCTTGCGATGTAGAGACCAGTTCGAGGTGTTGCTTCTTCTTTTCTAAGACAGTTTTTGCTTCTGCTTGTAGATTGGAGATTTTGCTATCTGTCTCACGCGAAAGCGCAGCTACCTGAGCATCAGCATCAGCCTTCACCTCCGCAACTCGTGCGTTGGTGTCTGTAGTGATTTTTTGGACGAGCGCGTTTTCTGACATATATAAGCAAATTACCCAGCGATAGAAATCAGTAAGATGAAGCTGATGAGAACTCCGAAGATAGCCCATGTTTCCACCATTACCGACAGCACGATTGCCCGACCCATGTTAGATTCGTCCTTTGCAATCATTGAGATACCTGAGGCAGCTACGATTCCTTGGAACATACCTGAGAAATACCCAGCTACACCAATTGGAATTCCGGCCATGAGGTATTGCAGTCCTAACGCTGCGTCGATTGCCAAAGATCCGTCACCACCAAGCACTCCTGAAAAGTTCAAGATTAAGAATGCTCCTACCAAACCATAAATTCCCTGTGAACCAGGTAGTGCTTGCATCAAAAGCATCTTTCCGAATAATTGTGGCTTTTCGCCAAGAACACCGGCTGCTGCTTGCCCAGCGTGTCCCATTCCGATTGCTGAACCACTAAATCCCAGAGCAGCTGCGATAGCTGCACCTGCAAATACGAGTCCGGTTCCGATTAATGATTCCATAAATGTTTATTCTGTACTAAATAATAATAACTTCACTTCAAACCTCCAATCACGGTCATTCGTCAGTGACCGTAATGTATTGCTCGGAGCGGTGGAGAGGCTTAAATTCTTTGCCGGTACCGGCGATAAATTTACCAAAGAACTCCACGAACTGCAATCGAGCGCTATGAATAAAGGCTCCGAGTGTGTTTACCGCTAAGGTGAACAAGTGCCCGATAATAAGCACGACAACCGCCAGTACTGGGCCAAGGTACGGGACTGATCCGCTGACTAGCTCAGCAATCAGGTTCACCGCAAACGCCAACGCCGTAGTAGCGAGCCCGAGAGCCAGTAGACGTGAGTAAGACAAAATGTCGGAGAAGTATCCGATACTGTCATATAAACTCAAAGCGGCACTTTGGGCTTTTTGGAGAATCGTTTCACCTTTGCGACCACTGGCAATTACAATAACCACCACACCGACATACATAAGATTTATGAGCTGAGCAGGTAGGAGGATATCAAGATACCCTGTGACGGTAGCCAAGTAGGCAATAGCCAGGAAAAACATGGACAACCACGGTCCTTGGTCCAATATCCCATTCATCAATTGCCCGTTCCGAGCATCGCTATAAATCTTTAGTACCATTCCCACCATTACTTGGAATACTCCTAATCCAAGGGCCAGGTAGAACACTGGTAGCGGATTCCCGATTGGGTCAAATACTTGAATCGCCCGGAGCGCTGCTGGGAGCGACTCGGGATCAATTCCCAGGTATCCGCCAAACAACAATCCAACCAGGGCTGAACTCAGACCCATAAAGAGCAAGAGCTTGGCAAATGTCCGCACCACCGGCGCCACTTGAAAGAGGGTGAGAATCATGGCCGATACTGCCATCAAGAATACCCCGTACCCAACGTCTGTCAGTGATAGTCCGAAAAAAAGGAAGAAGAACCCAGCTAAAAAGACAGTTGGGTCCAAATCTTTATAGCCCGGCATACCATATAGTCGAGTCACGACTTCAAACGGTTGGATAAACGGACTATTTTGAATATTCACTGGTGGCTGTTCATCCTCAGCCAGTTCTACTTCAGAAATAACCGCCGCTACGTTTTTTTTCTGTAGCTCAGTCTCTATCACTGCTCGTTTATCAGCATTGAGCCATCCGTCGAATACCACAGTCTGTTGTGTCGCCACCGCAGAATCAACTGCTGTGTAACGGTCACGTTCCCAGGTCAATATTTCGCTGGCGATATGGAGAGTTTTTAAGTGCGTAATTGCAAAATGCTCTGCCTGGTCGTGCACCAACGCCACTTCCCCTTTCGCTTTTGCTAAGAGCTGAGACACTTTCACAAATTCTACTTCAGCAGTCTCTGTGCCGTCTGGAGTTGGGTGAACTACCCCGTCACATGATTCTGCTAATTTGGTGAATTGAGCGATGCTGGTCTCTTTAGACACAGTCACAGCCACTTGTGATTCAGAAACTGTAGTAATCCCAAACAGTATTTCTGCTTCGGTTAACGCTGTGTGAATCTGTTCTGGCAGATTCGCTTTTGGGGCATCAGTACTCACTAAATACGTAGTGGTCGTTGCGGTATGTAAATACTCCAATTTCATTGGCAGCTTACTCCACATGTTTAATAACTCATGCTGCTCTTCGAGCACTCTGACTCGGTCTGTTTTTTCTGCCAGCTCAACTTGGATTTTTTCCAAGTCTTCAACTACTGAAGTAACCACATCGGTATCTTGGATTTTATTGAGGATAACACTTTCAGATAACCGAGATTGGGTACCTTTTCGTAGCTTGGTCCACAATCCCATCTTTGGTGAGTACAGTTCGAGAAACCCGACTGCGTGTTGCACTCGAGGAAATAATTGCGCGTGCGGGAACTCCATTGTAGGCGGGACTGTCTGGTCCGCTGTTGTTTCAGAAAATTCCATCGCCCCACCGCGTTGTACCGTCGTCAAAAACGCATCAACGTCAGATTGATGAACGACGACTCGTACTTTTTGCATTGGAACAACTGACATACAAAATATTAGGCGAGCGTTGCCTTAATTTTTTCAACGATATCAGTAGATTTTTGTTGAAATTTGCTTTCTACTGTCTGCACTTTTGTCTGTGCATCTTGAGTAATCTTTGCAACCACACCTGCAACATGCTGTGTGTGTGTTTCAAGCTCGGTCTTTTCCAAGTTAGCCAACCGATCTTTCTCGGCCGCCAGAGTATCTGTCTGCTCTTTTTTTGCAGTCAAAACAGCTGCCGCAGCAGCTTCCTTTGCCTCAGTGAGTTTTTGCTCTGACGCTTTTTCCGCAGTCAGCACTTCGTCAAGTACAGTCATAAAACCAAAAATATAAATAAGAAGAACGGATTACATCAAAATTCGTGTGAAAGGAGAAATCTGAGAGTATTTTCCGTTTGCACAGGAGGCACTTGAAAAAGTGCTGACACCATATGCGAGTGCATACTACACCTTTAAAATAGAGCGTCAAGGAAATAACCCTTGATAACTGGGAGAATTGAGTGATAATCAACGCTTTCCTGTCAGCGTATGCGCTATACTATAAAATCATATGAAAACGGTCATTTTAGTACTGGGCGGATTAATTCTCTTAATGATGATTAACGCATTTCTGGGCGGAAACCCATTAGGATAACAGCCCACTTCATTTAGGCGAACGATTCATATTACGCTGTTTGTACCTACGTGATTCGTCAGTGCATACAAACACTCCGCGTTTGCAGGCCAATCTCTTTGATTCGGACCAATATACGTGTAATGATACCCAAATATGGAGAAATACATCATGCTCAATAAAGCAGTCGGGGAAACTCCATTATCGTGCGCGGAAGCGTATCGAGCGGAACACCCTGAACTGACGGGAGTTTCAATGGCTTACGCCGGACGACTCGACCCTATGGCGTCGGGAAAACTACTGGTACTCCTCGGTGATGAATGTAAGAACCAAACGACCTACCATAGTCTCGACAAGGAATACGAGTTTTCGGTACTCCTCGGGATTGGGTCTGATAGTCATGACGTATTAGGAAGATTACATACGGCTCCAGAGGCGCTGCCAGCACGCACTCCAGAAGGTCTGTCAGCAGAGCTAGCCACAATCGCAAAAACGCTCGTTGGTGATATCCAACTCCCCTATCCGCACTTTTCAGCCAAAACAGTCCAAGGGATACCGCTCCATATGTGGACGTTGCAGGGGCGCCTCGATGAGATTGAAATTCCCACCAAAGAGTCGACTATTTATGACCTCGCTCTGGAATCAGTGCAACAAAAATCGCGAGCAGACGTGTGTGCACAAGCGCGTACAAAAATCGACTCTATTCCTGAAGTGACCGAAGAGCGAAAGGCGTTGGGAAATGACTTTCGACGAGTTGATGTACGAGCGGACTGGGAACGCATCAATCAGGACGAGACCCTGCCTACTGAATACCAAATTGCGCATTTTACCTGCACTGCCTCAAGCGGTACATATATGCGTACCCTCGCGCACCTGATCGGACAGAGACTCCATATTCCGGCCTTGGCGTGGAGTATTCATCGTACGAGGATTGGGACATTTGATGCCACTACTCGGACATGGAGCAGTGAGTTTTCGTAGTTGCTAGGCTCACGCTTAAGAGCAATTCCTTTTTACCGTCGCTGCGCTCCTTAAGAACCAGGGCGAAGCCGTCGATTCGGACAGAAATGTCACTTCATTGTCATTTCGTCGGAATTTGCCTGAGGCAAAACAAATTCCGACATAAGTTCGCAATAGGCCCTTTTCTTGTGACTTCATTCCATGCATCTACCGAGCTTTTTTGCGTTTGACTTCCCCGCCTAGGAATTGGCGGCGGGCTAAAGCCGCCAATTCAGGCATAAGTT
>Ga0136604_1000740_pt1 | contig 15566 bp, 9 predicted proteins | sample AntRauFillE10628_FD_104928 | JGI IMG/M metagenome (GOLD analysis project Ga0136604, IMG submission 104928) | Saline lake microbial communities from Rauer Islands, Antarctica - Metagenome Filla E10 #628 | ecosystem: Environmental > Aquatic > Non-marine Saline and Alkaline > Saline | place... | reverse complement strand
GTTAACTTGACCCTAACTTCATCGCCGAGACTATATATCTTACCAGTCCGCTGTCCTTTTATTCGGTATTTCTTGGCTTCGTGTTCGAAGAAATCACTCTTGATAGTTGAGAGTCTCACCATTCCGTCTGCCAGAGACTCTTGCTCTTGAACGTAGATGCCCCAGTCAGTTACTCCGGTAATCACTCCGTCAAACTCTTCGCCAACCTTATTCATCATATATTCAACCTGCTTGAATTTGATAGAATCTCGTTCAGCCGACACCGCTTCCATTTCTCTTTCTGATGACTGAATTGATGTTTTTTCGTATTGAGCGGTTTCCTTCGGCCCTACATTAACTCCATCAAGATGCTTTCTTAGTAAACGATGGGCCATTAGGTCAGGATATCGTCTAATAGGGGAGGTGAAGTGAGTGTAGTACTTAAAAGCTAGGCCAAAATGCCCAATGTTCTTAGTTGAATAAATGGCCTTCGCCATGGACCGAATACTGGCTGTCTTAATTAAGTTTTCATCAGGTTTGCCCTCGACTTCTTTCATTAGGCTGTTGATAGATTTAGCGGTAACGATACCTTTATGAGTTTCAAATTCGTGTCCTAGAGCGTGTACGAAGGTGGCTAGTTCTTCAATTTTGTCTGGATTTGGCACATCATGAATACGATAGATAAATGCCAAGTCTTTATTTTCACTTTTCGCTTTCTGGTTTATGTAAGCTGCTACCTCCTGGTTTGCTAAAAGCATAAAGTCTTCAATCATCATCATGGTTTCAGTACGATGTTTCTTGTATGCTCTGATTGGAGAACCTCTCTCGTCTAATTCAAACTTTATTTCCGGTTGTTCAAATACTATGGCGCCAGCTTGATAACGCTTCTTTCTTAGTATTCGACCAAGTTCCATCATTTTTATCAATTCTGTGTAGAAATCACCCTCACCCTTGTTGATTATTTCTTGGGCATCTTCATAACTAAATCGTTTATCTGAGTGAATTACCGTCTGTCCGTACCAGGTATTTTTAATTTCACCGTTATTATCCAGCTCAAAAATGGCTGAAAAGGATAGTCGGTCTTCATTTGGTCTAAGGGAACATAAGTCGTTTGACAGAACTTCAGGAAGCATTGGTATGACTCGGTCTACCAGGTATACCGAAGTTCCTCTTTCTTTTGCTTCTATATCTAGAGGTTCTCCTTCCACTACGTAGTGTGATACATCAGCAATGTGGATGCCGATTTCAGTGTTACCGCTTTCAAGCGTTTTAATTGACAGAGCATCATCGAAGTCTTTAGCATCTGCTGGATCAATGGTGAAGGTGGTGATTTCACGAATGTCTCTTCTTTTTGGGTCCTTTAGAGCTTCAGAGAAAATATCTTCTCTTTTTTCGTATAAAGCATGAGCTGCTTGTTGGACACTTTCGGGAAATTCTTTAGTAAATCCGCCCGAACGAATAATAGCTTGCATTTCAGTTTCATGATCACCAGCGTGACCTAAAGTTTCGGTAATTTTAGCGAGCGGGTCAATCAGGGGATTTTTCCAGTTTACTATCTCTACTGCCACTTTCATGTCTAAGTCATTGGTAGTTGCCTCGGCCAAAACTGGTCGGACGTGAATTCGCCGGTTATCAGGCTGTAAATATTTTATAGTGTCAGATCCCTCTTTTCTTTCTTTTACTACTCCAATCAGTTCTCGGTGGGCTGACTTAATAACCTTACTTACGTTACCTTCGTATCTCTGGCCTGATTTCTTATCTTTTAATTCAATTTCTACCGTATCACCATCAAGAGCGAACCCTAAAGATTCTCTTTCAATAACAATATCCTCATCTAATTCTGGATGCGACACAAATCCTGTGCCTTTTCCACGGATCATAATGACCCCTTCATGGGTTTTTAACATAATTGGCAGTATAGCATTTGCAGGCGTTATGACTAGGGTTTATAATGGTAATTATTGCTCCGCTTTTTATCATAGAGTGATCAGCAGTAAAAGTTTCTAGTTCGTACAGATCTACGAGACACCCGGTCCCAAAGCCTACAGGCTAAGGGACCTTTTTTACTATTGACCTTTATTTACAATCTGGTATGCTACCGCAACTATGTTAATGATGCGTTTACAAAGAGTTGGCCGCAAGAACGATCCGTCGTATCGAATTGTGGTGACCGATAAAAGAACTGGTGTAAAAAGCGACAAGCATGTCGATAGACTAGGTTCTTATAACCCAAAGATGAATCACATCCAATTGGATACCGAAAAAGTTAAAGAATGGTTGAGTAAAGGAGTTCAGCCTTCTGATACTATGCACAACCTACTGATTAGCCAGAAAGTGATTGAAGGTAAGAAGATTAATGTCCTACCCCGAAAATCACCAATAGTTGATGAAGAAGCAGTTAAAAAAGCCGAAGAAGAGGCCGCGGCTAAAGCCGAAGCCGAAAAAGTTAGTGCAGAAGCTGAAGCTACCAAAGAAACTGAAGTAGAAGAAGCTCCAGCAGAAAAAACTGAAACGGAAGATGTTTCTGAAGCTGAGCCTTCGGACGAAACACCAAAAGAGGTGGATGTGCCAGAAAAAGCTCCTGAACCAGAAGTTTCTGAAGAAGAAAAGAAAGAACCTGCTTAAACTAAACCGTCATATTATCTAAGCAATACACCGCGTCTCATTGACGCGGTGTCTTTGCTTGAGTATGATTTTAGTAGCACGTTACATATTTGTAACGATTGCTTACCAGATTAGCTAAATTGATGTATGGATACCTACGAAGATAAGCAGTTTCTCGAAAACCTAGTTAAAGCACTTGTTGATCACCCTGACTCGGTAGTAATAAATCGAACCGTTGATGAGATGGGAGTCCTCCTTACTTTAGATGTTCACGCTGACGATATGGGTAAGATTATCGGACGTTCTGGAAATACCGCCAAAGCCATCCGAACTCTACTTAGAGTGGTCGGAATGAAAAATGATGCGCGAGTAAATCTTAAGATTAACGAACCAGAAGGTGGTCAAAGAATGGACCGGGAGACATCTGAAGCTATGGCTGAAGACAATCCTACTACCGAGCCAAAATCACTAGACCAGGCAATTGATGACCTTAAGATATAAGCTGAAATAATACAGAACGCAACGACAATATTTTTCAGCCTATCGAAGAAACAACTTTATTTCCTAGAAATTGTTTGAATCAAAAGTTGTCCCGCTTAACGCGAGTAAAAAAGGCCGTTCTCTTCGAGACCGGCCTTTTTTATGCTAAGCTTTTTCTATGAAGATAGGTTTTGACTATATTGGCAACGCGGCAGTTACTTTGTGTCATGATGGTAAGGGTAAGTATCTGGTTGGGCTAAGAAGTGAAAATTGTCGTGACGAAAAGTGCACCTGGGACCCAATCAGTAGTGGTGCTATTGAATTTGGGCAAACTATCGAAGAGACTATTTATAGAGAAGTAAAAGAGGAGTGTAATGCAAAGGTTATCAATATTGAAAAACTAGGAGTCAGGGAAGTCTTTAGAGAAGTAGAGGGTCAACAGACTCACTGGATACAGCACGATTTTCTAGTAGAAATAGACCCAACAGAAATAAGAATAAATGAGCCAGATAAGTGTCTTGAGTTAAGATGGTGTGCTTTAGATGAAATTCCTGAACCAAGACATTCTCAGTTTCCAGTTTTTTTGCATAAATATAAAGACAAATTATAAATATGAACTTCCACATCATCACTATTTTTCCAGAAGTTTGTAAAGCGTACACTGACGCCAGTGTGCTTGGTCGGGCACAGAAAACCGAAAAAGGTAAGGGGGCAAAAGTTCGAGGTAGAAAGATTTCAATCAATTATTTCAACCCTCGTGATTTCACTAGTGACAAACATAAGAAAGTAGATGATAAACCTTATGGTGGTGGTCCGGGTATGGTAATGAAAGCTGAACCTATTCTCAAGGCATGGAAGAAAGCTGTCGGTAGAAAAAAAGATCAAAATAAAGTAAAAACAATCATTATGTCACCTCGTGGCAAAGTTTTTACACAAAAACTGGCTCAGAACTATGCTAGTAAATATGACCACTTGGTAATTATTTCTGGCCGATATGAGGGAATAGACGGACGAGTAAAGAAAGCTCTTAAAGCCGAAGAGGTGAGTGTAGGAGATTATGTTTTGACTGGAGGAGAACTGCCGGCTCTAACTATCATCGATTCAGTGTCCAGACAAGTACCAGGAGTACTAGGTACCCGTGATTCATTAGAAGATGATCGAGTCACTAGTGGTGAAACTTACACCAGACCAGAAACTATCGAATACAAGAATCAGCGACTAAAAGTACCAAAAGTTTTCCTGGGAGGTAATCATGCTGAGATTGAGAAACGTCGATCAAAATAATAAAATCTACTTTTAAATCTTCTGGCTATGGTAGTCTTGAATAAAAGTTTATAAACTACAAAACATAATTATGGAATCAAAACCAGAACCATCAGCAGAAAATGAAGTCAAAAATACTGCTCCAGAGATTGAGGCAGAAACTCCAACAGTTTCCGTTACCAAAACTTCATCAGACCAAACAACAACTTCTGAAGATCACTGGGAAGATCATAAAGTAATTGCTATTGTGGGTTATATACTACCGATTTTGTTTTTTATACCACTAATCAATGAGGATTCTAAGAATTCTCTTTACGCTCGGTTCCATTCAGGTCAACAGCTCAACCTCTTGTTAACTGGTGTGGCCTTCTATCTAGCTTCCGGCATAATCATGGGAGCATTACTTACTCTAGAAATCGGCACTTTTGTTGTTGCCTTGATACAGTTAATACCGCTATTTTTGTTGGCCCTAGGAGTGATTGGTATTTTGAGCGCCAGTAAGGGTGAAATGAAAGAATTGCCACTTATTGGTGGATTTAAAATACTTAAATAAAAATAAGCTGTTTAAAAGTTGCCGACTTAGTATTTTCCCAGTTATTTCTCCCAGAGTGACTTGCATATTTTTCACCCTCTTGTATACTACCGTCCACAAACGCAGTGGTGCGATCTCGAGTGAGTTTTGGTGGTGAGATTTTCATACGCGGGGGTAATGACCTTTTTTGCGTTTTTTGTCGTTATTGGATGTTTCGTCAAAAAACTCTGAAAAGTATTCATAAATCACAGTCGTGATGCATTTATTCAACCGGTATAAAATTTGGTAAATCAAGGAAAGGCGCTTTTAGCGTTGTTTTCGTTTAGCTTATTTTATAACTAAATCTTCAATTAACTTATGGACACAAAAGATGTTTCAGTAGGACATTTGCCACAAAGGCGCTTTGAAAAGGCAGCGCCACCGAGAATTGACCTACCTGATCTAATTGAGCCACAAAGAGAGTCGTATAAGTGGTTCGTAGAAACTGCCTTAAAAGAAGTTTTTAAGGAGTTTTCACCAATTGCGGACTATTCAGACAAAAAATTTGAACTAGTATTTAAAAAATATGAAATGGGAGTGCCAAAGTATTCCCCAGAATTTACTAAACAAAATAAACGGACTTACGAAGCTCCTCTTCGAGCTACTGTCATTTTGAAGAATAAGACTTTCGAAAGTGAAAAGGAACAGGAAATCTTCATGACTGATATTCCAGTAATGACAGATAACGGAACTTTCATCATTAACGGCGTTGAGCGAGTCATCGTTCCTCAGCTGGCTAGAAGTTACGGTATCTTCTTTACCGCTTCAGAAACTAAAGGTAAGACTCTTTTTGGCGCTAAAATTATACCGGCTAGAGGCGCTTGGGTAGAGATAGAATCAGAAGCTGATGGAGTTATTTACGTTAAAATCGACCGTAAGAAAAAATTCCCGATATCTTCATTGTTGAGGGTAATTGGTATTACTGAAGATAAGGACATGATTAAACTCATGAAGGGTGTTGAGCGAGGTGAAGAGTATATGAAAGCTACCTTAGAAAAAGACCCAGCAAAAACAGCTGATGAGTCTTATATTGAAATATACAAAAGATTACGTGACGGTGATTTAGCTACTATTGATAACGCTAAAGAATTCGTTAATTCTATTTTCTCAACAGAAAGATACGACCTTTCAGAAATCGGACGCCACCACTTTAATGGTCGGTTCGGTATGCCAACTGACGCAAAAGCTACAGCTAATAGAACAGTTTCTTCAGATGACATGCGACTGATTTTGACGCATATCATTGAATCAAATCACGACAATCAGGCTACTCCTGACGATATAGACCACTTAGGTTTCCGTCGAGTACGTTACTTTGGTGAAATGCTTCAGCAGAGAGTGCGAGTGGGAATGACTCGAATGAAACGAAACATCCAAGACAGAATGTCTACCATCGAAGCTGAAACTTCACTGCCGATGCAAATTATAAATCCAAGACCACTCCAGGCAGCGATTAAAGAATTCTTTACCACTAACCAGCTTTCTCAATTCTCACAACAACAAAACATCCTGGCAGAGGTTGAGCACCTAAGAACACTTTCTGCTTTAGGTCCTGGTGGACTAACTAGAGAAAGAGCTGGATTTGAGGTGCGTGACGTTCACCCGTCTCACTACGGAAGACTTTGTCCAATCCATACTCCTGAGGGGCCAAACATCGGTTTGATTTTGAGACTCTCAATGTACTCAAGGGTAAATCGATTTGGTATTATCGAAACTCCATATATTAAAGTAAATAAAGGAAAATTAACCGATGAAGTCGTGTACATGAATGGTCACGAAGAAGAAGGATTTACCATCGCTCATGCTGCTATCGAAATTGACGACAAGGGAAAGATTAAAAACGAATTAGTTGAGGCACGTTTGAAGGGGGAGCCACGAGTTATGCCTAGTAATGAAGTTGATTATATTGATATCGCAACAAATCAACCTTTCTCAGTAGCCACCTCAATGATTCCGTTCTTGAATCACGACGACGCCAACCGAACTTTAATGGGTTCAAACATGCAGAAGCAGTCGACACCTTGTGTGGTGCAAGAAGCACCAATTGTGGCGACTGGAGTAGAAGGAATGGCTGCTAGAGACGTAGGACGAGTACTATACGCCACTGATCCAGGTGAAGTTACTGAGATGGACGCTCGAAAAATTGTGATTAAAGGGAAAGATGGCAAAAGCAAAGAATATCCGCTGACTCAACTACAGAGAACTAACGATTTTTCAGCTTTCAGTCATCGACCAGCCGTATCTGTTGGTCAGAAGGTAAAACGCGGCGACTTGTTAGCTGATACCTCATCAACCGATAATGGCCAAATCGCCGTGGGACAAAATGCCATGGTAGCTTTTATGTCTTGGAATGGTGCCAACTATGAAGATGCGATCATTATTTCTGAGCGATTGGTAAAAAAGAGCAAGTTTTCAACCATTCACTTAGATGAACTTGATGTCGCGGTACGAGATACTAAACTTGGGCCAGAAGTAACTACACCCGATATTCCTAACGTTTCTGAAATGAAGTTACGTAACCTAGACGAAACTGGTGTTATCCGAATAGGAGCAGAAGTACGACCAGGAGATATCTTGGTTGGTAAAGTAACTCCAAAAGGAGAGACACAACTAACTCCAGAAGAAAGATTGCTCAGGTCTATCTTTGGTGAAAAAGCTAAGGATGTGAAAGACACTTCATTACGTTTAGAAGCCGGGAAGCGAGGAAGGGTAATTGGCGTCAAGATTTTCTCCAGGGAAGACGGAGATAATCTAGAGAGTGGAGTTATAAAAAGGATCCACATTACAATTGCTCAGGTACGTAATGTTTCAGTGGGAGACAAGTTGGCTGGTCGACACGGTAACAAGGGTGTTATTTCAAGAATCCTTCCTGAAGAGGACATGCCATACACTGATGACGGAACACCGGTAGATATTTTACTAACTCCACTTGGTGTACCTTCGCGTATGAACCTTGGCCAGATTTTAGAGCTCCATCTTGGTATGGCCGCTCATACTCTAGGCTACCAAGCCATCGTCCCTCCATTTGCTGGAGCAACAGAAGATGATGTTAAAGCAGAACTCAAGGAGGCTGGACTACCAGAAGACGGAAAAATCCAACTGCGGGATGGTCTTACCGGAGAAGAGTTCGCTCAGAAAACAGCCGTAGGATTTATGTATATCTTAAAACTTCATCACATGGTGGAGGACAAGATTCACATGCGCTCAATTGGTCCATACTCACTTATCACCCAACAACCACTTGGAGGTAAGGCCCAGATTGGTGGACAGAGGTTTGGAGAAATGGAAGTCTGGGCACTTCTTGGTTACGGAGCAGCCTACACACTTCGAGAAATGCTCACCATCAAGTCAGATGATATTGTGGGAAGGAGTGCTGCCTTTGACGCTATAGTGCGCGGGGAAAAGATTTCTCACCCTCACACACCAGCTGCCTTTAACGTACTGTTAAACCAACTTAGAGGTCTAGCTCTTGATGTAAAGCTTGAGAAGGAAGAAGTGAAGCGTAATTATGAGTCAGCTTAATTTTTCTGCCTATGTCTAACGAATCAACATTCAAAAAAACAGAATTCAAGAAGCCAGCACCAATCCCAACAAACTACACAGGAGTGAGTTTGAAGCTGGCGTCACCAGAAACTATCCTAGACTGGTCATGGGGAGAAGTTACTAAGCCAGAAACCATCAACTACAGGACTCAGAGACCAGAAAAGCACGGTCTCTTTGACGAAAGGATTTTTGGTCCAGTTGAAGACTACGAGTGTAGTTGTAAAAAATACCGCGGAATCCGATACAAAGGAATTACTTGTGAAAAGTGTGGAGTAGAGGTTACTCGAGCAATTGTGCGACGTGAACGAATGGGACACATTGATCTTTGTGTACCAGTGTCTCACATTTGGTTCTTGCGCGGAGTACCGTCACGAATCGCGATGATACTCGGTATCACCGCTTCCTCAATAGAAAAGGTGATTTATTTTGCTGGATACATTGTTACTAGTGTTAGTGAAAAGGATCGGGCTAGGATTCTAGCTGAACTTGATACAGAGTTTAAGACAAAACTAAAAAGTTTACAAAACGAAGATGCTCGTGATGCACTTAAGGAACGAGCTGATGAAACTAAAAAGGAAATTGAAAGCATTAAATTAGGTACAGTTCTAGATGAGGCTACTTTCCATAAGTTTTCTATCAAGTACAGCACTTTGTTTGAAGCTAAAATTGGAGCTGAATCTATTTATGAATTATTCAAACAGCTTGACCTAGCCAAGTTGTGTGAAGAGTTAGAGGATAGATACACTAAAGCTGGAGCAATGGAACGAGCCAAGCTCGATAAGAGGCTCTCGTTAATAAGAGGCATGCTTAACTCGGGTGTTCGACCTGAATGGCTGTTTCTAACTCGAATCCCAGTGGTGCCACCAGCAATTCGACCAATGGTCGCGCTTGAAGGAGGCCGTCACGCGTCTTCAGACTTGAATGACCTTTATCGACGAGTAATCAATCGAAACAACCGACTTAAGAAGTTGATTGACATACAAGCACCAGACGTGATTCTCCGAAACGAAAAGCGAATCATGCAAGAGGCGGTCGATGCTCTAATTGATAACTCAATCAGGCATGGCGGCGGAGCTTATTCTGTTATGAGCGCTGCGCAACGGCGACCTCTAAAGTCCTTGTCAGACTACCTGAAGAGTAAGCAGGGTTATTTCCGACAAAACCTACTCGGAAAACGAGTGGATTACTCAGGGCGTTCTGTGATTGTGATTGGTCCTGATTTAGCTCTTGATCAATGTGGTTTACCTAAACATATGGCTCTAGAACTATTCCGACCTTTTGTGATTGCCGAACTCTTGCAACAAGAACTGGCTTATAACATTCGTGGGGCTGGCCGATTGATTGAAGATGGGGTGCCAGAGGTGTGGGCAATTCTTGAAAATCTTATTAAGAAAAAATACGTACTTCTAAACCGTGCTCCAACGCTTCACCGTCAAGGTATTCAAGCTTTTCGTCCAGTATTGATTGAAGGAAATGCTATTCAGGTTCACCCACTTGTCTGTAAAGCTTTCAACGCTGACTTCGACGGGGACCAGATGGCAGTTCACGTACCGCTTTCAGATGAAGCACAACTTGAAGCTAAAAACATTATTTCTGCAAATAATAATATTCTAAAACCAGGTTCCTCAGAACCAGTTGTATCAGAAGGGTTTATGGACATTGCTCTTGGGGCTTACTGGATGACTAAAGTGGTTGAGGGTGCTAAGGGAGAGGGAAAATACTTTTCTTCACCTAACGACGCAATTAACGCTCATGATTACGGAGTAATTGATTTTAGAGCTAAAGTAAAAGTGCTTTCCACCGATACACCTAAGTACGCTCAGTTCGAAGGAAAAATATTTGAAACCACAGTAGGAAGATTGTTGTTCAATGCAGTACTGCCAAGCGACCATTCCTTTGTGAATGAACAACTTGGTCAACGAGAATTGTTTAGTATCATTATTGATTTGATTGATGAACAGGGAACATCTGTAGTTCCAGAAGTGGTAGACAAAATTAAGAAGAACGGATTTAAGTACGCAACCAAGTCAGGTATTACTTGGGGAATTGACGATGTGGTCGTTCCAGAACAAAAAACCGCTATTGTTGCTTCAGCTAGAGAAGAAGAGAGAGAAATAATCGGTCATTACGATGATGGACTCTTGTCTCGAGAAGAAAGACGACGAATGATTGTCGAGGTGTGGCACAAAACCAAGACCGAATTAGAAGCGGTGATTGATTCTGAAATGGATGTAAACGGTTCTGCTTATACGATGTGGAAGTCTGGTGCTCGAGGAAGTATCAGACAAATTTCTCAGATGATTGGTATGAAGGGGCTAATTGTAAACACTAGAGGTGAAACTCTAGAGTTCCCGGTTATCTCTTCGATGAAGGAGGGAATGACACCAATCGAGTACTTCAACACTACTCACGGTTCTCGTAAGGGTCTAGCTGACACCGCTCTTCAGACAGCTAAAGCTGGTTATCTTACTCGTCGACTCTTTGTGGTTGCTCAAGACGCTATTGTGACTGAGGCAAACTGTAAGACAAAAGACGGAACTGAAATTAACCGAATATCAGCTTCAGGAATTGAGATTGCTTTTTCAAAAGCGATTAAAGGAAGAATATTGGCTGCTGATGCCACTGATTCAAAGGGTAACGTTATCTTCAAGAAGGGACATTTACTATCTAGGCGTGACGCTATAGCAGTTGAAGGTACAACTTGTGAGTCAGTAGTCGTACGTTCTCCAATGACCTGTAAAACGCTCCGAGGAGTTTGTCAGAAGTGTTATGGAATTGACCTCACTACAAATTCACTAGTAGACATTGGTGAAGCTGTTGGTACCGTGGCCGCCCAAGCGATTGGTGAGCCGGGAACTCAGCTAACTATGAACACAAAGCACGCCGGAGGAGCTGCATCGGTTGGTGGAGACGTAACTCAAGGTCTTCCTCGAGTAGAAGAGGTGTTTGAAAAAAGACAACCAAAAATTCCAGCGGTTATCTGTAAGTACTCAGGAGTAGTGGTCGGTATAAGAACTGAAGGAAAAGAAAAGATTATAGTAATTGCACCAGACATGACCGCCGAAGGAGCACCAAAGAAAAAGGACAATAATGAGTATGTGGTTCATTATCGAAGAGTACCAATGGTATCAAAGGGAGACTCTGTTTTGTACGGACAAATGCTCACAGATGGTTCAGCTCTACTGCCAGAACTATTCAAATACGGTGGTCAAGAGGTGACTCAAGATTATATTATTTCTGAGGTGAACAAGATTTATGAGCTACAAGGTGTAACTATTGCCCGAAAACACATTGAACTTATTGTTAAGCAGATGATGTCTCGGGTAAAGATTACTCATAGAGGTGACAGTCCATTTACTATTGGAGAAGTGGTAGAAGAATGGATTTTGGTAGACACCAACAACAAACTCAAAGAAGAAGGAAAAGATGTGGCGAAGGGTGACCGTTTAATTATGGGAATTACTGAAACCTCACTTTCCCGAAAGAGTTTCCTCTCAGCAGCTTCATTCCAAAACACAACTAGAGTTTTGATTAATGCAGCGGTAAAGGGAAGTAGTGACAATCTGGCCGGCCTGATGGAAAACGTTATCATTGGTAAATTAATCCCAGCTGGTTCTGGATTTGAAGGAAGCAAGAAATACCAAATGATTGCTGATATGGACAAAAATTCATAGTAGTAACAAATAGATAATAAAAAACTGACCATATTTTTTGGTCAGTTTTTTATTATCCACAACCCCAATAACAACTATTTAAAAACCATTTATACCATCTATGGTAGAATCATTCGTAAGTTATGTTGGAAGAAATACTTGAGTACCTTTTATTATATTTTGTTCCCGTTCTAGTAGCCGCTTTTGTCGGCGGTTTAATTGGAATAGAGCGTGAGTACCGAGATAAAAGTGCTGGTTTTAGAACCATGATTTTGATTGCTACTGGTTCAGCTCTATTCACTATCATGTCAGACGTTCTTGGCTCAGGTGAAGAGTCTACTCGCATTGCCGCCGCTATTGTGACCGGGGTAGGTTTCCTGGGTGCAGGAGTAGTTCTTAAGGACGGAGCAACTATTCGTGGTATCACCACCGCCGCTGCCATTTGGTTGGTGGCTTCTCTTGGTATGGCATCCGGAGCCGAAGAGTATTGGTTAGTTGGCTCAGTAACCCTATTGATACTGTTGGTTTTATGGTTACTTCCTCCGTTTGAAAGGTGGATAGATAAATTACATGAGTTCATTGAGGTTGATATTACAATCAAAAATTCAGACGAAGCCGAAGATGACATTCTCGATATATTTGATGAGTGCAAAATAAAAATTGTTCATATACACCGGAGTCGAGAAGAAAAAGGGGAAAGAATACTACATATAAAGGCTAAAACCAATTCAAGTAATCGAAAAGCCCTTAGTGAAATATTAGTGAATGAAAAAGGGGTCATAAAATTTAGCGCTTAAATAAGAAAAAACCGCCAGCTGCTGGCGGTTTTTTTAAAAATTATTTTGGGTAGATAAGGATTGCAAACGAAACTATTCCACCCCAAAAGGCTACTTTTCTAATATTATTATACTCAGTCTCAGATTTACATTTACTCCGGGACACTTTTTTTCTAGACCATTGACCACATAAAAACCAAACGCAAATTACACATAAAACGTAAAAAGTATCTAAACTCATAGCGATAACCCTATTTTAAAGAACATTTTCAGTGACAGTATTACACGAAATTTGTTTTAAAAGCAATAATTAGCCAAGATACTGTTAATTGCTTATACTAGTGCTGATATGAGCGATACGGTGCAACAAATTAAAGACAAGCTCAACATTATTGATGTGATCTCTCCTTACGTTGAGTTACATAAAGCTGGTAAAAATTTTAAGGGTAAATCACCCTTTGCTGCTGAAAAAACTCCTTCCTTTTACGTGTCTCCTGATAGGGGGATGTATTATTGCTTCTCTACTTCTCAAGGTGGAGATATTTTTAACTTTATACAAGTGATGGAGGGAGTTGATTTTAAAGAATCTTTGCGAATTTTAGCAGAAAAAGCAGGAATAGAGTTGATTAAAGAGGATCCACAAAAAAGAAGCGAAAGAGAGAAGCTTTATAGTGTTCTGGAGAGTGCTACTAGTTTTTTTGTAGAATGTCTGGACAAGGAGCCGGAAGCACAAAAATACTTATCTGATAGAGGAGTCACTGCTGATACTATTTTGCGCTGGAAAATTGGTTACGCTCCTGGACCACCACACCATGGTTGGAGAGAGGCCAAGTCGCATTTAGAAGAAAAATCATTTACTACAGAGCAATTGTATAAGACTGGTCTGATTAAGAGTACTGAAGGAGGCAAGGATCCTTTCGATGTATTTAGAGATAGGATTATGTTCCCTATGTCTGAACCTAACGGAAAGGTGGTAGCTTTTTCGGGCAGAATCCTTCATCCTGATGAGCGTTCTCCTAAATATGTTAATTCACCCGAAACTGAACTCTATAAGAAATCAGATTTACTATACGGTTATGATAAAGCTAAGGCCGGAATAAGAAATTTAGACTTCTCACTTATAGTCGAAGGTCAGTTTGATGTAGTTATGTGTCATCAGGCTGGGTACGGCAATACGGTAGCTGTGTCTGGTACTGCTTTAACCATTAATCATGTTCAGTTGTTGGAGAGGCTGTCAGATAAAGTGGTCCTTGCGCTTGATGCTGATAAAGCGGGAATTAATGCTATGAAAAGAGGAGCTGATTTAATGCTTAGGAGAGGTCTGGATGTAAAGGTGGCAGAAATGCCAATAGGTAAAGACCCGGCGGATATTATCCGTGAAGATAAGAATAGTTTTAAAAAGATAATTGGCCAGTCTCTGCACATGATTGAGTTTCTGCTCCATGTATTAAGGCGAGAAGAAGCAGACGATAGAAATTTTAAACGTAAGGTCAAAGAAGAAGTATTACCTTTTGTTTTGTTACTACCTAGTCGTATTGATCAAGAACACTTTGTTAAGTCTATAGCTAAGACTATAGACACCTCGTCAGATGCGGTTAGATTCGAATTAGACCGCCTTAGAGAACGCACGGGGTCAGTTGTAACTCAGTCAAAAACCGTTAGAGAGACAGCCGGAGAGACCGCCAAGGATAAAGAAATAAGTCTCAATTCACTCGAAAGCACTTTTGCCTTTTTATTGGCCTCTAAGGAGGTGGTGGATAAAAAAATGTCTAATCAAATAGAGGAGAGTCTTAAGACATTTTATCAATTAGATAAATTACCTAAACCTAATGAATCAGAGCTTGCTAGGCTAGTTTTCACTCTTGAACAACAGTTTAATGATTTGCCAGAATTGTCAGTTGTATCAGAAGTGGTCTCTAAATTAAATATTTTGCGAACCAATTTATTAAGGAAGGCAGTTAATGAAGCTAGAAGAGAATTGCAACAGACAGAAGAAGACGGTGATGATAAAAATTTTACGAAATTACTACAACAAATCACTGACCTAGAAAAAGAAATGAGAGTGCCTGCTTTTTACCCTGAAACTTTCCTAGATTAGTAGGTAGGACTAGACTTTTATTGATTTTTCTGTATAGTTGGAGTCATTATGGCAACCAAGAAAGCCACAAATAAAGTTGCAAAAAAAACGGTCAAAAAAACCGTAAAATCTACAAAAAAAACGACCAAAGAAAAAGCTGTCAAAAATAATAAAGCTTCGGTCAAACCAAAAAAAAGTGTTGTAAAAAAGCCGTCTAAGAAGATTCAGGTAAAGAAAAAAGCTGTTACAAAAAAAACAGCTGTTTCATCTGCTAAAAAGTCCCCTGCTAAAATTGGTAAAAAGAAAGAGTCGGTCAAAGATAGTAAGCCAAAAAAACTAACTAAGGGAGAAAAGATTCTGCAGATGAAGGCGGCAGAACTTATGAAATTAGGTAGAGAGAGAGGTTACGTTACCTATAATGAACTACTTCGCTCTTTTCCTGAAATCGAGAAAGACATTGATTTCTTGGATGGATTGTACGAAAAGTTTTCTATTGCTGGTATAGACGTTCTGCAAAGTGGAGGTATGTTGGGTGAAGATCCAAGTACCGAAATTTTAGCACAAAAGAATGCCTTCAAGCGAAGCGACAGTAGCTACGACTCCATTCAAATGTACTTGCG
>Ga0136604_1000739_pt1 | contig 15568 bp, 15 predicted proteins | sample AntRauFillE10628_FD_104928 | JGI IMG/M metagenome (GOLD analysis project Ga0136604, IMG submission 104928) | Saline lake microbial communities from Rauer Islands, Antarctica - Metagenome Filla E10 #628 | ecosystem: Environmental > Aquatic > Non-marine Saline and Alkaline > Saline | place... | reverse complement strand
TATCTGAACTCGTTAGCTTTTGTGCTGACACGTAGGCACCTTGTCTGAAACTCAAAGATATTATAATATTATACTGAATCAAGTTGCGGAGACAAGCTATGGGCTTTAGTCACAGCCTCGGAGATGTGCTTTTTAAAAAAGGCTGGTCTTTTAGTGATTTGGCTGCTTATACCGGCCCTGGTACTGAGGCGAGACTTGTCCGTGACACCGGGTATGACGACACGGCCGTACGAAAAGAAATGTGCCTTGAAGCTTTGAGAGAGGCGAAAGTCATAACACAAGCGGAGTATCTGGACGTGCTTACCCACAGCATGGAGCCCGATGGCGAATACGCCGATCCTTTTATACAGCCAGCCCCGAGAATTGAAGCGGTCTTGCCCAGTGGTAAAAAAGTGACATTTGGAGAAAGTTTAGATGAACCCAAAAAGCCACGCATTTAGAGCTTTGCTCTTAACGACTGCATTCGCAGTTTCTCCGCCTGTGTTTTCCGCGGGCATTCCTGTCATAGACGGCACATCAGTGACTCTGGCGCTGCGAAAACTCGTTACCGACGTGAAGTCATGGGCTAGAGATGAAGCACTCCAGCGGGTCGGCATGGAAACAGACATACAAATCTCCGAAGACCGAGAGGCTGCTGATACGAATATTGCAGCCAACACCATTATAAGAATAACCGACGCGATCGAAGAAACTCACAACCAGGCAATGGATTCACAGGCAACGCCATCGTTCATGGCTTGCAAAAACGTTTCCGTTGCCAGAGCAAAAAAATCAGCAACAAATGCCTCCCGAACAGCCTCCTTTGATTCGATGCTTGAATACTGGAACTCTGAACTCACGCCACCCGGTACAAGCCGTGCGAGTTATCGTTCAGGGGTAAACCAACAGATCGCAGAGACGATGGACTCAGTTAACAGTGAGTTAAGCGGTACGGGTAAAGAGCAGGCCTTTTCAAGAGCCGATGTTTTCCTGCGTTCCGGCCAATACGGCAATGACCTTGTTTATAATGAGGCCGAAGAAACGGCCTCAGAGCTTTTTATCGATCTTCTAGTTGGTCCCTACTCGGAGCGATCACAGCTCTTGCTGGGGGAGAAAGGACTTGCCGAATTGACACCCAGGGAGCGTATTAGCCTTGCCAGGGCAACAATCAAAAAAGGTTTGCTGGTGGTGGTGCTAGAAGATATCCGATCTGATTTTATTGGTGATGAAGATGGCAACTCAGTAGCGCTGGCACGTCAGGATTTCATCGTTAACAGTCGTTTTGCAAACGATGAGTGGCACAAAAGGATGACGTGTACTCGCGAATCTGGCGGGCCAAGTAACTGTGCTACAGATAGCATCGTCCTTAAGGAAATAGCTGTGATGATGGCCCAAGAGCTTGAGCTGTCGAATGCCATTTTAAAACAGCGCAAACACAGTAACTTGCTCCTAACTGTTTTGAATAATCCGGAAGAGATTTGATTTTATGCTCAAGCCATACTCCTCAGGTCGCCCAGCAATCGGTGTTTTGTTATTAGTGTTTTTAGCCCCGTTAACTGCGGGCGCCAACCCGTTAAACGAATTGCAGTCAGGTATTTCAAGCGGAACAGCTCATGCTACCGCCCAAATTGGCGGTCTTATGGGTTTGTTTCTCATGTGCAGTGCGCTGGGCGGCGCAGGAATGATCATCAATTCGGTGAAACGTTGGATGAACACCGAATCGAATGAGCGTGAAACAATGAGTGCTGGTAAGCTCATCGCGAGTCTTAGTCTTGGAACGCTAGCTATCATTTTTCCGGTTATCATTGCTCTTGGGCACAATACACTCTGGGGGTCTGACCCGATCTCTGCTCAAGAATTTTCGTCCTTCGCTCTCGACGGTAGTATTGCGCAGCAGTCGGCAATGGCAATACGTGAAGGGCCCGGGCGCTATGTGCCAGGGGCGGCACTGGTTGCGTTTTACGGCATCTTGATTCTGATAGGTAGCATTTCAATTTATATGGGGATAAAAGACGCATGGATTGCAATCAATTATGGCAACGACATGTACGGCACGTCTATGCCTTTCAAAACTGGTAAGGTTTTGGGTCACTTGATATTTGGGCTTGGATTGATTTTTATCAACGATACCCAGTGCATGATGGTATTAACGTTCGGTGGCACAGATAGTATGTGCTGGTAATCTGAGAAAGACCTTTAGATAAAAAAGTCGGCCCTTAATTGGCCGACCTTTAGTTATTCTCCGAACGTCACATCAACCACTTTCTACCTGCCGCCGCCGCCGCCACAGCTGTTTCCACCCGGAGGACTAGAAATTCCCCAAGTTGAAACCACGCTTCCATTTTGAAGAAGCTCCCCGCGAACCCCTCTGCCTCGACATATTACTTCGTAAGTAACAGTACGAATACGATAAGTATTTCCTGGATCGGCTAAGGCCGATGACGCCTTGCTCTCAGCGGACATGGCTCTGTTGTAAGCTGCGTCCGCCAATGAATATGCTTGATCGGCTCTGGCCTGTGCTCGTGCTGCAGATCCTGCGTTGGTTGAGATTGCCCCTTCTGCAGCCGTGATACGACTCTGAAGATCCCCCATTGACGTTACGTTACCTTCAACTGTCGTTTCCAGGTTGTTAATTCTATTTTGAATTTCGGCAAGGGTCGGCGCAGTAAGGTTGGCTATCTCTGAAAAAGATCTCGCATCGTACCCAACGAGATTTCCATCTCTGTTAGATCCAGTGGCATCCACGCCGCCCGCCCGATTAACTGAAAATCGGGAATCATCAGCCGCGACGCCTGGAGAGATCGATAGAAAGGAACTAAAAATCACTAAAGCCCAGATTTTTTCATGGATTTACCTGCATAATTAAGAATTTGGAATTATATTAAAGTTAGCTGCTGAAAAATCAGTAAAAAAGACCGTCTTGTTGTGTAGATAAGTTAACTTCAGCGTTCAGTCAACATCAAGAGCATTTCGTAATTGCCATTACTGCAGCCAATTGGTCTGGAGGAATCACTACGCCATCGTCCTGAACAATGCCTTCCAGCGAAATTCTCCAGTCTGAGCCTGAGTCAATTGCCCGTGCTTGAAAGGCCGCTATGTTATTCAGATCATTTGGGCTTGAGCGATCAAGGCCTGCAAAGCGAGAGACGGCGGTATAGATAGTCGGGTTTAGCCCTGTCGGACAAGCAGGCTTCTGTATAAGCTGATCGTGGTTGGCCATAAAAACGTCGGTTACGGCCTGGTTTAAGGATCGCCCAGTTGCCTTGCTATAAAAGTCATCAGCGGCTACCTGCCCCTCTCCGCCGCCACCTATAAGGTCAAGCACTGGAGCATCAATTACGACACCGTTCGAGGCTTCGAGCAAGAGCTCACCGTCTTGCTGATTGGCAATACGTGTATTGAAGGTCGTTTCTGAGCCGTCTCGAATAAAAATCAGCTCTGACCCGCTTCCTCCGCGACCATTTAAGCGTATAGCAGTGCTGCCGCCCCCCGAGTCAGCGAGCAGACCCGACTGCGTATTATTGGCAGACTCAAGTGCTGTAGGTTCCCCACCCCAGAAAACGTTATTCACATTAACGATGTCCCGGGTGCCGTCACCCATATCCAAATCTGCCTGCATACTGTTCTGCCCTGTGACGCTCAGCCAGGGATCAGATCCGTCACTACCGTTGTCCACAACAACCGTCATGGCACCTGTTAACGGGTCAAATTGATAGTCAATATACAAATCAAGCGTTGCATCGCTTATGTTTTTCGTTGATGCGTTTGCGTAACGGCCGCGAGCAATCCGCATTGCTGTACCAGCCAAATCAACTCGCTCCTCACCCGCATAGGTGAGCGGTGCGCCATCCATCTGAATTGATGCGGTTACCAGGTTGTTTGCAGCGACATTGCGCGTAACCACAGTCAAATAGCTTAGTCCGTATTTCGGTGCCAACGTTGCACTGAAATTGCAGCTGATGTATCCCTGGCCCGGTGCAGTTGTCGCCGGCCCTCCACACGAGCTATCTCTTAGCCAGTCGACCCCGCTATACGTCAGCGGGCCCACGGGTACCGTTGGGCCCTGATCAAAAACGTATGACGTGACCGCGTTGGCAACTGTCGCAATTTCTCCGCCAAGTTCACCCATTGCGTCTTTTGCGCGATAGGCAGAAATTGCCTGATTGATAATCGTCAGCAGAACTGCGCTAACAGCGAGCACGATAAGCAACTCGATAATGGTGAAACCTGATTGCCGTTTGTGTGTAAAGCGCATTTCTGCCTCCGTTATTCAGCTGCTCAGTTAGTGACAATATTCAAAGCAACTGGGTCAGATGCATTGCAGGCATTTTGAGCTGCAACTGGATCAAACTCTTCAGATGGCTCAGCTTTAATATTGGTGTTGCTGCCATTGGTGCCCATCGACAACGTCGAACCACGCGCCATGTTGCGCACAATTACCTGGCAATCCTCCGAGTCAACGTTTTCAGACACCAGTAGTAGTTGTCGATTGCCAGGGCCTGTTGGCCCAATGGATACCAGCCCATCGTAGCTGTTACGAATATCGGTACCGTCTACCCACTTAGGTGGCACCTGCCCGGTTCCAACTAGCCAGTCAGCGTCTACGTCAGCATAACTTGAGGCAAGGCCGAACCCTTCCTGAGCTACCGTAATGAGCTGGAAATAGGTTGTCGCTTCTTTCTGGGAGTCGATCGAGCCGAAAAGCCTGTCTTTGGCGTAATAAATAGCGCCGGCAAGGACCGAAATCACGCCAAGCACGACGATCAATTCGATCAGAGAAAAACCACCACCTTTTTTCATTTGATCTAAGTTTTGCATTTCGACGCTCTCTTCGTTTGTGGTTAAGAACCGGGTTAAATATTTTGTTCAATCATGGGAATAACAACACCACCGATACCCATTACTATCCAAATAATGATTGCTGCAATCAGTATTTTCATGACCAGATTAGAAGCATCTACGATATTGTCGACGCGCCGCAAGGATGCCTCGAGCGAGCGCTGTGCGATTGTCTGCATCCGCGATTCAAACTGATCTGACTGGCCATAAATTCGAAGCAGTCGTTGATTTTCTTTATCGAATAGCTCTGTCGCTATCGCCCTGCCCTCCTTAGAGCCAGCGGACAGCAACGCATCCATCTGGGTGATGTGATCTTTCAAATATCGCCCCGAAAGCTTACTAATCATCGGTAGCGCATCTTTGAGCCGAATTCCTGACTCCATCATCGTTCCCAGAGTAAGCAGAAACGAGTTGGCGACGAACATTTGATAGAAATTCCACGGAGGTAAATAACGCTTTAATATCTGGTCACGAAAACGGCTCGAAAGAGTGGGTAGTAACGCAACGGATATTGCAAAATAACCAGCTAAAAGCACCAGGATCGGTAACGTATAAGTTTCAAGAAACTGTCCGGTCGCCATAAGCGAAGTGGTTGCACCACCTTGGTCGGCAACCGGAATCATCGTTGCAAAGTCTGGGAGCACTCCTGTTGCGAAAACATAAAGTATTCCTAGTGCAGCCGCTGCCATCATTGCGGGTTTAATTAATGAAAACAGCTTTGCCTTGAGCTCTGCAGATTTTTCAGAAAAATAAATCAGGCGGCGAAACCCTTCATCCAGAGCTCCGATTTTTTCTGCAGCTTCTAAGACGTAAAGATCCGACTGCGGTACCGCTCCCTCAAGCGCGGAGGCAATAGAGTCACCCTGCGTGAGCTTCTTTGCTAAATATCGATACGCTTTAGCTCTAGGATCCTTTTTCGTGTCTCCATATTCTATGGCGAGTATTTGGGTGGTCCTGAACGGTGTGAATCCATCCTCGATAAACGTCGCAAGCTGATTATAGATCTCAACCCGAAACTTCCCCTTGATACGAGGTATTTTTGCTCGACGGGAATTGCGAGCTTTTGTAAGGCTTGGAAATAGCTGGGCGATATCCATAAGGGCTACCTTAAGCGTAAAATTCTGCATCGTGATTGAGGCGCTTAAACTGAATCTCCACTTCATTAGCGCAGAGGTGGCCGTCTAACATGCGCCGTACAGCGGCTTCCTGCAGAGTTTTGCCGCCAATTTCACGCCACGCCTCATAAGCCCCCAGGTCGTCACCATCTTTGATAGCTTTTAATATTCGGATATTTGGAATAACCATTTCAGGAACAGCCATCCGACCTCTAAAGCCTGAGTTGACGTTTTTTTTTCCTTCCGCCGCCGACTCTGTGCATGCACTGCATCCCCGTGGGTTTGCAATAAAAACGCCGTTCAGATTGTCACCAGAAACATTCTGCACGCGCTCGAACCGTTTTTCCGGCACAAAACCGAGCTTATACCCTTCTTCGATAGGGATTCGGCAGCTCGTACAAACCTTTCGGGCTAGCGCCAAGTGAACCATGCCGGCGATAAATTCCGGCGCCGCAAGTGTCGCCCTGGATATGCCGATGTCTTCAAGTCGGCTGATCTGAGCAAGAGCGTTCGAGGCGTGTAGAGTCGCCCAAACGAAATGCCCCGTTTGAGTCGCCTGCACTGATACTCCCGCTGACTCACGGTCCCTGATCTCCCCGATCAAGACAGCATCTGGGTCGCGGCGTAGCATGCTCACGAGGTGTTCACTCATGTGTGCGGAATCAGAAACGGACGTTTGCTTTGCATTAGGTATTCTGTACTCAACAGGGTTTTCAACGGTTAAAATGTTTTTACCCGGACGCTGGTCTCCATAAGCCCCAATTGTGTTCTTAAGGAACGTTGATTTACCTGAACCAGTTGTGCCCGAGACACACATAAAGCCGAATGGTGCTTCTAGCATCTGGTCGACAACTTCAACCTCATCGTCGTAAAGTCCCAGTTTCTGAAGGGGTACATAACTTCCTTCGTCGCCTTCAGAGTCGTCACTCAAGTCATCGAGAACACGAAGAACAACGTGGAACCCATCGCCTTCGATGTTGTCGTGGGCATAGCGCAGCTGATAACTCTTGCCCTCTATTGAGTGTGTTATCTGTGCGTCCTGAGGTATCCGAGGATTCCAGGATCGTTGCGTGCCTCCGGCGATGGTATTGAATACCGAACGCACAAGGCTTGTCGTTTGCTCTACGGAAACGGACCAACTGAAGTGGTTGATTGGCTGATTTCTGCTGTCAATTCTGTACTCCACAATTACCCGCCCGCGGCCGACGGTTATGTGAATGTCAGATACATTCAATTTGACGGCATCTAAAACAAGCTTTTCAAAGTGAAGGTGCTGGTCACTAGCCTCAAAGGTTTGGCGAGATTTGCTCTGCTCACGGGCTGCCGTCGAGAATTCAATGAAAAGATCTTTTGGGCATGATGCGAATACGTAGTTAAGCTCGCGTTTTTTTATTTCAGTCTTAGTGGTTACCAGCTCAATCCGCTGCTCGCTATTCAAGTCATTTGAATGCAATAGCCAAACCGAACCATTATTGCTTTTAAAAACGAGTGCCTTGTCGGAGACAAGCTCTCCAAGGACATACTGTTCTGCTAAAACGGCTGGGGCGCCATCACCGGATAGTACGATCTCAGGAATAGGTAATTGCGAGCTGTCGCGTATATCACGAACAGACGACTTTAATACCTTGGACGGCTGAGCGTCAGGCACGTTAGCAACCAGCGCAAGACCGCCAGATCTGCCATCAGCTTCCGCAGGCTTCTCTTTAGATCTGCTTTTGATAGTTAGCTTTTTGCCTTTTTTGGCGTCAGACATCTGCTTTTTCCCGAGCATGGATCACATCATCCCATCGCTGCCATAGATAAATACTTCGGAACCCTTGGAGATCTGGATAGAGTTGCCGTCAATGCGGTCAACGTTCCATCCCTGGATCGACCCGCCTTCTTTGATTTGAAATTCACCTTTCGCCGAACCGTTCTCTGAAAGAACAACAACACGCGCCCTTGTCGTCACGTTATCCCCGGAAAGAATATTTAAAACACGCATGTTTAAAGGAAGCGCTGCTGGTTGCTGCCTGCGCTGCGAACGGGTGGACTCCGACTGATTCTGTGCAGATCGATTGGAGTTGATCAGTTGACGGTAGGTTTCCAGCTGACTCCGCATTTGCTGTATTTCTGTTTCAGAAGTACTCAGTTCCGCCCGCAAGTTTCTTTCCTCGATCCGCATTCGTGCAACTTCGTTTTCGTTCGCGAGACGATTTGACTCCATTTCCGCTTTTTTAGAGCGCATCGATTCACACGCTATTTGTTCGGCGAGCGCTATTTTTTCCGCAACGGTAAGAACCCCAGGAGCTTCCTGAGACAATGCCAAAGGGGATGTGGCCGTTAGGAGGGCCACTGCAAAGAGGTAAGATTTAGTTGAAGGCATAATGTCCTCTGAGGGCAAATTCATCGCTGTTGATTATTACTTCCGTTATTACCACGCCTGGGATAACAAGCTTATTTGCAGCAAGATCCATGAGCCCGAGAGGCCCTGAGATAGACAGCGGCCCCTTTTGATAAGTGGCTGTCGTAGAGGACCCGGTCAAAAAAGAACCATTCCTTATATTCATTGTCTCTGGCGGGTCGATTTCGACAGTCATCTCAAAGGCCGGGTTGCGAAGAAACGCTGCAACTCCAAGCAACTCTGCACGGACATCCTGTGATGATGGTGGCGAAAATCCGTCTCCCACGGGCGCTCTCATATCTATTGGCTTGCGATATAAGGCTTCTCGACCGCTCAGGTTTATTTCTGGAACCGAACCAATTGCAGACGCAAGCGCAAGAGGATCCGCGTAACCTGGTGACTCATATTTGAAAACACAGGACCCGGTTGCCCCCTTGCAAGACAGTGCAACGAAATCCCATCGATCCGCCGAATAGGCAACATCTTTGGAGACCGCAACAACTGCCGCGTAAGCTTGCAGGCTGTTGTTCCATCCAAAGTCCGATTGCATCGCTCGTTGATAGGCTGTTCGAGCCTGCTGTATGAGCTCAAATTCAGTTGGTGCTCTCGCTGAATCAGGCTCGGCGTCTGAAAAAATTTGTACAACAAACCATCCAATCGCCAGCAACAGGACAGCGACAACTGCTAACTGAATAGCGTTGGAAATATTGGAGGCCTGCCCCTTTTTCAACCTACCAACTGACTTTGCTGGCTTAGCGTCAAAAAACTCATCGGCAGCAATGTCATAAGTTTCGAGAGACGCATCAATCTCTGCAGCTTGTTCTTGCAGCTCAGCCATTTCCACGGACAGTTGGTCCGCATGAATAATAGAGTCAGAAGAGTCAAATGGCAGTGGAACGGAACCTTTTACTGCACCAATCCAATACTGCCCGGCGCCTAGATTTAATTGAAAGAGACCGTCAACTCCGCCTTCACTGCCATATCCAAGCTCTTGGGCCCGCTGAATGACCCATAACATTAATGAGGGCAGCTTTAGCAGTTCTGCCTGTTCCGGAGAGTCAGGATTCGATATCAGGTCTTCTGTTAACGCATATCCACCGGCCAGTATCTTCTTTTCTGGCTTTGTTGACCCGTCAGTAGGCTCTGTTTTGCCGATAAGGTAGGCCGCACACTCGAAACCGAATGACCCCTCCTTTGCCTCAATACCCTTTTGGGTGGCAGAGGAATAATTTACCCAGGAAAGACCTGCTACGACCTCTTGATCAGCAGTGATGACTATCCGGGTCATGTACGCGGCTCCCCTACAGAATTGCCAAGAAGAACCGGCGTAATCATGATAACGGCCATCTCGGTATTTGCGTCATCTCTCTGGCTGCCACCAAAAAGCTTGAACCAAGGCCAGAAGCTACCTGAATCCTTGTACTCATTGTTAGAAATATGGAGACCGGTCAGAACAAGAGTGCTGCCGCTACGCATAATCGCCTGGTTTATAATTTTGCGCCGCGTGATGTCAGGCTGCTGAACACTGGCATCGTTGATTTGCTTTTCGAAAAGCGAAATCAAGTCTTTGATGTTGACGCTGTAATGGATCAGTACCCGGTCGTCTGAAAGGATTTTAGGGGTGAGCTGCATGTTCAGGCCGGTTACTACAACGTCCTGTTCAATCTCTGTATCTACGCCACTAGAGAGGTCGCTACGGCTTGTGGTAACACCACTGATGAAGTTGGTGATGCGTACAGATTCAATAGGAACGGTTCGATTGTTGGTCGTGATGTTCGTTGACCGCGTAACAATCGACACATTCTCCCTAAGAGCCACGTTATCGTAATTTATTTGCGAGCCGGCCCAGTCAGACATTAAGTAGGCTCCGTTGAAATTAATCCCCGAAATATCACCAATAGGGTCTGAGATTTTCTGGATTGCGGCAGAGGCATCCATGCCCGTATAGAGCAGGTCCAATGAAAACTCAAACTCCTCACTATCCACGTCATTGATTGAGTATATGCGGACGTTTAGAGCAACCTGGCGGGTGAGGTCTTCATTCGTACGCTCTACCTCGCGCTCAATAGCGTCAACAACATCGCTGGTGTCAGTGACAGTAAAACCACTTGTTGACGGTGATCTGGTCATTACTCCTGAGTCAGACATGAGCCCGGCCATCAGGTCCATAACATCAGCGTAAACGTTCTTCGTTATCTCCGAATTTACATTTTCACTTCCACTCTGCTCATCTTCCTGCCCCTCACCTGACGCACTTGTTGAGGACAGACGCTCATCAATAATGTTGAGCTGAAAGCTTCGAGTAACATACCGATGAAAAATCAAAACACCGTCATCGACGCGCCAGCTAATATTTAAACGACTAGAAACGAGGTTCAAAAGATCTTCAACGGTTCCGTCGACGTTAAAAGTGATTCGCTCACGACCCGTACCCATCAATTCAACCTCATCGCTCCATCGTGAACCCATCCCAGATGCTCCTGCTCCCTGGACATCAGGAATTAATGAGGCAGCAGAATTGGGCAGAGGACGAATGACATCTTCCGCAATTCGAGACCGAATACCTGAAATTTCAGTAATAAGCCGAGCAATTTCCTGAATGGACATAGGGGAATATGTCGAATAGCTGATCTGAGACTTCAAGCTTTCCGGCAACGGATCTTTGATGCGAATTTCGTTGGGAGAACCAAGCCAGTAGCGATTTACTTCTCTGAAAGCCTTTCGGTGACGCTGTGAGTCGGATTCATCTAGCAGAGCAGTTGCCTCAGCTGAGGCTCGCTTGGCGCCTTGTTCTGCGGTTACCGGGTCTGGGGTGCGCTTGTCGTTAGTAGAGCTGCACCCGGCCAAGACAAAAATAAAAGAAAATACGACCAACCTAATCATTTGATGCCCCTGATCCGCAAAACACGGTTTTTACTGTTAACTTCTGCCCCAATTGGATATCCAGCGTCGGACAGGGCAAACATCAAGTCTCTCGCCGCGTCCTTAAAGGTACCTACAAATTGGGCCGGGACAGCCATCTCGTAGTCTGTCGGATAATCCCAGTCGATATACCAATCAGCCCTTTCTGCCCACATCGAGAGATTTTCTTTGACCGTTAAATCTGCACTGATATACCAGATCTTGTCGCCGGCTCTCATGGCTGTGCCATCATTCTGAGATGCAGGAATCCCTGCTGCGCGGGCCGCTCTTATGCCTTCGATGTCGGCAGAAGGCGCAGAAAGCAATCGTGCGTAAGCTGCGTCATCACTCACACCCACAATTTTGTCTTCTTCGTTGATCGCAATGGTCACATCATTCCGCTTGGAAATATCTCGGAGGATGTCTTGCCAATTACCGTCAGTAGCCCATACAGCAGGTTTGCGGGGGCTTACACTTCCATCAAAATTAACAACCCATTCATCGTCAGGGAGAACTGCCTGTATGGCTTGGCGCAACGGCACGCCGGCTCCCCTGGACATTTCACCGTCGCTCGCGCTGGCGCTTTCGATATTCAGGCGATCGGCACCCACCATAGGAATATTGGGGTCGTCGGACTCACTGCCAGCTTTAGGCAAAAAAGTCTTTACTCGTTTTGAGTCGACCTCTATGTACATGGGCTCTTCGCCATATTCGATGCTCCCGTCATCGTCTAACGGGGCAATATAAACACCTGCTAAGGCCTGGGCCGAGTACGCAAGCATACAAAAAGACAGTATCCGGAAGGGGTGCGTCATTTGTCTCACCGATGAAATTGATTTCTTATGAAAAGATAAATTAACTCATGTTAAAAGTCAATGTTCTTGAGGCTTCTTGGTCGTGCGGTATATCCACCAGCGTAACGTCTTAATTTTCTGCGATAAAAACCTAAAAAACTATAGCCTTTTGAGTCCGTAAATTTAAGAAAAACAACCCAAACTAGCATAGCAATGGGGCCCCAGAATCCAACAATGAACGCAAGCGGGATCGAGAGAATGATTGGGAAAGAAGCGGACGCCGGAAGACCGAACCAGATCCGCTTTTTTTGGGAGTGAGCAACGTAGCTTTCGAGCTTCATCATGCCTTAGAGGTATGCCTTATAAGGGCGAGCAACTCGCTCATATTGGGCTTCTGAAATTTTCCCCTGCTCAAGTCGACGCCTGGCCGAAGCCTCAAAGGTTACGCCGTGTTCGACCAAGACTCGCATCATCTCGCTAGTGATATTCTTAGCATTAACCAGCCTTTCCCGAATATCTGAATTCATGATGATGTATTCGCGGATAGGCGTACGCTTACCGTCTAGCGTCGGAATTAAGTCTTGGGCAAGAAACATCTGACCAAGATCGAAAAGGTCCCCCTGAACTACAGCCTTTTGGGAGTCCTCAAAAGGAGCTATCAGCCGCCGCGCAGCCGTCGCCACATTGTTTGCGTGGGTCGTGGTAACGACGCCCTGGCCTGTATTTGCCGCCATTAATGCGAGCTCTATTTCGTCTTTGGTTCTGACCTCACCTACCAGTGAGTGAGTTGGTGTCATCCGCAAGCTATCCATCAAGCCCTGAACAAAACTGTCACACTCCCTGCCAATTTCCCGTTGAAGACACATGCTGCTCGGATAAACCATCGGGTACACAAACTCTATCGGGTTCTCCCACGTAAGCAGATTCATGTTCGCATCGAGCTGACTAAGCTTATGATTGATTAAGGCCGCCAGGGTGGTTGTCTTGCCGGTTCCTGTGGCACCAATGACAACAATCAACCCTTTATGAAAACTCAAAAACTGGTCGATAATTTCCTGCTCGAGATCCACGTCTTCCACAGATGGAAGTTTCCCCGGAATCGTTCGAAGAGTTATTCGATAACCTGTCGAATCATTGATGCGGGCTGGCACCGCACTTCCTCTGAATCGAATATTTTTCCCTCGCTCAAGGGAGACATTGTGTGAAAATTCCTTCTTTCGTCCGCCGAGCAACACAGCATCAGAGCCTGGCCCCGCAACTTCCGTTAAAACCGCATCCATTTCATGTTGACTTAAAGTGCGAGGAAGCAGCACGCGCTTTTTGCCATGTAGATCCATCATGGGCTCAACGCCGGTTGTGAAAAAAATGTCACTCGCCCCTACCGTTGTTGCGTGCCGCAGAACCTCATTGACATGATCACGATTACTTATATTTGGTATGTGCTGAGACACAAATAACTCAGAGTCGAATCGTGGACCTTCATCAGTCAGCATTGCTGTCACCTCTATACATGTCATAACCAGCCTCTTCGATGGGCATTTCCCTGAAGGACTCTCTGGGATCAAGGGTATCCGCCCGCCACCGTTCGTGATCGGTATTAAATTGCGCTGGGCTTGTGATCTGATACGTCGTTTTGTCCAAGGCGAGGCGGTCACCTCCGCCGCTGACCATCTGGTTCTGCACGGCAATGTAATCAGGATCTATTAGCTCTTGCTCTAGCAGTCTTAGGTAGCGGACCATACCCACAAAGTCGCGGCGAAACCGGGATACTCTTAACGCAATTTCTTGATCGGCCTGACTGAGTCCTCTCTTCCATCCACGCAACACATGCGTTGTCCACAGCTCGCGCTCTTCTGCATTACCCCCTTCAGGAAGAATGGACCGTGCCGGATTGTTGGCTTCCAGGTTGGCGCTGGTTAAAAGATAGTCTCGCCATGTGGGCGGGACGGTCGTGAGCCGGGTATTTTTCAGTATTAGGTAGTGCGTACCTGTAGCGGTCAAAAAGGAATCATCTCCCTCAATGTGGTTCCGCGCCTCCTGAATGACGGCCGGCAACCGGTACAGACGAACTTCGTTGTCATATTCACCTGGAACCAACTCCATAAGTTGGCGAAAGTCGAACGCTTCGTCATAGCGCTCTTCTTGCTCCACTAAAAGGTTTTGATACTCCATCATTCGCGCCGCGTAACCCTTTTGAACCCCGACTGCCTCTGCGGCCTGCCTCATTGCTCGTAGGCGGATCCCGGCAGACGCATCTTGATCCTTGGAATCGTTCACGGCATCGGCCGATAGATTGATCAGATCGTTTAAGTCATCTGGCGCCTCAACTCTCTCAAGATTGCTCGCCAAGACACCTTGAGCGGTTATTCCACTCAACAAAATGAAAGACAGCGCCCTTAAAATCACGAATTAACCTCCCGGTTATAGACGCACCGCACTAGCTTGCTAAGCGGATAGATCTCCATGGTGAAAGCGGATCCGGTTTGACGGCCCAGCTCCATGACAGCTGAGTAAATTGGCTCATCACGAATATTGATCCGAACCCATATTGGCCGCCGCGGAATTGCACCTTCGACGGTCGATTCATACTCAACCGATTCGGCAATCAGCGTACAGACCTCATGAGCATCTTTTGGAGGAATACTCATCGATGCTCGCTGTTTGAAGGCAGGAGGTACGCGCTCATCGTTTGCCTGCAAGATTCTTTGGCGTTTTTGCTCTTCAGTCAGCCGATTATTACGTTCCTCGTCCCGGAGCTTTGCGAGCAAACGAAGTTCGTCAACAATCTCTACCTCGACACGATCCATGCTTTGTTGAAGGTTTGTAGAAGCAATTGAAGCTTCAGCAACTGGTTCGTTTGAGGCGCAGCCACTCAGGAGTGCTAGCGTCAAAAAAACTGCCGAAATTCTTCCACCGTGGCTAATTGTCATGCTTCTTCCTCTTGAATGTTCAGCCGCCACGTCGTGGGTTCGGCGATAATTTTGCGTGAAAGGCTGTCTGCCCAAGCGTCCACGACTTCTGAAACGTCTTCTTTTCGGGCAAATGTTTTCTGTAGATATCGAACATATTTCGACTGGAAATCACCAAGGCTTCCACCTGGAAACTCTCTGCTCAAGATCGTGCAGGCCTCCCAAAAGCCCTTTTTCTGCTCAAGCGCCGTGCGTATCTCGATATCCTCTTGGGTTGAGGTGAACGCCCAAAGCTCCAGCGGCCCCTTCATGTCGCGACAGACTTGCCAAGTCGTTGCGTCCTTTTTCTCTGCAAAGTGAAGCATGGTTCCCGGCCCAACCTGCTCACGCATCGCAAAGTCCATAATGTCGTCTGAGAATTTGTATCGGGACTGGCGATCTTCCATTTTCGCCCTATCATCAGCCGACATGAAAAATGTATTGGTTGCGATGGCCCGCTGCTCAGTAGTGACGTGATAATCAAATTGAGTGGCCAAAGACACAATCGTGTTGTTTTTTCGGCCAATCCGACGAAACTTTATAACCCTGTCATCCAGTGAGGGAACCTGGTTAAAAACATGGTATTCGTCGAGTATCAGGTGCCGCTTT
>Ga0136604_1000737_pt1 | contig 15579 bp, 10 predicted proteins | sample AntRauFillE10628_FD_104928 | JGI IMG/M metagenome (GOLD analysis project Ga0136604, IMG submission 104928) | Saline lake microbial communities from Rauer Islands, Antarctica - Metagenome Filla E10 #628 | ecosystem: Environmental > Aquatic > Non-marine Saline and Alkaline > Saline | place... | reverse complement strand
TCGGTGCAGGCTTTTGATAAAACTCGAGTTTCCCAAGCTTTGCAAGAAGCGAATCATTGACAGTGCCCGAGGCCGCAATTTCACCATCTCTGTCGTAAGGCAGGTCGAGCTTTTCGGCTAAAAAATTGAGTGCCATATTCGCAGGAGAAATGTCAAAAGCCATTCTTCTCTTCCCTTCGACAAAAGACAGGTTTGCAATCCCACCGAGATTCAAACAGTAATCGAAACCGCCAAAAAGCAGTCCGTCTCCAATCGGCACCAGCGGTGCTCCCTGCCCTCCTCTGGCGACATCCTGAGATCTAAAGTCAGCAACAACGGGCATTTTGCATGCAGCAGACAAATGCGCAGGACTTCCTATTTGAGTAGTCAACTTGAGCTCGGGCTGATGAAAAACGGTGTGTCCATGAGAAGCCACCAGCGTGATCTCGTTCTCACAACCTGCGGCCAGAAGCTTTGCTTTTTCACCCATAAAAGTTCCCAGTTCGGCATCGAGAAGCACGAGGTCATGGGCCGAAAGATCCATGGAATTGGCAAGTCGGCTCCTAAGTAGATCTGGATATTGAAATGTTTGTGCTGAAACAACTTTGTAACTAGCACTGTTAGCTTCAATAACAAACTCTACAACGGTTGCATCGAGCCCATCGAGAGAACTTCCCGACATAAGCCCAAGGGCTGTGCAGTGGATAGACTGATCGCTCATTGGCAATTGTAAATTTATCGGCTAAATTTGTGGCCTTTCAAGGAGAAAAACAAAAACGTCTCTTTTTAAATCACTTTAAGCGCGTCATTCAAGCGATCGATTAATTACTAGAAGAGACAAGTTATTTAATTTAATAGTCAGTATGGACCTGCAGTTATCAGAAGAACAAAAAGCCGTGAGAGATGCGGCCCGGGATTTTGCCCAAAACGTGCTCAAACCCGGTGTGATAGAACGAGATGAAAAACAACAATTTCCAAAAGAAGAAATCAGGCAATTAGCAGAGCTTGGCTTCATGGGGATGATGGTTGACCCAAAATACAATGGCAGCGGAATGGACACCGTATCCTACGTTTTGGCTATGGAAGAAATTTCTAAAGTTGACGCATCCGTTTCTGTTTGCATGTCTGTAAACAACTCGCTTGTGTGCTGGGGAATTGAAAAATACGGCACAGAAGAGCAAAAAGAAAAGTATCTGAAGCCACTAGCTAGTGGTGAAAAAATTGGAGCATTTTGCCTTTCGGAACCTGAAGCCGGTTCGGATGCGACAATGCAACGCACAACGGCCGAAGACAAAGGCGACCACTACCTTTTGAATGGTACCAAAAACTGGATCACAAACGGAGGGTCTGCTTCTTACTACATCGTGATTGCGCAAACCGACAAAGAGAAAAAACACCGCGGCATCAACGCTTTCATCGTAGAAAAAGACTGGGAAGGATTTGTAGTAGGTGCCAAAGAAAATAAAATGGGAATTCGCGCATCCGACACTCACACGTTGATGTTTCAGGATGTAAAAGTCCCTAAAGAAAACCGAATTGGCGAGGATGGATTTGGATTCAAATTCGCAATGCAAGTGCTAAGCGGAGGCCGCATCGGTATCGCTTCTCAGGCGCTCGGAATTGCTTCTGGAGCTTACGAGTTGGCAAAAGCCTACTCACTCGAAAGAAAAGCTTTCGGAAAAGAAATTAGCAAGCACCAGGCGATCGCCTTCAAGCTAGCCGACATGGCTACGGATATTGAATCAGGAAGACTTCTTTGTCTCAAGGCGGCTTTCCTGAAAGATCAGGGAAGAAACTTTGACCAGGCGAGCTCGATGGCGAAATTGTTCTGTGCCGAAATGGCCATGAAACATACCGTTGAGGCTGTTCAAATTCACGGTGGTTACGGCTACGTGAAAGAATACCATGTTGAACGCCTGATGAGAGACGCGAAGATTACACAGATCTATGAAGGAACTTCTGAGGTTCAGAAAATTGTGATCTCCAGAAACTTACTCATGGATTAGTTTTTCTAACGATAGAATTCAAGCCCCATTGGCAATTGTCAATGGGGCTTTTTTTGTGAGTAATTAAATGAGTTCACCTTTCACAGTCATTTGTTCAAAGACGACAGATCACCGCTGCTTAGCGGTATTCCAATAGGCTATCTTAGCTCACTAAAGAGACAGTTATGTTGAGGAGAATCCTTTCAGTTTTATTGGTTTTGACGCTCGCGGCCGGCATCGTTTACGCCTACCTTGGAATGCGCTCAGAGCAAGCACCTCAGTCTGCTGCTATCGATGCGGTGCCCAAAAATGCTGTCTTGATTTTGGAGACGGATAACCCCCAATCCCTCTGGAATCACACTTCCACAAATAATATGATTTGGGAAGAATTTCAAAGTGTTCCCTCTTTTAAAAAAGCCGACTCCCTAATCGGTTCGCTGGACTCTGCTTTTACAGCCAATGCCGATCTACAAAAGCAACTCGACAAAACAAATTTCACTTTGAGCATGCACCCTATCGGTGCTCATGATTTCTCGTGGTTGTTCTCTTTTGGAACGCCAAGCAACTGGGGCCAAAGTCAGACACTGGAAAGTCTTCAGCGATTTTTGGGAGAAAACCCAAAGACGAGAAAATACGATGACGCTACAATCTACACATCAGGGACTACTGGGATGCACTACGCTTTTGAGAAAAACCAACTCATTCTCAGCAGCAACTCCGGATTGATAGAAGATGCTGTGCGCCACATTAAAAGTGGCCATTCCATCACGCAGGAAAAGGAGTTTAGTACCGTTCGAAAAACTGCCGGTGAATCCACAGAGGCCAACCTCTACGTCCAGCACAACAATCTTTTTTCTTTTGTCAATGAATCTCTGGAAGACCAGTTTCAATCAGAGCCGTTTTACGCTAGCTGGACAACTTTGGACCTCGAAGTGAAGCCCAACGCGCTTTTCCTGAATGGCTACTCTCTTCAAACCGACTCTGTATTTAAGTATCTCACAGTTTTTCAGAATCAAGGCCAGCGCGACTTTGGCTGGTTTGGCGAACTTCCGGCATCTACCGCGTTTGCTACCGTTCAGCAAGTAGAGAACTATTCCGAATTTCGAAGGAACCTCAACAACTACTTTGAAGAAGAAGGGACGCTGGCTTTTCGCAATGGAAAAATTAATAATCTCGAGCAAATCTGTGGATGCGACCTTTGGCAAACCTTTTCCAAAGAATGGGATGGCAGAATTGCTCAGGTTCTGCTGGAGCCCGCTGGCGCTAACGAAACTGCGCCCAAACTGAATATTCTAGGCGTGAAGGACACTGCTAGTCTGAAGCAGAACTGGTCAGGATTTCTGAGTCCGCATCCAGATCTCCCAGCTTACAGGGGAATCCCCATTTACTACTTCTCTTTGCCTTCTTCGGTAGAAACGCTTTTTGGTGATCTTTTTAGTGGCTCGGCAAAAGTAGTATCGGTGCTCGAAAACAAAGTTGTATTCACCGAAGACCTGCGCGCCATGCAGACTTTCCTGGCGAATTACTCAACGGGAAGAACCCTGGAAAACGATGCTTCATTTCGCGAATATCAGAACAATCTCGCAGGCGAGTTCAACCTGATGTTTTACAATAACATCGCCCGATCGCCATTTCTGTACAGTAGATTTCTCACCGACAAGAAAGCAAATTCGCTACTCGATCACTCCGACAAACTGCGCAAATTACAGGCGCTTACGCTTCAGGTTTCTTACTCGAGAGATGGATTGTACTACAACAATCTCTACCTGAAGTATAACCCCGTGTACAAGCAGCAGACGAGTACCCTTTGGGAGATAGCTCTCGAAACTGGCTTTAATTTCAAACCGGAATTGGTGTCGAATCACTACACTCAAGCTCAGGAAGTCTTTATCCAGGATAAAAACAATAACGCTTACCTCATCAGCCCTACAGGTAAAATCCTTTGGAAAAAGCAATTGCCTGGAAGAATAATGAGTCCGGTGAGGCAGATTGACATTTTCAAAAATGGAAAATTGCAAATGGTCTTTAACACCAAAAATGCCATTCACTGTCTCGACAGAAACGGCAATACGGTTGAAGGTTTCCCTATTAAGTTGCCTGCAGAAGCCACTTCTCCTCTGTCTGTTTTCGATTATGACAACGACAAAGATTACAGGCTGGTAGTGGCTCTTGCCGATAAAAGCATTCGCAACTACAGCGCATCCGGCAACCCAGTGAAAGGTTGGGATGCAGAGAAAACAGAAGATCTGGTGAAAGCTCCACTGAAGCACATCCGCGTAAAAACAAAAGACTACATCTTCGCACTTGAGGAGTCCGGGAAGATTCATCTGCTAGCCAGAACAGGTGAGACGCGATTCAATCCGAAATCGAACTTGCAGCACTATGCGGGAAATGAGTTCACTATCATAAATGGCAAAAGCATCAGCGAAACTCGAATGATCTATCCCGATACGCTGGGCAACATCGTAGAACTTCAATTTGGAAATGGTGAGGTTGACTTCAGCCTCACCGGCATTGCGGAAGGCTCATTTATCACTTTTGCAGACATCAACAACGACAGCAAAAAGGATTACATAATTGCTGACGATAATGAAATAAGAGTCTACGATTCTTCCAGAGAAAAGCTCTTTGAGCACTCGTTTGACGGGCAAATAACCTACGCCCCACATGTGTATTCATTTGGCAGCAACGACATGCGAATCGGGGTTACTGTAGCCGAAATCAGTGAGTGCTACTTAATCGATGACGAGGGCGAAATCACGGATGAGTTCCCGCTATTTGGCAATACTCCTTTTAGTATTGGTGACCTCAACAAAACCGGAGACTGGAATTTGGTGGTGGGAGATACACTTGGCAATGTTCTGACCTACAGCCTTGAGTAGGACCTAAGAAATACGCCCCCAGTTTGGCTTTTTCCGTTGAATCCTACGCAACTCCTCAGCTGTTTCGCGGTGTTCTGGTCGGTTGAGTTCCGAGTCTTTCTCGAGCATTTCGATAGCGCTCTTTCTGGCGCTAATCAGGATTTCTTTGTCAGTGGTGAGGTCGGCAATATTGAATTCAAATGTTCCACTTTGTCGGGTGCCGGTCATTTCTCCAGGGCCTCGAATTTCCAAATCTACTTCGCTGATCTTGAAGCCATCATTGGTACCGACCATTGTTTTAATTCTCTTGCGCGCATCGTTGCCGAGTTTCCCCGCAGTCATCAAAATGCAATAGCTCTGGTCTGCACCGCGCCCAACCCGTCCGCGCAACTGATGCAACTGAGACAAACCAAATCGCTCGGAGTTTTCGATAACCATCACCGAGGCGTTTGGAACATTCACGCCAACTTCAATTACAGTGGTGGCGACCATCAACTGGGTCTCACCTTTTACAAAACGTTGCATCTCAAAATCCTTATCGGCCGGCTTCATCTTTCCGTGCACGATGCTAACGTGGTATTTCGGCTTCGGGAAGCGCTTTTCAATGCTTTCAAATCCGTCTACCACGTGTTTCAAGTCGAGAGCTGCCGACTCTTCTATCAGTGGATAGACAATGTAAATCTGGCGTCCTTTATCGATTTCCTGCTGAAGGAAAAAGAACAGACCACCGCGGGAGGTCTCATTCCGGTGAACCGTTTTGATCGGCTTTCTGCCGGGCGGCAACTCATCGATCACCGACACATCGAGATCTCCGTAAAGCGTCATGGCGAGTGTCCTGGGTATTGGGGTGGCGGTCATCACCAATACGTGAGGCGGCAAGGTATTTTTGCGCCAGAGCTTTGATCGCTGGGCTACTCCAAATCGATGCTGTTCATCGATAACGGCCAGACCCAGATTCTTGAAAACCACTGTTGGTTCAATCAGCGCGTGAGTGCCCAGGAGGATGTCGATTTCGCCTTCGCGAAGCTTTTCGTGCAGCTCTGTTCTCTCTGATTTTTTGGTTGATCCTGTAAGCAGACGGACATTCAAATCGAGCGGTTCCAACAACTCCCTAAGTGTCTCGAAATGCTGAATCGCCAGGATTTCGGTTGGCGCCATCATGCAAGCCTGAAATCCATTATCGACAGCTATCAACATGCTTAGCAGAGCGACAAGCGTCTTGCCGCTTCCGACATCACCCTGAAGGAGGCGGTTCATGTGAACTCCGCGGTTCATGTCGTGACGGATTTCTTTCAGAACTCTTTTCTGCGCTCCGGTGAGCTCGAATGGAATGTGCTTGCCATAAAACTCGTGGAAGTTTTCTCCGACACGCTCAAAGACAAATCCCTGAAGCTTTTGAGACAACACGACCTTGTTTCGCAGCATGATCAATTGCAAAAAGAGTAACTCTTCGAATTTCAATCTGTGCCTGGCTTCTTCGAGAAGGGCAGTGTTCTGCGGGAAGTGCACATTCCGATACGCCTCTTCTCTGCCCATGAGTCCATGCTCTGCGCGAAGAAGTGAAGGCAGCGTTTCGTTGATCTTTCCGTTGAGCTGCGCCACGAGCGATTTACCGAGTCGCTCGATTCCATTGCTGTTTAGCCCCATTCCCGAGAGCTTTTCGGTGGTGCCATAAACGGGCTTGAGTACACCACCCACTTTTGTCGTGGCGTCTGAAGATGGATTGATTTCGGGGTGAGGAATATTCCATTTGTTGCGAAACTGATTGGGCTTTCCAAAAACGATGTACTCGACACCGGTCTTGAGTTTGGGCATGATGAATCGAATGCCTTTGAACCAGACCAGTTCGATGGTTCCATGGCCGTCACTGAAAACTGCAACAAGACGCTTTTTTCTTTTGTCGCCCAGCTGCTGCACGCGCAAAAGCTGACCTTTCAACTGCACGTAGGCCGCATCCGTGGCGATCTCAGTTGTTTTGTGAAAGGTGGATTTGTCGATGTATCGAAAGGGAAAATTGTTGAGCAGGTCGAGAAACGTGTAGATCTGCAACTCACTTTGCAGTGACTTAGCCCGATGAGGGCCGACACCAGGCAGAAATTCAATTGGCGTTTCCAGGAATGATTGCATTGCTTTTGCTCAGTAGATTTTTCACTTCTCCAGGGAGAGCAATTTAATGCAAAGAAAAAAAGGGAAGTAGATTTCTCCACTTCCCTTTTCAAATTATTTTGAACGATCGATTGATTATGCAATCATCATCACTGGGTTTTCCATCATTTTCTTGAAGGTGTCGAGGAATTTTGCTCCTGTTACACCATCAACAACACGGTGGTCGCAGCTCAAAGTAACTTTCATTCGGTTACCCGGAACGACCTCACCATTTTTGACAACTGGCTTTTGCATGATGCCACCAACGGCCATAATGCAAGAGTCCGGTGGATTAATGATTGCTGTGAATTCTTCAATGCCAAACATCCCGAGGTTGGAAATCGTGAATGTATTTCCCTCCCAGTCTTGAGGCTGCAATTTTTTGTTACGTGCTTTCTCCGCGAATTCTTTCACTTCGCCATTGATCTGCGACATGGTTTTGCCATCGGCAAATCGAACAACCGGAACGAGCAAACCTTCATCTACTGCCACGGCCACTCCCACGTGCACGTGATCGTTGTAGCGGATAGTGTCTCCCTGCCAGCTCGAATTTACCTGAGGGTGTTGTCTCAAAGCTACTGCCGCAGCTTTAATCACCAGGTCGTTAAATGAAATCTTCAGGTCGCTGTTTTCATTCACCATCTTGCGAGCTTGCATGGCATTATCCATGTCGATCTCAATAGTCAGGTAGAAATGAGGTGCTTCGAATTTACTTTCGGAAAGTCTGCGAGCGATGGTTTTGCGCATTTGGCTCACATTCTCTTCGCGGTAACTTTCTTCTCCAACAGCAGCTCTGGTAGCCACGGCTGGACCTGTCGGGCTCACCGCTTTATCTTCTCTAAAGTTTTCGATATCGCGTTTCACGATTCGGCCATTGTCGCCAGATCCGCGAACACGGGAAATGTCAATTCCTTTTTCTTCAGCTAAACTTTTGGCAAGTGGTGAAGCTTTCAGTCGTCCATCCTCAGAGGTTTCCGAAGTGGCAGCAGGACGCTTCTCCTCTTGTTTAGCAGGTGCCTTGGTCTCCTTCTTCTCTTCTTTCTTCTCAGGCTTTTCTTCCTTCTTAGACCCCTCTTCTTTTTTGGCTTTATCTTCAGACTTGTCAGAGTCTTCTTTTTCTTCTTTCTTTTCGTCTCCTCCAGATGACTTACCGCCTTCTTCTGCAAGAATCTTGTCTACGTCTTCGCCTTCTTCTCCCAAAATGGCAAGGATAGAATCTACCGGGGCTGAATCACCTTTTTCCACACCAATGTATAGAAGTATTCCGTCCTGAAACGATTCAAATTCCATTGTGGCTTTGTCGGTTTCGATTTCGGCCAAAACTTCGCCACTCTCTACCTGGTCGCCAACTTTCTTGTGCCACTCGGCAACAACACCTTCTTCCATGGTGTCACTCAGCTTGGGCATTTTAACTATTTCCGCCATTCTATTCGAATATTTTCTTGTTGTCTCTGCTTACGATTTCTTTGACTAGTCTTTCACAAAGGGGTAATCTCCATCGGAGTACACATCTTCGTAGAGCTCTTCCGGGTCTGGCTCTGGAGATTCTTCGGCAAATTTCACCGCTTCCTCAACGAGTTCCTTCACTTCGTTTTTAATCTCTTTGATCTTGTCTTCGCTAAGCCATTTGTTCGACTTGATTTTTTCGAGAGCTACGTTCACAGGGTCTTTACCTTTGTATTCCTCGAGCTCTTCTTTTGTTCGATACTTGGCCGGGTCAGACATCGAGTGTCCTTTGTAGCGATATGTTTTGATATCGAGCAATGTAGGACCATCGCCTTTTCTCCCACGCTCGGCTGCTTCAGCAATGGCATCGGCAACAGCTTCAGGATCCATTCCGTCAACTGTGAATGATGGCATTTCGTAGCTGGCTCCCAGCTTACTCAAGTCCTTAACGTTGGATGTTCTTTCAACAGATGTACCCATTGCGTAGTTGTTGTTTTCGATAATGAAAACGACAGGCAGCTTCCAGGTCATGGCCATGTTAAAAGTCTCGTGCAAAGCTCCCTGACGGGCTGCACCATCTCCAAAAAAGCAAACGGTGATGTGATCTTCTTCCCGATATTTGTCTGCAAAGGCAATTCCGGCTCCGAGAGGAATCTGCGCTCCCACAATTCCGTGACCTCCAAAGAGGTTTCGGCTTTTGTCGAACATGTGCATCGATCCACCTTTACCTTTGCTACAGCCGGTTTTCTTACCGTAAAGCTCAGCCATCACATACTTTGGCTCCATGCCCATGGCTATGGGATGAGCGTGATCGCGATAGGCTGTGATCACACGGTCGGTTGGCTTTATAGCCTCGACCATTCCTGCAAGCAATGCTTCCTGACCGATGTACAAGTGGCAAAATCCGCCAAATTTCTGCTGCACATAAAGTTGTCCGCACTTCTCTTCAAACTTCCGCATGAGGAGCATATCGCGATACCATTTTACGTAGGTATCCTTACCATACTTCTGCTTGCTCTTTGAGCTATTGCTCTTTTTGGCAGAAGTAGATTTGCTCTTGCTCGTAGATTTTTTACTCTTAGTAGTGGAATTTGCCATTCTTACCTCTCTTGTTTAAAAATAGGTTACAAATATATGGTATGAAAAGTTTGTTATCGGGATAATCACGGGTGTTTTTTGAGACCCGCTTCATGGAAGAAAATAGGCAGCAGCTGGCGCACACCGTTAATGCGATAAACTTTCCCGGAAGCCCCGGCCAGAACCAAAGTGATCGGGCGAGCCTGGTTGACCTCATACTCGAGCATCACCTGCCTGCAAGCACCACATGGCGCAATGGGGTGATCCACCGAAATTCTTTCCGAATCAGCTGTTATGACAATTTTCTCGATGGCCACTTTAGGATAGTTAGAAGCAGCTGCAAAGACAGCGACTCGCTCTGCGCACATCCCACTGGGGTAAGCGGCATTCTCCTGATTGGTACCAGTAACGACTTCTCCATTTGCCAATTTGAGCGCTGCCGAAACGGAAAACTCAGAATAAGGCGCATAGGAACTCGCCAGCTTTTCTTTGGCAGTTTTCAAAAGTTTCTGTTCATCTGCTGGCAGTGTCGATTCACTTTCGTATTCCTCCACCTCAACTGTGTAGTGCAGTTTCTCCATAGACTGTTTAATTTGTTAACTCTATTTTCAATAGAGGACGAGCAATTTATTGATTTCTTTTATTTTTACGCCAACTTGGAGGAAATTTTGGACATACTTAACCGCCTCGATCCGATAGGACTCGATGAGATGGAGGAAGTGCGGTTTATGAATCGCACCGACACGAAATATGTCTTGCCAACAAGCGAGGTCCAATCTCTTCTGCATGAAATCGGAGACGACTACAAAGTACTAGACATCGATGGCAACAGGATGGGACGGTACGAAACGCTCTACTTCGACACTCCCAAATACGATTTTTATATCCAACACCACAACGGCAAAAAAAACCGTGTGAAGGTGCGCTACAGGAAGTACCTGGAATCGGACGTGACTTTTTTGGAAGTAAAAAAGAAGAACAACAAAAACAGAACGATCAAGCTGCGCAAAAGGGTGGATGACATCAGCCAAACCATTGAAGGTGAGGACATGAATTTCGTAGAAGTAGCCGCACAACAGGAACTCATACTTATGCCTTCAGTTTCCAACCACTTTAGAAGAACAACTTTAGTGAGCAAGAACTACAATGAGCGCGCAACCATAGATTTCAATATTGAGTTGATGTTCAATGGGAAGAACATTACCTTACCCGGCATTTCGGTGATAGAAGCAAAGCAAGACCTTTTCAACAAAGAGTCGAAAATGGTGCGAACGCTAAAAGCCCGACATTGCCGATCAATGAGAGTTAGCAAATACTGCCTCGGTATTGCGCTTCTCACAGAAAACCTGAAGACCAATAACTACAAGAAAAAACTGAGGAAAATAGAAGAATACCTGGAAAATGAACTGGCTACTTGATCTCTTAACCAATCTTGCCCTGTGGGAAAATGCGAGCTCGGCTCTCACCCTATGCGCAAAAGAAATTACAGTTTTTGAAATGGAACTCATCGATGTTGAAGATCTCTTCGAGCTGGTGTTCCGATTTTTCTTCAACGTGATTTTCGTGCTTGTCCTTGTCCGATTGATTTATTATCCAGTCGCCAAGCGAAAAGACTTCCTCTTTACTTACATAATGATCAGTATCACAGTCTTTCTGCTGTGCTACATGCTCGAAAATGTAAAGCTCGATTTGGCTTTTGCCCTTGGGCTTTTTGCCATTTTTGGAATCATCCGATATCGTACCGATCCTATCCCAATTAAGGAGATGACCTATCTCTTTGTTGTCATTGGAATGTCTGTAGTCAACGCGCTGGTAAACCGAAAGGTTAGCTACAGTGAACTGATGATGGTCAATGTTGCAATTATCATTGCCGTTTATGGTCTGGAACGAGTGTGGCTGATCCGCCACGAGCAATTCAAAACCATTCTCTACGAGAAGATTGAATTAATCAGGAGTGGGCACAGAGATGAGTTGAAAGCAGATCTGGAAGAGCGCACAGGGATTAAAATCAACCGCGTAGAAATCGGTAGAATTGACTTCCTTACCGATACAGCACAGATTAGAATCTACTACTACGAAGATGACCAACCGGGTCATATGGAGGAGTAGTTCCCTGCAAGACTTTCTTAATTCTTTTACTTGTGGATAAGGGCTACCGCATTGCAGCTTACGCCTTCTTCACGACCGACAAATCCTATTTTCTCTGTTGTGGTCGCTTTTATTGAAATCTGATCCTCCCGCCAGCCGGTAACTCCAGCTAGTTTAGCAATCATTTTTGGGACATGAGGGTTCACCTTGGGCTTTTCGAGACAGAGTGTTACATCGACATTGCCCAGCTTCCAGCCCTTTTCATCGAGCAGTTCAACGACTTTCTTCAGTAAAATCTTACTGTCGATTCCCTTGAAATCGGAAGAGGTATCGGGAAAGTGAAAACCAATATCGCGAAGGTTTGCAGCTCCAAGTAAGGCATCGCAAATGGTGTGGATGAGAACATCGGCATCTGAATGACCGACTGCTCCTTTTGAATGTTCTAACTGAATGCCACCTAACCAGAAAGGCTCGCCTTCTTTAAGTTGGTGTACATCGTATCCGAAGCCTACTCTAAAATTCATGAGTTTTATCCTTGTCTGGCTGCTTCACGCGCACTGAGCAATTCGAAGCGAAGTGTAAATCGCAATGTGTTAGCCAGCGGATTTTGCTGAGTTGTAGAAATCAGGTAAGAAAGATCGAAGCCGAGAACCTGATACTTCAATCCAGCACCGAGGGTGATAAATTGACGGTTACCCTTTGAAAGGTGTTCGTAGAAATACCCTGCACGGAATGCGAATTGACGATCGTACCAGTATTCAACGCCTCCACCAATATTTATCTCTCTCAGCTCTTCTCTGAAAACACTTCCGTCCTCTACAGTTACTTCACCATTCTGGTCATAAGAGTAAACTCCTGGTGCATCAGAAAAGGATTGGAAAATTGCAGCAGCTACACCTACATCTGGATTTTCACCCACCAAAACCTCCGTTGGGTTTTCGGGATCGTAAACCGGTGGCGTTGGAACTAAAAGCTTATTGAAGTCTACTATGAACCCCAGATCGTTGTACTGATCGAGATTAAGCGTAAGAGCAGTACCAAGACGTAGGTTGGTTGGGATAAAATCTCTATCGGCCGTTTGAGTGTAGCTCATTTTGGCTCCGATATTCGAAATGTTGATTCCCCAATTCCAGGTGATGTCCGTATTTCCAAGTTCAAGATCGTCATTGGTATAAAATGCAGAAACATCCACCGCTACTGAACGACCTGGCTTGGAGTCCACACCCTGAATGTTTGTACCACCTGTAAGGTTAGAGTGAATATAGCGCGCGGCAATACCACCGGAAAATCTTTCAGAAAGCTTCTGTGAGAATGCCACATCCAAACTAAACTCGTTAGGTTGGAAGGTTCGGATTTCCTGACCCGTGTTATCTGTAAAAGATATTGTTCCGAGTGAAAAATATCTCAAGGCTCCGGCTACAGCTTGTTGATCATTCAGCTTCTTGTATCCTGTAAGATAGCCCAGATTCATGTCGTTGACCAATTGGCGCAACCACGGAGAGTAAGACACTGCAAACTCCATCTCTTTATCTGTAAAGGCAAGCTTCGCAGGATTCCAGTGCATAGCGCTGGCATCGGGAGAAGAAGCAACACCGGCATCTCCCAGTGCACCGGCACGAGAGTCTGGTGCTATCTGCAAGAAAGGAACAGCAGTAGTAATCGTGTTGAGCTGTACATCGTTGGCCCGATCACCTGGAGTAACAAGCTGGGCAAAAGAACTTCCGACAATACCTGTCAGGAGAGCTATCAATAGCGACTTTCTGAGCATTATTTGGGTTTTAGAAAAGGCTGCAAATATACGCATAATTAGTTAAATCGTTCGGTAATCAATCACTTAAGAATCACGAGTTTCTCGAACTCTTCGGCACTTTCTCCGCTAGCAGGATTTGAAACTCTCAGTCTGTAAACATAGACTCCCTTACCAATATTGTCTCCGAAGTCATCTTTCCCATCCCAGGGGATAGGTTCACTTTGAAATCCGTGATTCTCCATGGTACGTGTAATCGATTTCACGAGTTTTCCGCTTATTGTAAATACCTGCACCTGGACGTTCAGCACATCGCATGTTTGATTGTGCTGAAACATGAATTGTGTATTTGTAGTGAAAGGGTTCGGATAGTTCAGCACATAATCGAGTGCTATCTCCGCTGAGTTGGCCACCACAAACTCGGTATAGGCATCAGAAGAGTTGTTCTGCACATCCCAAACTTTAAGTGAAAGCGTGTGCCGACCTTCTTCAAGCTGGCTCATCTGATAACTCACACTACCTTCTTTATAGGTATCGAGTGCGGACTCGTAGTAATCATTCAAAATTATTGGGTTGCTGCTCTCTTCATCGAGTATCGCTTTCAGATCGTGACCGATACCACTTCCCACTGTATTGATCCCATTCTCATCGAACACTTTAGCAAACAATATAGGATCCTCGTCCGTGATTCCACCAAATGCGAAGCTATCATCGTTCATATAGAGGTTCACTTCCGGACCGTTAGTATCCAGGTCGGCACTATCTAAAGCACCGCCAATCTGAAAGTCTTCAAAAAATCCGTGGGCATCGATAGATCCCTCGGCCTCCACAGCGTAATAACTCACACGGCCAGACCCAAAGTTGTAGCCAATATCTTTTGGCACTACGAAGGAAAATGTGAAATCACCATTCACCACACTGGCTTTACCTTTATATAGAGTGCTCGAACGCAAAGGAAAAGAGAATTCACTTCCACCGTCATTGTTTTGCACATTCACATCTTGCAGCTTATCGAAAACAGTAGGATACACAAAGCCATTGTAGTTTTCTAATTTGTTTCCGTCAACATCGCCAACAAAACCACTTATGGTTACTTCTTGTAGTGCCTTCACTGTATCCTGCTGGCTCGAAATTGGCTGTCCATTAATTTCAGTGGTGTAAACCTCTTCTTTTGGATAGGCCAATCTCAAAGCCGGGTCTCCAAGGAGCGTGAAATTTCTTTTATTCGGCCCGCTCGAAGTTGAACTGTTCTTGGTACGCATCGAAACCTCACCCAGGGTTAGATCTTGATACTGCTCGTCTTCCAAAGCCTCCTCATAAAAAGAACGCGTCAATTGATTATTGTCATAAGAAAACACGATTCGAGTTGTAGTTAAGAGTGCTATTGCTCCACCGTTGGGGTTAAGCAAGATCAACTCCCCGCTTGATGTAAAGCTGGGGTCATCAAACCTACTCAGCTCGCAAGTGGCCGTCATGAAGAGCGGAAGCCTGTTGAAATTAGACCAACCCTGAATCATTGGGATGCTGAGGATCCTCTCGTGCGCCCATCCTTTTTCACCTCCGTGACCCACGTAGTTAATAATGAGCGCACCATTTTCTACTTGCCGGGTAATCGCTTCGTTCACTTCAGGATATCTCTCACCTCCTGGGGTCGAAACCTGGGTATAGGCATCGGCATAGATTTTATTTACATTGTATTCATTGTGTCTTGAGTAGATAGTATCGGCATACTGGTCCGAATGCTCCATGTGAATTTTCTCACCTGCCCCGCCATTTCCATCCTGGTCGTCAGAGACAAAACAGATGGTATTTCGCCAGCTTCCGTAGGTACTCGCTCCTGCATTTGACGCGCAGTTCTCATTACCCGTAAATCCGCTATTTTCTGATAAATAATTTCTAATCTTAGCAACCAGAGCTTCCGCATCCTCCAGATTTCTGGCTGAAAGTCTCCCTACTCCGATATCGAGCATATCATTCTCACCGAAGCCTTCATTATCATCAAGCAGGGCGAAATAATCATCTGATACATACGAATTGGTTGGTGATATCGAATTCAGCGATTGGTATGTAATAATGAGGTTGTTGTTATTGCGAAGTCCAAATTTATTGTTGTAGGTGCCGTCTCCAAAAAGAAGCAGATGCTGCGGGGCCAACTCAGGATCACTATCGGCTCTATCGTAGAGCATCTTCATAATCATTTTGATAGCCGTTACATCTCTGTTACCACTCGAAAATTCGTTATACACCTGAT
>Ga0136604_1000734_pt1 | contig 15618 bp, 13 predicted proteins | sample AntRauFillE10628_FD_104928 | JGI IMG/M metagenome (GOLD analysis project Ga0136604, IMG submission 104928) | Saline lake microbial communities from Rauer Islands, Antarctica - Metagenome Filla E10 #628 | ecosystem: Environmental > Aquatic > Non-marine Saline and Alkaline > Saline | place... | reverse complement strand
AGGCCGGACTATCGGAGGCGGCTCGAAAGAAGGCTCTCAAGGTGCTGGAGCAAGAGGATGCGATCCTGCCGAGAGCGACGGTGCTGCGCTGCCGGGTGCGCTACTTTACGGATGGGGCCATTTTGGGTAGCACCGAGTTCGTGCGGAGCTTCGTGGGTGCCTGGCAAATGGAGAAGGGGCGCAAATACCCGCCAAAGGTCAATCCACTGCGCGGTGCGGACTGGCAAGACCTGGCGACGATTCAAGGTCTGAGAAAACAGGTCTTTGGGTGAGGTGTCCGGGCAGGGCATTGCTGGCCACTTACTACCGCGATGTTTCGTTGGCCGGTTTTGAGGCTCTCGTCGCCAAGGCTGCGACTGAAACCGGACGCGAAGCGCGTTTCTTTGCCCGAACCAGCCAGCCCTTTAATTTCCCCATGCTCCTGAATTTTCCTGAGAGCCTAATCCTCAAAGGCTTGATTCTGCAGGTGCTTTAAAAATTCGGGTTATAACCAGAGTTGTCCGACGCCTGCGCTTAGCAGCACCAGCAACCAGGGCGGGACGGAGCCGTAGCGCAGTAGCGCGAAGGCGACGAGGGCAAAAGCCAGCCGAGTGGAGTCTGTAACGGCGACCGTCCATATCGGATCGTAGAAGGCCGCGAGCAAGAGACCGACCACGGCCGCGTTGGTCCCCATTAGGGCGGCCCGGGCGGACTTTAGCCGTCGTAGGCGCTCCCAATAGGGGAGTGCGCCGAGCACGAGCAGCCAAGATGGCAGATAGACGGCGAGAAGTGCCAGTAAACCACCGGCGACTCCCCCCGGCCCAGCGCTAAGCGAGGCCCCGAGAAATCCGGTGAAGGCGAAGAGCGGGCCTGGTAAGGCCTGAGCGGCTCCATACCCAGCGAGAAAGCTGTCTTTATCGACCCAGCCCTGGCCGACGGTGAACGCGTCCAGCAGCGGCAGGACAACGTGGCCACCACCGAAGACAAGCGACCCTGCTCGGTAGAAGCCCTCCGTCACTGCCAGCCCTCCGTCGGGATTGATTCCCCGGAGTAAGGGGAGGCCGATCAGCAGTAGCGTGAAGATCGCCAAGTAAGGCCAGCCCTTCTTCGAGGCCGATCCGCGCTCCTGCGTAGCCGAGTGTGGATTAGAGATCCTGCCTCGGAAGAGCGACCACCCCGCCAGCGCGCCGCCCGCAATCACTCCCACTTGCCAGAGCGCATTAGCCATCAAGAGCAGCACCGCCGCACTAATCAGGGCGATGAGCGCGCGGGCCCGGTCGGGGCAGAGTTTCGCTGCCATGCTCCAGATGGCGTTGGCCACCACCGCCACGGCGGCCAGTTTCAATCCGGCGATCCAGCCGGCTCCGTCGAGATCGTTCAGCGTGGACAAGCCGAGGGCGAAGCCGATCATCAAGATGGCCGAGGGCAAGGTGAACCCCACCCAGGCCAGAAACGCTCCTACCACTCCGCCCATGCGGTAGCCGATGGCAAAGCCGACCTGGCTGCTGGCCGGACCCGGCAGGAATTGGCAGAATGCAACCAGATCTGCGTAGTCTGATTCCTTGAGCCATTTGCGCTTCCGCACATACTCCTCTTGAAAGTAGCCGAGGTGGGCGACGGGGCCGCCAAAAGCCACACAACCAAGTTTTAGAAAACTTAGGAAAATCTCGGAGAGATGATGGCGATCAGCTTTCATCCGAGGATGTCTTCCCCGCTACCAAGAGCGCCCCGGCCTTTTCGAGGTCTGCCCCACTGGGGGCCTGGTAGGCGCTTAAGTTGAACTCGGGGAGTATCGAGAGGACGTGGTCGAAGAGATCAGCCTGGATGTCTTCATAGTTAGCCCAGACGATATCATTCGAAAAGACGTAGATTTCGATCGGCAGGCCGTGCTCCTTGGGGGCGAGCTGCCGCACCATCAGTGTCAGGTCCTTACGAGCTTTCGGATGGTTGCGCAGATAAGCGAGGCAGTAGGCTCGAAAAGTGCCAATATTGGTGAGCCGCCGTCCGTTGATGAGTTCGTTCAGGTCGTCGCCTACGTCGGCATTGTATTTCTGGATTTCTTGAAGCTTGGCTTCGAGGTAGGGGCGGAGGATGCGAATCCGCTTGAAACGCTCCAGGAGTTGCTCATCGGCAAACTGTATGGTGCGCATATCGATCTGGAGGGCGCGTTTGATCCGGCGACCGCCGATTTCGCTCATGCCCCGCCAGTTCTTAAAGGAATCGGTGATGAGGGCGTAGGTTGGAATGGCCGTGATGGTTTTATCCCAATTCCGCACCTTAACGGTCGTCAGGGAGACGTCGATGACATCGCCGTCGGCACCGCGCGCCGGCATCTCGATCCAGTCGTCGACCATGATCATATTGTTGACGGAGAGCTGGAAGCCCGCGACCAGGCCGAGGATAGCATCCTTGAAAATCAAGAGCAGTATGGCGGTGACCGCACCGAGGCCGGAAAAGAGCACCAGGGGTGACTCGCCGAGCAGGACAGAAAGAATGAAGATCAGGCCGATCAGGTTAATGACCAGCTTCATTGCCTGGATGAAGCTTTTGGCGGGGAAACGTTTACCGAGCGTCCCCTGTTCCCAAATGGATCGCAAGAAATTGAGCCCGGCATCGGCGACGAGAAGAAAGATGATGACGAGGTAGAGGTTGACGATCAGGTTGATGATGCCCACTGCCGTATCCCCGCTGCCGAAGACTACGGGAGAAAGTAACTGAATGGTCACCGCAGGGACGATGTGCGACAGGCGGATGATCACGTTGTGTTCAATTAACAGGTCGTCCCATTTGATCGGGCTTCGCTTGATCGCCGGGTGGATGACATAAGCGATAAAGCGTTTCGCTAAAAAATTGGTCAGCAGCGCGAAGAGGATCAGGTAGAGGGCCGCTATAGCCCAGCCACCGAAATGTGCTAATGTGCCGGGGACCTGGGACCCTTCGAGCCATTCTGTAATTGATTGAGCAGTCATGGGTATGGATTGAGGTGGTTTTCCTCACACTTGACAATGTTTCCCTTGCATTAAAGTCCTCAGTGATGTCGCTTGCCTCCTCCCGGTTCTCAAGTAGTTTGCCATCTATGTTACGCCTCTTTACAGGAACTATTTTATTGACCTGCTTCGCTTGTCTGGCGGCAGCGCAGTACGCTGGTGATACGTTTACGCTACAGCGACTTTTGGAACGTTATACGAAAAGCTATGGCGGTGTGCGGGATGCCAACCAGTTGGCTTCGATCAGTATCGAAGGCGTGCAAATTCAAAACGGTGTGGCCTATGATTTTGATCTTCGTAAGAAGCGCCCCGGCATGATGCATTATCAGCTAAAGAAGGGCGCAACCACCTTAACCACTGTCTATAATGGTCGTCAAGCTTGGCTGCAGGTCCGGAAGGGGAGCGAAGGGAGCGTGGAGGAACTCTCGGATGCTTCCCTGGAAACTGTGGAAAAAGAAGCCCGCTTTGACAGTCCACTCTACCGTCACCAGGAGCAACCTGACAATAAGATCACCCTTGAGGGCCGTGAGCAGGTCGGCCTGTTTCAAGCCTTCGTCCTGCGGGTGGAAGAGCCCGGTGCCTTGACCAGTCGGTATTACCTACATCCCGAAAATTCACTTGTGCTGCGTATCGATCGTCTTGATGAGAATGGAGGACTCGTATTGCAGACGCTTTACCGCGACTACAAAGATGTTGATGGCTATCCTTTTGCGCACGTAGTCGAGAATCGAAGTGGAGGGGAAACTATTTCAGTTACGAGAGTGCATTCGATTTTGGTTAATCCGGGCTTGCTGAGTTTCTATTTTGAAAAGCCTGGAAAGTAGTCAAAGCCCTGCTCTGCGCATGGGGTCTCCAGAAAAGTCTGTTTAGAGTGGCTAGTTTGTTTTTTTTCCTTTTGGTTGTAGGCATGCGTTATTGTTTTATTTTCAGTCTATCATGTGCTCTTAGCGGCAGCTTATGGAGCTTTCAGACTATCGAGCTGAACAATGGCGCAGCTGTTAAAGGTGAGTTGATCCTTGAGCGGTCCGGGAGTTACTATGTTGATTTGGGTTTTGACCTGATTCAGGTGCCGAAGGGCATGGTTGCCTCGATTCGGGATTCTGAAACGACATCGGATCAATCAAAAGCCATGATGGATGAGCAGGCCCTGTATCAGGTTGCAGAAGCGAGCGATGATCGGTCGATACGTGATTGGGCCGACGAATTGGGCGAAGCGGTTGCGCTGGTCCAGACGCCCACCGGTCTCGGTTCGGGCTTTGTCATCCATCAAGACGGCTACGTGGTGACTAATAATCATGTCATTGCGGGCGAGCACCGGATCTCGGTCACGATCTTTAAGGAAAGCGATCGCGAACTCAATAAGGTCAGCTACGACAATGTCCGTATTGTGGCCACAAGCGCCGAGCTGGATCTGGCGCTTTTGAAGATTGAAGCCGAGGGCGCGGACCCATTTAGAATCGTCTCTCTGGCGGCGGCGGATCAGGGCCTGCGAAAAGGACAGGCGGTATTCGCTATCGGTAGCCCTCTCGGCCTCGATCGCACGGTCTCGGAAGGCATCATCAGCGTGGCCAATCGCGTCATCGGAGGCCGTCTCTATCTGCAGACGACAGCCCAAATCAATCCGGGTAATTCGGGTGGCCCTCTCTTCAACCTGAAGGGCGAAGTGGTTGGCGTGAATAATATGAAGATCGCAGCGGTCGGTGCGGAGGGACTCGGTTTCTCGATTTCCTCGAGGACACTAAAGTCATTTTTGGATAACTTGGAGGCCTATGCCTTCGACCCTCGTAATCCCAACGCGGGCTTCCGCTACCTGAACCCGCCTACAATGACCAGTGCTGATGAAGACTAGCGAATCTATTAAAAAACGATCTATGACTAAACCAATGAAACTTTCCATTTTTATCATAACTTTCTTTTCCGTGCTCTCCGCACAGGGGACAGGCAAAACCTTTGATCGGATAATCACGACAGATGCGGATGTGCTCCTGACAGTTCGAGATTTTTCCGAACTACGCGAGGTCTGGAAGGAGCACCCGTTGGTCCTTGATTTCGACGACGCATCGCTCGGCGAACTGCTCAAGCCACTTTTTGGTCAAGCTGCGAATAACGCCGGCAGGTCTGGTATTAAGGACGTGATGGAGGAGTTCGGGCTGGATGTGGAGGAGTTGTTCGACCTTTTCCCCGGGCAGGCCGGGCTAGCACTCTATAATCTTCCGGAATTGCTCCTGCAGGAGGCGGATCGCCCTGATTTGGCGATCCTTGCCAATTTCAGTGGCTCGGCTGAGCGGCTTGACGAACTCATGCAGATTCAGTTTGAGCGGAATGCGAAAGCACAGAAGGAAATAAACCCCGCCATTGAGCATGAGCTGATCAAGGAGCACTTCATGGGCGAGACGCTCTATTTCGATGAAGTCTTCGATGGAGAAGCAACTTACATCGAAGATGGTTATGCCCTAGTCGATGGTATTTTTGTTTTAGCCAGCCCGGCAGAGCGACTGCGCACAATGGTCGAGTCGATCAAGGCGGGCAGCGGTCAGCCCATCGCCCTTAGTGCTGCTTACCAGAGAGTGCGCGAGGAGTCGGGTCCGGTGGATGCGATGCTCTACCTGAATTTTGAGTCCTTTGTGCCGGGGTTAAACGAGGCGCTTCTCACGCAAGCGATGCCCGGTGCGATGGCCATGTTTGGCGTGAGTGGACGAAGCCTGAATGCGGCGCTGACGCTTGAAGCATTACAGGCCTTCAGCTTTGATTTTAAAGTTCATGAGGCGGGGATCACTTCGCACAGCGCCTTGGTTTACCGTGAAAAGTCAGGTCTTTTGGCCTTACTGGCTTATGGAGAGGGGGTCTTGCCCCCGGCCGAGTATGTGCCAGACGGGGCGCTCTCCAGTACGGTTTCTCTGTTTGATTTGAGTCAGATGTTCGCAAGGTTGGAAGCCTTTCTGGGTGCGGCCAGCCCCAGCGCACCCGCATTACTGAACATACAGCTAGAGCAGATTAAGACAAAGAGCGGGGTCGATTTACGCAGTGCCTTACTTGAGAACTTTGGGGCAGAGGTGGTGACTTTCTCAATCCTGCCGGAGGAGCGCCCCGGCGGGAATGTGCTCGCCCCGGCAGAGCAAGTTTACGTTTTGCAAATCAAGGATGCGGCGGCACTTTCCGGCGCACTTGAAGCTTTGAAGGACATGGTCCCGGGCGCACGTGCGCAAATCGAAACACGCGACTTCGCCGGTGAAACTATCCATACTTTCACCAACCCTACGAATCCATCCATGCCCGATGCCCCCGCCTACTATTTCAGCTATGTGGTGGCCCGCACGCATCTGATCTTCAGCGTCGGTCGAATCGGAACCATCCAGGGGGTGCTCACCTCGATGCAATCCAACGATTCCGGTTTCTGGCAACTAGAGGAAACCGAGGCGCTGGTTGACCGAGTCGGAAAGTCCGGTGTCGTCTCTCGCTCCTACACAGACTTTGGTCAAGCCATGGAGAAGTTCCTCGAAACCATTCATAGCGCGAGCCAACTCGCCGGCAATACAGGCACTATGGATGCTTCTAAAATTCCCGATCTGCCCTGGCATTTCTTGACAGAGACTTATGAAGCGCACGATGGCCTCTTCAGCCACATGATTCTGCTGCGGAAAGAAGGTCGATGATGTATCGTTTCACGAGTCTATTCCTTGTTCTTCCCGCTCTGGCGAATAGCATTTTCCTCTCGGCAGCGGACTCTTCGGAGGCCTTCGGCTTTGGTTCTCCAGCAGTGGTTAAGCTCGATTGGTCCACTCGCTCACTGACTCCGGCAGACCTCGATGGCGACGGCTTGAGGGATCTCGCCGTGATCAATAATGATGCGGGCAAAATCGAATTGCTCTATCAGTTGCCCCAGGGCGAAGCGGCGCGTGAACAAAAAAAGTCGCTCAACCGTGGTCGCTGGGAGCCGGTTCTGGAAGATGCACTGTTTGAGAAGCGGGGGCTGACGGTCGGCTTTCCTGTTTTTGACATGGTGGTGCACGATTTAAACGGCAACGGGAGGGTGGACCTGGCCTACACTTCCGGGCAGGTGCCTCTAACCGTCCGTTTCCAGAGCGAAGACGGAGAATGGGTCGATTCGAGCGAATACGATGGTTTTCAAGCCCTCGGGTGGACGAATTCAATCAAAGCAGCGGATGTGAACGGTGATGGCACTGTCGAGCTCTTTGTCCTGTCTTCGGATGCCATTCGAGTTTTCAGGCATGACTCGGACGGCACCCTCAGTGAGCCTGAGATCTATTACACCTCAGGAGAAAACCCATTCAATTTGATGGTGTTCGATGCCACCGGCGATGGGCTGTCCGATCTTCTCTACCTGAGCACGGATGGAAAGCAGGTTCTGGCCATGCGGGAGCAAATCGAGGGCGGCCAGTTTGGGCCCGAGCGTCGCCATGTGATGGAGCGCCCTGCCAGAGCGGTTGTGCCCCTGGAATCTTTCAGTGATGAGCCGCCCTCTCTCGGTGTGTTGAATTCACGAAGCGGCTCGCTTGAGTTTATGCGCCTGATCGCCCCGGAGGATGGTGTGCGCGAAGAGGGATCTGCTCTGGAGTTTGGCACCCCCGAAATCTACCCGATCTTCAATAAGGTGCGTGAATCCGCCAGCTATGGACTTGGTGATATCAATGGCGACGGCGAGGAAGACCTGATCGTGGCCAATCCTGCCGAGGCCAAGCTGGTTCTCTTTGTCAAAACCAAAGGTCGTTTCCAGACTTCGCAGGAATTCCCCTCGTTTTCCGCGGTATCGTCTTTAGCGGTCGGCCGTTTCCATGAGGCGAAGCGTGAAAGTTTGATTGTATTGAGCGAGGCGGAAAAGACGATTGGGCGTTCTGAATTAGACCAGAGCGGACGTCTGAGTTTTCCGCAGCAAATAAAAATCGGGCTAGACGAACCCGTCGTAACGTCGGCGGCCGACTTGAATGGAGATGGCTATGACGAGTTGCTCCTCGTCACGCAGGATAAAGGAAACTACCGCTTGCTGGTTGCTGCACCCGGCGATCGTGCGTTGAGGGATGGCGCCTGGGAGGTGCTTTTCGAGATGGAGTTGGAAGGCGTTCGCCGCAAGCCGACGGCCATTGCCACCCTGGATGTGTTCGCTTCCGGTATGCCGGGTTTGATTGTTTATGTGCCGCGTGAGCCGCCGGTCTTGCTTGGGCCTTTGAACTCGAAGCTAGGCGTGGCCTTTCAGGAGGTTGCTAAAGAGTCGAGTATTCGAGAGAGCTTGTTGAAGACACTCCGCCCTGCGGAGACGTCTACTTTTGACGTCGATGGTGATGGATTGAACGAGCTTGTCGTGGCCCGGACGGGTTTTGCCCGTGCGTTCAAAATCGTCGACGACCAACTTGAGATGGTAGATCAATTCAATGCACGTGGCGGTAGTGACGTGATTGATGCCGTCATTCCACTGCCGTCCGGTTCGGAAGTGACTCGCATTGCACTCTATGTTTCCGAGGGGAGGGAACTACAATTTCTCCGGCGCGGCTCTGACGGGGTTTATCGCTATGATGGATCGACAAAAGTCGGTCGTCTCGATCTGCAAAACTGGTATCCTTTGCCCGTTACAGGCAGTGCACAGGACGATGCCTACCTTTTTGCGGGAGAGGATCGCTTCTGGTATTTTAGCGGAGCGACCCCTGCTTTGTCCTGGGTGATCGAGCAGATTTATGAAACGGATCTGGAGGATATACATTATACGCATCTTGCCGGAGCTGACTTTAATCAGGATAAGATTCTGGATCTAGTGGCTCTGGACGGCAGCGAGCATGTGGTCGATATTATGTCTTTCGAGGAAGGCGAATTTCGCAGCCGCATGTTTTGGCAGGTCTTTGAGCAGAATATGCACTATCAGGGGCGAACCGGCGCCAATTTGGAGCCCAGAGAAATCGTGATCGATGACTTCACCGGCGATGGTCTGCCCGACTTAAGCTTACTCGTGCACGACAGGATATTAATTTACCCTCAAAAATAGTTAGTAGATCCAGAAACGTTTGGCCTTTTGCTGGAAAAGGTGCGCATTTCTGGCCCAGCCTTCGACAAAATAATCCACCCGGGCATTGTGGCCTTTCTGGCTGATCTCGTTCCACCATACCGTGCTGCCGACATGTTTGTTGAAGAGTGCCGTATTCGTCGCTTCAGCGAATGGATTGCCGGGGGTCCATGCTTCGGTGATCCGCATCATGTGAAAGCTGAGTTCGGTCGGTCGAAGCGCGGACCAATCGCTGACGCTCACATAAACACCCTCCACCGGCGCCCCCGCTGCCGAACGTGTCTTCAAAATGTGGAAGCTTAGTCCGGGAATGTCACAAGCCTGGAGGGCGCGCTGCACTTCGGCAGGTGTTTTGCCTTTGTGACGGAGTAAACGGAAAGGATAGGGCGTCCCGATGCCGTGGGAGAAACCACCTTCCTGGGCGCCGAGGCCAGTCATGGCATAGCCGAGCACCGCAGAAAGGTCAGGAATGTAAGGAGAGGTGGGCACCCACTTCAAACCGGTCTCGGGCCAGAGCATGTCCCGGCGCCAGCCTTGCATGGGGATGACCGTCAGCTTGCCTCGCCGGCGTACCTCGTCCGGCACTTCCATCCAGCCGGGTGTGTGTTGCGCGATTCGGGCAAGCTCCGCGATGGTGAGGCCGTGCACATAGGGCACATGGAAGGCGCCGACGTAGCTCCGCCATTTGCGGTCGAGCGGCGGACCATCCACCTTGAGTCCGCCGAGCGGATTGGGGCGGTCTAGAATCACGACTTCCACCCCTTGTTCGAAGCAGGCCTCCATGGCATAACGCATACAACTCACATAGGTATAGGAGCGCACGCCCACGTCCTGTAGATCGATCAAAAGCGCATCCAGCCCTTGCAGCATTTTTGCAGTCGGCTTGCGATATTTACCGTAAAGGGAGTAAACCGGCAGTCCCGTGCGCGGGTCTATTTTGTCATCGACCGGGACGTTGGCTTTTTCATTGCCGTAGATGCCGTGCTCCGGACCGAAAAGTGCGACCAGCTGAACATTCGGTGCACGCCGCAGCACGTCGATACTGCTCACCCCCTCGCGATTCACGCCTGCCGGATGGGTGAGCAGGCCCACCCGCTTACCCATAACCGCACGGAACCCGCTCTGCTCCAGAACATCGATCCCGAGTTGGATGCGGGCTGCTTGAGCTGCAGGCAGACAGGATAGCGCCGCAGCGATGCAAATCGCGACACGTTTAATCGAGGGGATAATTTTTTTCATTAACAGAAACGTTGGATTTGTTTCGTTTTGACAGTTTTATTTTATTCTTCAGCAAAACGTAACTTGCTGCGGTCCGACTGGCAATGATACGATAGCAAATACTGCCGATCAGCCCAAAAAAAGTTCCCATAACAACGGCACCGAGACTCGTCACTCCGAAAACACTCAAGAGACGGTCTAAATTATCGCCCCAATGACCATGAGTAAAATCGATCAGCAGGGTTCGCACCTCACTGCGCTCCAGGGGAGCTGCCTCGACGCCAAGCACTCCGAGGAAGTGACGCCCGATCTGGTAAGCGGAAAACCAAATCGGGATCACCGTGATCGGGTTGGAGACGACTTGTAGGCCTACTAGAATGGGTAGATTCGCTCGAAGTAGCAATGCCAGCAACAGTGCGAGCATGAGCTGCAGACCATATATGGGCAACAGAGTAAGAATGCAGCCAGCGTAAATCGCGGGCACCGCATTGTCCACCCGGAAGCTCCAGATGAAAACGTGCTTGCGTGCCGTTTCTGAAAAGAATTTCAGGAACGGGTAGCGGTGAATGGTGGCGCGCCTGGGGAGTGGGCGCAGCCATCGCTTGACTCGTCGAATTCGCCGCCACTTTGTTTCGTGAAGCTTATTTTCTTCTACAGTCATCCTTGAGATAACGGGGAGAGAATTGCTGCGACGAGAATATTCATGGTAGTGTATCTTGAACAACAAAAGTCGAAGGTCCAACCCGGAACCGGGCTAAAAACACGAGATACTTTATTTTCACAGTCTAACTGAAAAGATCTGCGTGAGTGCCGGTTCGTTCGAACGTCACGTGCGTGTTATCATCAGAAAGTGTGTAGATCAGGAGCCAATCTGGTTCGATATGGCAGTCTCGACTGCCAGAATAATTACCAATTAGACTGTGATCGTGAAGTTTCTCCGGTAGTGGTTTATCCTCGATCAGAAGGGTAATGACTCGTTTGAGCTTCGATGTATCTTTCCCTCGACGCTCCATGCGTTTAACGTCCTTCTTAAATCGATTGTGTCTGCTAAACGTTCTCAAATCCCAAGATCCTCAAAGAGCGCTTCCTTAGTAGAGAAAGACTTTAGATTTTTGCCCGCCCTAGATTCTTCTAAAGTTTGCATCGTCTGTTCGTTAGGAACCTTAAGCTCAACCGGGAATCCACTTTGCAGTGAGATCTGCTTATAGAAAATTTGAATCGCTGCGGATGGCTTCATGCCAAGGTCCTCCAGGATATTTTCAGCCTGTTTTTTGATCTCTGGGTCTATCCTAGTGTGAATTGTGGCTGTTTTACTCATGTTCAATAATGTGGCACAGGAGTGCTACATTAACAAGTGATATTTGTTGAACCTAAAATCGGCAGTTGAAGCGAAGAGAATTCGATTCGACGTCAGAAAAAGCCTTCGACCAGTCGGCAGTCTTCGGCCAGATTCGGAGCTACAGCCAGCCGGCATATGATAATAGATTTCGCTGCGCTCATCGATAAATAGCCTCTACGCTTGCGCTGCCAAATCCAGCGCCTCGCGGGTCAGGCGGGTGATTTCCGCCCAGTTGCGTTCTTTCACCAGCGCCGGGCTGACCATCCATGAACCGCCGATGGCCGCCACGACCGGCAGCTTGAGATAGTCCTGCAGATTGTGGGCGGTGATGCCACCCGTTGGGGTGAACTTGACGCCGGTATGCGCATACGGTCCGGCCAGTGACTTCAGCATTTTGACCCCACCAGCTGCTTCGGCCGGGAAGAATTTCAGGAGTTTGCAGTCCAGTGCCAGTGCCTGCTCGACTTCGCTCGGGCTCATCACGCCGGGCGAAAATTCCAGACCGACACTCTGAGCGGCCTTAACGATCTGCGGATTAAGTCCCGGAGCCAAGCCAAAGACGGCACCCGCATCCCGGGCGCGTTTCACCTGATCTTCATTCAACAGCGTACCTGCGCCCAAAAGCACTTCAGGAAAGCGCTCGGCAATGCGGCGAATGGAAGCCTCGGCCGCATCGGTCCGGAAGGTGATTTCCATAATGTCCAGGCCAGCGGCCAGAAGGGCTTCCGCCAGCGGCTCGGCGGAGCCCACATCGTCCAGCACCACGACCGGCACGATCCGTCTATCAAGTATTCGATCAATCATAGTTTCATTCTGTGAGAGAAATTACAAATAAGGAATCCTGCGATTCGGATCGTGTGCGCTTACCGCTGTTCCTGGCCGGTCTCGGTGTCGATGATCTTGAAGTTTTCGACATGGTAGATCGGATCGGCCCGGAAGGAGAGGTGAGCGCCATAGCTCCGCTCGATTTCGAGGAGCACGTCCTCGTCCTCGGTGCGCAGGCGTTCGAGATTGGTCGGGTGGAGGAGCACGCGGAGGTTGATTTCCTTGTCGTGCCCGTCGCGTGCCCGCATGTGGCGGATCACACTGATCAAGCGACGCTGGATCTCGACACTCATGGTGCGCGAGGATTTGACCGAGCCGCGACCGTTGCAGTAGGGGCAGTCGGTATAGACCCCGCTGGAGTGGCTCTCCGAGTGGCGCTGACGCGTCATCTGCATGATGCCGAGGGTCGAAATCTGGAGGATGTGGTTTTTGGCTTTATCGCCTGCCATCTCGCGCTTCATCCTCTGGAAAACCGCATTGCGGTCTTTCTTCGCCTTCATATCGATGTAGTCGAGGATGATCAAACCACCGATGTTACGCAGGCGGACTTGCCGGGCGATTTCGGTGGCGGCTTCCAGATTGACCTGCAGGATGAAGTCTTTGCCATCCTTGCTCTTATTTTTATGGGCTCCAGTATTAACGTCGATGGAGATGAGGGCCTCGGTTTCTTCGATCACGATTTCGCCGCCACCCGGAAGGGGCACGCATCGCATGAAGGTCTGGGCGATCTGGCGTTCGATATTGAAGCGCTCGAAGACGGGAATGTCCTCAGCGAAGCGGTGGATCTTTGACTTTGAGCGCGGGGAGATGCGGTTGACTTCCTCGATAATGCTATCGTAGTCGTCCTTCTTATCAACCATCACGCGGTCGATCTCCTCGGTGAGGAAGTCACGCACGGTGCGGCCCACGATGTCGGGTTCGACGTAGAGGCAGGTCGGTTTCTTACTTGTCTCGATGCGCTGTTGAATGACCTCCCAGCGTTTAAGCAGAATGTGCAGGTCGCGGATAAAGTAGCGGGCTTTCTTGCCCTCACCAGCAGTGCGCACGATGATCCCCATGCCCTCGGGCAGTGTCAGGTCGCGGAGAATGGCTTTGAGGCGGCTACGCTCTTTCTTGTCCTCGATCTTTCGTGAGATGCCAAGTGTGCCGGTATGTGGCATGAGCACCAGGAAACGGCCGGGCAGGGCAATGTTCGTCGTGGTGCGCGGGCCCTTGGTGCCGATTTGGCCTTTTGTGATTTGGAGCATGATCTCACTGCCGACCGGGTAGAGCTTAGGGATGTCTTTGACGGTCACCTTCTCGGCTTCGCGCTTACGTTGCTTCTCGGACTTATTGTCGCGAACGATTTCAATAGAGTTGTCGTTTGCAGCGGGGAGGATGTCCCAGTAGTGCAGGAAAGCGTTCTTGTCTTCGCCAATATCGACGAAAGCAGCCTTCAGGCCCGGCTCCATGTTTTGGATGCGGCCTTTAAAGATAGCCCCGACTTCGCGGGCCTCGCCGGTGCGCTCCACCTCGAACTTTTCCAGCACACCGTCCTTGAGCAGGGCGACTCGCTTTTCAAGCGGCTCGGAGTTAATAATCAGCTCGGTATAGGCCTTCTTCTCCCGCTTGATCGCCTGGGCGATACGGGTGATGAGTGGTTGCTTCTTTTTACGCTGGGTCGCCTCGTCTTTGAGCTCGCGCGTGTCGATACGCTCGGCCTTTTTCTCGACCGGAGCCGAGGTTAGTTCTTCGGTGAATTGCTCGTCCTTATTATTATTATCTGATGATTCGGTGGTATTTTGCATTGGTCTTGGTTTCCCGGGGTTGAGTGGGGATCCCAAGTTCGAGCTGCTTTCGTCGATGGTCTGGTGCGTGTGAGCCGAGTATCGAAATCATGAGAAATCCTTCCGATACCGGTAAACACTTTGCACGAGTCCCTGGAGAATAAAGCAGCTCAGAACAAAGGAGCCTCCGTAACTTAAAAACGGAAGCGGGAGTCCGGTAATCGGGGTGATGCCGATAGTCATGCCAATATTGATGAAGAAGTGGACGAGGAAAAGCACACTGACGCCGACGGCCAGTTGCATTCCAAATCTGTCTCTTGCGAGTCCGGCAATACGTATGCCGTTGGCGACTATCAGGCAAAAGAGCCCGACGATGAACGCGCTTCCAAGAAAGCCTGTTTCCTCCGCGATGACGGAGAAGATAAAATCATTGTGTGCCACCGCTTGGGGGAGGTAGCCGAGTTGGGCCTGTGTTCCTTTAAAGAGGCCCTTGCCGGTTACTCCGCCGGTTGCGGCAGAAATTTTTGCTTGATTGGCATTCCAGCTCGCGCCGGTGCCACTCGGATCAACCACGTCGGGAGCGACAAAGGTCAATATCCGGTTCCGCTGATAATTGCGAATGGGCAGCAAGGAACTGTATTCCCCGGTGATTGTTTCGCCGGAAAGTTCCGCCGCCCGCTGTTTTTCAATATGCTGGCTGTAGCCATAGATGTCCGCACCAAGTATTGCCAATGCGATCGCAAAAATCACAAAGGCACTTAGGAAAAATTTCTCCGACAAGCGGGAAATATATAGTAGGGCAAACAGCATAGGTGGAAAAACTAGTGACGACCCTAGGTCCGGCTGCAGGAAAATCAATAACATAGGCAGCAAAAAAACAAAGGCCACTTTGGTCAGTGCCCAGAGGGAGTCGCGCACTGTGCCGATCTCCGAACGAGCCAGAAGACTGGCTGCCATAATGAGGGTGCCGATTTTCGCGCCCTCAGTGGGTTGCACGGTGGTGATGCCCACATCAATCCAGCGCCGGGCCCCCATCATTTCCACGCTGATCGGGCTGTGCTCGTTGGTCAGAAGCAGGCCAACGATGCCGGCCAGGTAGATGAAATGCGCGTATTCGAGAAAGATTTTGTAGTTGATTGAGCCGATTACCCCATAGGCTCCCAGCCCCAGAGTGATCCAGAAGATTTGTTTCTTCCAGTCGCCGCCGTCGGCGTGCGAGAACTGGGCCGAATAGATGAAGAGCACCCCGATTCCGCAGAGCAGCAGAATGCAGAGGGGATTGATATAGTCGAAGCGCAGTTCTCCGCCGGGATACAGCAGGCGCTGGTATTGCTTACTGAAGATGCGGCGGTAGTGGGACACGGGGTTTGGGGTGGGAAGGTAGAAGGTGGGAAGGTTGCAGGTGGGAAGGTAGAAGGTGTGAAGGTAGCAGGTGTGAAGGTAGAAGGTGGGAAGGTAGCAGGTGTGAAGGTAGCAGGTGTGAAGGTAGAAGGT
>Ga0136604_1000733_pt1 | contig 15635 bp, 18 predicted proteins | sample AntRauFillE10628_FD_104928 | JGI IMG/M metagenome (GOLD analysis project Ga0136604, IMG submission 104928) | Saline lake microbial communities from Rauer Islands, Antarctica - Metagenome Filla E10 #628 | ecosystem: Environmental > Aquatic > Non-marine Saline and Alkaline > Saline | place... | reverse complement strand
GCGAAACAGAAGTCGAACAAGTCCCTCTTGTTGAGCTCACGACGACAGAGCTTCAAAACGGACATGACCTCTACCAACGTTGTATTGTTTGTCATGGAAAATATGGCGAAGGAAAAGCTTCCCAAGACGCACCTGCGCTAGCCGGTCAGCACGATTGGTATGTGGCCTCTTCTTTGAAGGACATGAAGTCAGGTAAAAGAGTAAACGTCATCATGAACCCTTACTTAAAACCTTTAAGCGAGTCAGACATGGACGATATCGCTACTTACCTCTCCAAGCTTCCTTGGATTGGAGAGAGTGCTAATTAGTCTCTAGTTTGTTGAAACTTAAGCTTTAAGCGAGTCATTCTTCTTTTGTTCACACCGAGATCAGAGTACCCAACTCTTGAAGCAGACCTAAAGTGAACGATCTGGTCTGTCGGAAAATAGAACTCAACATCATCCACAAATTTTAATAAAGAGCTTGTGTAGGTTGCGTGAATGTAATCATTTGTCTCCCTCACAATTTTTGCACCATCTATATGGAGAAGATATTTAATTTTGGAGAAGGAGACACTTTTGGCCCGCCCCTGTATGGGCTGCATTAAATGACTTGATTCACTTGTTGGGTGTTCAATACTGGTGACACAGTTTGGTTTAGAAGGACAAGGAGCGAGAGAGATTTTCTTTGTGTTTTTGAATTCACGTATAGAAAGTCCTAGCTTTGGCCCTGAGTCTTGGGCCATCAGTGGAGAAAGCCAAAGAGAGGCCACTAATCCAACTTTAAAAATAGAGTTCAACTTTTTTCTCCTGATACAAGCTGAAATAGCGTGTAAGGTTGCACTATAACAAACTTAACTTGAGTTTCCTCAGGTAATGACTCAAGTCCTGCGGTAGGAAGCTTTTTGAGACTCCCTGAGTCGATATGGGTTTGAATGCTTGTGGTGTCGTCTTTGACGATGAGAACAGCAGTTTCAACTATTTTGAGCTCTGGCTCAAGAAAAATATAAAGTTCTTCATCATACTTCGTCTTGAAATCATTAATAGAAATAGTTTGAGTGGATTGTTCGAGGAGTGCTCGTAATCCTTCTTCTGTTTTGGGCTTCATAAGACCTCGATGATGAGTCGAGTAAAGTTAAGTTGGGGCAAGAAACAAAAGGGCCGGCAATAGATCAACCGGCCCTATAATTAAGTGTGAAGCTTAATTAGAAGTCAGATCCACGAACGGTTTTACGACCGTTGGCCTCGCAACGCTTTTGCGCTTCTTTAACCATTGCGTGAACTTTTTCGTTAAGTTCGTCAAGAGCGTCGCCTGCAACGTTAAGACCTGAACCCTTTAGGGCTTCTTTAGTTTTTGAACCGATGAGTAGCATTTCTTTCTGGGCCATAAAATTCTCCATATTGTGAGGGTTATTAAAAACAGTTTTTAAAACAAGTAATACTGTATTCTAGTGAGAAAACCTTATCTTTCAACGAAATATTGGAGATTCTTAGGATTCTTCTAGATTTGTGCGATGACCCAAGTAGGATAATGCCTTATTCTCACATGAAATCAGGGATGCGCGCAGCATCTGAGCTTCTTTTTCATATTGCGGCGAGTCTGGTTTTTTTGTCACTTCGATAGGTCGACCGTAAACACAAATAAGCCTTGTGAAAGGTTTAGGAAGTCTAAATTGATCCCAGCTTTTGGAAAAAGACCAAAAGTGTTCAGGTCGACAAACAAAAGGAAGGATGGGGGCTTGGGAAAGTCTGGCCAACTGAAAGATACCCGGTTTAATAGACTTAGAAGGGCCCCGTGGGCCATCAACAGTGATGGCCGCAGGCAAAGAGGTCTTCATTTTCTTTACGGCCTCAAGCAAGGCCTTAACGCCTTTTTTGGATGAGCTCCCACGAGCAGTAACGTGACCCAACTTTTGGATGGGATAAGCAATATGTTCACCATCAGCGGATGCGCTTACGATAACCACGAAGGGGATCTTTCTTTTGGTATAAGAACATAGAGTTCCAAAAAGATTTTGATGCCACAAAGCTAGGACAAAGTTTTTTTGGGACGAGAGGGACTTTGCATTTTCTTCTTCTTCAAGACCTAAATAGACGTAGCGATAAGTTAGCCCAAAGAAAAAGGCAAAAAGATAATAAATATAGGCAATGAGCTTCGTTTTGAACTTAACCTTCATAACTCAGCTATGGTTTGGTAAATCTTGCTGGATCATTTTTTCAAGAGCTTCTTCTGATAATCCTCTTGCTTTTGCGTATGCTTGAGCGGCTTCTTGTACTTTGCGTTTAAGTTCAGCGTCAGCAGGAGAATTTCTTAAGGCCTTGATTTTTTCATAATAATCAACTTCAAGTTTTGTTAAAGTGGTTTCTTTTTTTCTATAAAAATGTGTAAAAATAAAAAGTGCAACAAGAGTAGCGGCCATTGAAAAAAAGATGACTTTGAATTGCATATAAACCTCTTAATTATTTATCTATCAGACTTGGAACTTCATGAAAAAGCATGAAGTTTTTTTGCTTTTGATAGAGCTCATCTTCTAAGCCTAATAGCTTGTCAGTAAACAAGATTCGATTTGAATCGATAAAAAGTTGCGATTTTGCTGTCTCGTTATGAATTAAATACTGGTTGTGAAGTTGAATGTACAGCTCTTTAGTTTGTTGATCCCAGTTCTGGCGGGCATCTACAAGCATGTTAAATGCATTATTTCGACCTTTAGGTGAATAAGTTGCGAGTTGATTGGCCTGATAATAAAACTTATCAATCAGACCAGCTGTTAAATAGACTTCAGCGAGAAGCTTCATCAGTTCTGGAGTTGTTGCATTAACTGATCTTTGACGTGCATGTCGGCGAGCAATCTTATAGTGACCTGTGTCTTGAATACAGGAATAGAGAGGGAAGAGGTAATTTTCACTTTCCAAAAAAAAGCTAGAATCGATTTCAAACTGCAGATTATATATCTTCTTACAATGACCCTGGCCAGACCAAACTCTGACTAAGGGAGAGAGAATATGATGATTAAGATTCTTCAATTCTCGACCATCAGTTAAGATAAGCTCCTGAGAATGCCAGTCGATAACTCTTTTATAAGAAATTAAAGAAAATATAATTAAGATAAATATTTGTATTGATCTCTTTTTTATAAGGTTTGCCACAAGCCAACTAAAGGGAATAATGGCGAGGTAGTGATAGCGGTCGCTTACTGTTGAAATATTTTGAAAATCGAAGGGGAAAAATCCAATAGTAGGGAATACGGAAATAAAAAAAAGGGCAATAAAAAACTCTAGCTTTTCGATTTTTTTTGCGAAGAAAGACCTTGTGAGAAAATAAAAAAAGAATAAAGAAAAGAGTCCTGTCAGGACAAGAGAAGGGATTTGTATCTCATTCTCTAAGAGCTGGTAAGGCCCGAGCTGGTAGTTGAATTTAAGTCCAATCGGAAAGAACGTCTTGATAAAGTAATGTTGTAACGATTGAAGGGAGTTAAATAGTCTATAGTAAATTGGAATATCGTAAAAGTTTAAGCTGATAAGATCCTTGATATGAATGAAGGCAAGACCAATGACGGGGTAGATATAGTAATGAAAAGAAAAAAAGGCCTTCTTAATATTTGATTGGTAAACATAACGCTCTATGAAAAAAAGAAAAGCTGGAAATACAATTGTGGATGGCTTTATGAGACATGCGCCCATAAATAAGAGAAATGTTGTCACATCAAAATATTTGTCGCTTGAGCGTGTCACGAGATAGCGCCATAAAGCGAGTAAGAATAGGAATGTCGCCATAACACCGCGACTATTTGAAACCCAAACAATGCTTTCTACATGAGTCGGATGAAGGCAAAAAATAAGCGCCGCAAACATTGAAAAGCTTAGCCTGTTATCGAAACGGACATTTTGAGGCCAAAGAAGCCGGAAAATATAAAGAACTAGGACCGAATTTATTGAGTGCGTAAGAATGTTTACGACTCTTAGGCCCATCTCCATATTGTTTGGAGCAATCAGTGAAAGTAGCTGCCAGAAGTTATAAGCGAGTGGAGTGTTTGAATCTGCCCAGAAGAAGAAAAAGTCTTGGATGGTCTCGGGAGGAACTTTAGGATTTCTTGCAATATTAATATAGTCATCAAAAATAAAGAATGGATAGGTTAAAGACGCAGCATAAAGTGCCAGCGAAATGAGGCTGAAAAGTGAGAAATAGCGAAAAGGCCCGCTCGAAAATAAATCCCTAGACCTGTTTATGATGTTGCTGATAGAGGTCACTGTCGCCCATTCCTTGAATAAGCTTTTGATAAAAAATGACACCTTCTTTAAGGCGGCCATCAAAAGCAATTTGTGATTCACTTAATATGATAACTCTATTGCAGGTAGATTCAATCTGGTCGATAGAATGACTCACCATGATGATAGCACCAGACTCTTCCAAAACCTTTTGTATACGCTTAGCGATTTTTTTTTGATAGGCAGCATCTGCGCCATCAAAAGCTTCATCAAGAATCATAAGGTCACTCGGCCTAGCTGTGATCAAGGCAAGGCAGAGTCTGGCCTGCATACCTTTGCTAAAGGTCTTGAATGGAGTGTCGGCAAATTGCCCCAGCCCACTGAAGTTAACCGACTCAGTCACAAGCTCAGCAATTTCATCATCTTGAATTTCAGGAAACATGAGCCTGGCCAAGATGTAGGCGTTTTCCCGACCGGTAAGATCGGGAAGTATTGCGATTGATGGGTTGAATATGGCCCTGACTTGTCCGTGAGCATTGATCTCACCATATTTGGGCACTGTCATACCTGCAATGCAGCGACATAGTGATGTTTTTCCCGCACCATTTACGCCGATGAGAGCAATTCTTTCTCCTTTAGAAACATTGAAGCTGATGCCTTTTAGAACATGGAGCTGACTTTTTGGGCGAGTTATGGCCTTGAATGGATGGGAGAGGAGTTGGACAAAACTATCACGTAACGAGTTATGTTCAAAAAAATTTAAATCGTAGCTCAAGTGAAGGTTTTGTACTTCTAGCAGTAAGGGACACTCAGAGGTTGAGGTAGAATTCATTTCTTTTCCTCCTCCAGTAAAACCATGCACTCATGGCAAAGATGATTGATACGAGACTGCCTTTTAATAGAATAGGTAAAAAAGCGTGAATATCAAAAAAATAAAGAGTCGCACGAAAAGGGTCAATCATCATATAGAAAGGATTGATTTCGATAAAAATTCGCAATTCATCGGGTACGACATCAATCGGGTAAAAAATGGGCGTTAAAAAGAAAAAAACATTCGTGATAAAAGGGATAACGAAGCGGACATCTTTGTAAAATACTTGCAGTAAGGAGAATAGGGAGACAAACCCTGTCACACCGATAAGCAATTGCAACATGGCAAAGGGAAGAAAAAGGAGACCGATTTCAGCACGTCCTCTAAAAAAGACCAAAGGAATTAAAAGAACGATAAAAGCAAAAAGGAAATTGAAAAAGTTATCTAATATTTGAGAGAGAATAAGAACAAAAGGAGAAATTTTAAAGCTTTTAAGCAGTTCACTTCTCGTGCTAAACATTGGCGTGCACATTTCAAGCGTACTTGAGAGAAAGATCCACGGTAAAAGTCCGCCCAGTAGAAAAAGAGCGTAGTCAGGAATATCAAGCTTTAAGAATTTTCGAAAGACTACAGACTGAATGCAATATAAAATAATAGGACTGGCCACAACCCAAAGAAAACCTGCGATAGTTTTTCTATAACGGGCCTTCATACTTGCAAGCGTAAGCGTTTTTACTTGCTTCCATGTGGTTAAGTAACTATCGCTGAACAATAGAACCTCATCTCTGATTTACATTATTCTCTTTAGGGTAATCGATTGATCTTCATGAGTCACGCTGTTCGAATACTTTGGAATGTAAGACTTCTGCTTTGTAGCATTTTTGATAAAATGACTTGAGTTGGGGAAAAATTTCATCAAAGCTACGTCCAATTCTTTTAGAATAGTCGCGCACAAAGGCACTGAAGTCTCCTCTATGGTAGTAAAGGTCTTTTTCCTGCTCGCCCTTTAAAACCCAGTGGCAGATTCTTTCGTATTTAGAAATCTCATACTCCGTATACCCTGCGCCACGCTCTTTTCGAGAGAGGCTTCGCATCAGATCGAGGTCTTTAAAACATTTTTCAATGAGGTTTTCATCTGCAAGAGAGGCCCTCAGATACTCGGGTTCCTTGAGGTAAGAAATATCGAGTACGAGTTTTGGAAAGCGCCTTTTAAGCTCAAATACTTGCTCAAGAAAAAGATCAAACTGAGGGATACAAAGAATGTTATAGGTGCACATGAGAACAATTTGCTCATCAGGAAAGCGCTCGGCCATCATCTCTAAGTTTTTAATGTACTGATCGTAGTTGAGGCCATTGCGAATAAATTCGGCCTGCTGGCCATAAGTATCAACGCTCGTATAGAGCTCAAACGAGCGCAAAGAATCTTTCGCCTTGAGTGATTCTACTCTCTGGCAAAAGCGCTCGATAAGGTTTTTCGGAACATTCAAGTTGGTGTTCACTGCCAGTGTGAGTTCTTTATTTGAGAGCTGATCGATATAATCAAAAATTTTTGCTGTATGTTGACTTAAAAGAGGTTCACCGCCGGTAAGTCTCAAAACTTTTAGAGTCGGCAAGAGCTCGGGAAGCCATTCCCAAAAAGCCTTCAGGAAGGGATTCTCGCCCACAGTCTTTCTCGAACTGTCTCTTTCGAGTCGGTGGGAGTTGTTTTTCACCTTAAGAGGGCCGTGAGCTTTCATCTCTTTGGCTATACTTGTGCTGATATCAGCAAAGCAGTAGCTACAATTAAAGTTACAGACGTTGTCTAACATCAACTCAACATAAGAGGGCCGAATCGGTTGATTCCAGGGGTGTTGAGTCACTTCTTCAAGCCTTGGATAGGCCCAATCATCGAGGGATTTTATAAAACGGTCTGAAGACTCTGGCCCTTTACTATCTTCAATCTTCCAACAGTATTCACATTCAGAGGGGCGCTCTCCCTCTAGCATTTTTTTACGTTGTTGCATTTTAAATGAAGTATTATGGAGCGCCGAAGGGTCTTTTTTTAACTCGTCTAGAGGGATGGAGTGCCGCTCAGGGTGGTGACAACTGTGAGTCGTACCATGCATAAGGTCAATTGTGACCTGCAGCCATTTGGCCAAGCAAAAGCTCTGGGAAACGTCGTGGATGCTTTGAATTTGTTTTTCTCTACTCACGTGACTATTGTACTATTGAATAACAGCTCTTGAAGGGATTTTTACTCAAATTCTTAGGTTTTATTTATGTACGAATGGGGAAAAGAAGAAGAACAGGCGATCGTAGAGACTTTAAGGTCGGGTCGCTTATTTCGTTATCAAGGCCCCGGAGTTGAAACTCAATCTTCTCGCTTTGAAAAATCGCTGGCCGAAAAAATGGAACATAACCATGCGATTGCGGTGACAAGTGGAACAGATGCCCTCGTGGCCGCACTTAGCGCATGTGGGATAGGTCCCGGAGATGAGGTCATTATTCCCGCTTTTACATTTTTTGCAACCGCAGCAGCTGTAACGAGAGTGCAGGCCATTCCTGTTATTGCCAATATTGATGAATTCCTAAGTTTGGATGTTGAGGAGCTTGATAGGCTTTGTGGCCCTCGAACGAAGGCGGTTATACCAGTTCATATGGATGGTCTGGCGTGTGATATGGGCCGCATCATGGATTTTGCCCGCAAGAAAAATCTGTATGTTATTGAAGATGTTGCTCAGTCTATTGGTGGCAGCTTTAAGGGAAAACCTCTTGGGAGCTTAGGAGATTTTGGGTGTTATTCATTTAACGTCGATAAAATTATCTCTTGTGGAGAGGGTGGCGCTGTTTGTACTTCAAGCGAGGAGCTTTATTTAAAAAGTCTCTGCGCCCACGATGCTTGTGCTCCTTTTGGTTGGAGCTTGAAAGAGAAGTTCTCTAATGGTGCTCCGTTTATTGGAGAGTCGATGAGAATTTCTGAGCTGAGTGCAGCGATGCTTGGAGAACAATTAAAAAGACTCGATAAAATTATTGAAAAACTAAGGACCCGAAAAAAAATTGTTCAAAAAATCCTGCAAGAACATGGACTTAACTACCGTCAAGCTCATTGCCCTGAAGGAGACTGTGGGACTTCTCTACATCTCGTGTTGGATGATCCGATGCAGGTTTTGTTTTGTGCCAAAAAATTGATTTCAGTTGGGATAAAAGCCATTCCAATTCAGGCAAGACCAGCGCACGCTGTGTGGCAATGGTCTCATATGTTACAAGAGAGAAGATTTCGACACCCCGGGCTTGATCCTTTTCGCCACTCAGAAGAGATTTATGATTACTCTAAGGCGAACTTTTTAAAATCTTATGATATTTTACTCTCGACGCTTAAGTTACCGATTGAGTATAATCTATCAGAAGATGAAACCAGAGATTGGGCCTTAAAAGTTGTTGAGAATATAAAATAAACTGACCCTGGAGGACAGATGAGTACTTTAAATTCCCAGTACAAAATGTCGGATGATGTCGTGGTTCGTAAAAATCAAGATGGCACGATGATTATGATGAAAATGGATGACAGCAATGTTTTTTTTAAAGTTCAAGGTGTCTCTGTGAATGTCTTGAAAGGGATTCAAGACAATAAAGGTCCACAAGATATTATTCGAGAGATTGTCGATGAGTACGATGTCACAGCTGACAAAGTTCAATCAGATGTTGAGACATTCCTCTCTGAGCTGGTTTCAAAAGATCTTCTGACTACAGTGTAGTCGATTTTTCTTCCCCATCTTCTTCAGGAGATGGGATGCCTTGACTTGTTAAGCGTTCAACAAGTTGCGTGAGTTTTTCAATCTGTCGTTCTTGTTTCTCAACTTTATCGTTAAGCTGCTTAATTCCTTCGGCCAAAACTGGAGTCAATTGAGCATAATTAACAAGTAGATGGCCGGCATCATTCTTCATAACAAGCTCTGGAAAGACCTTTTCAACAGCTTGTGCGATAAGACCGATTTGACGTTGTTTGGGGAAATTATAATCGGGATAATCATTTGTTTTATAGTTGTAACTAACTCCGTCAAGATGCAAAATCTTTTCGAGCGGAGATTCTAGGCTTTTGAGATCTTCCTTGAAGACGGCGTCAGAGCCCGCAAACACATCAAGATAAACACTGTCGTTGAGAACTTCTGATTCGATTTCTTCAAGGTTGAACTCCTTGATGCCACCAAATTCGTACTTCTTTTTCTCTGAGTTCTTGTTATCTTGCGCCATAAAAAACACCTATTTTTCATATTTATTGAATTTCTAGTAGCTCATTATAACATAATGGGAGAGATCTTAAGAGGCAAGTTCGCGATGAGTGAAAAAAACATCAAAAGCTTCTATTTATGAAGTTTTTAAGCCAAATGATTGATTTTTGTGACGCTTTGAGCTCAAAATTTGTCACCTTGCCGAGTATATCTTCAATCGGGCACGGGAGGTCATTTTCTAAGGGGTTTTTTAGGGATCGGGTCATGACCCGGTTGTCATAATTCCAGGCCCAAAAAAAGTGACAGTTAAGCTGCTCTCTTTGCTTGAAAACCAGAATATCAAAACGTTTGAGCAGGGACGGATCTAGAGCTGTGACAATGAGTTTCGCCCCGACAGGGATCGTCGGCGTCATAGAGTCAGAGACAACCTTTAAAGGAAATTGCGTTCCACAGAGAATGAGCTTTTTGTACGAATTGAATTCTGATTGATCTAGAGGCAAGGCTGTTTTTCCTAGAGCTTTGGGTTAAGCTGATTCAAGTCAAAATTATAACATAGGTTGGGAAATGGGAGTCTCGATATACACAGAGTGGGGAGAGCTTAAGGAAGTCATCGTTGGGGACTGCTTTAATATCGACCGCTATAATGTGGACCTCTCTTTTAGACTTTTTTTCCACGAAAATATTAAAGATCAGTTGCTTAAAAATCATGTCGGGCTTCAAAAACGCTTGGTTGAACAAAGGGCCTACGACTTGGATCAACTCGCCGAGACTCTTAAAAAAGAGAGTATTGTCGTCAAGCGTCCAGAGAAGTTAAAAAAAATTAAGGCATTCACAACACCAGAATTTTCGGATCATTTAAGACCCGTCGACAATCCGCGGGATCAGACACTCATCTATGGCGATACCATTATTGAAACCCCTTGCACTTGGAGGGCACGCTATTTTGAAAATCACCTAATGAAAGATCTTTTCATCGATTATATGAAAAAAGGGGCGAGGTGGATTAGTGCGCCCAAACCCATGATGAAAGATGGCTCTTTTGATCTGAGTTATCTCAATCGAGATGAGGCCAAAGATGTGGACTGGGATTATTATGACTCTCTCGAAAAAAACTTTGAAGTGATGTTTGATGGTGCGCAATGTTTGAAGTTTGGAAAAGATATTGTCATGAACATCTCAAATGAAAACCATAAAAAAGGGATGGTTTGGCTTCAAAGAGTTTTAGGAGATAAGGTGCAGATTCACGAAGTCAATATTACTGACCATCACATCGACGGCATGCTTATGCCTTTAAGGCCTGGCCTTCTTTTGATTAACGAAAAGACGATGGAAAGTCAGCTTCATAAGCTGCCAAAGGGCCTTCAGAATTGGGATACCGTTCAAGCTCCCTCTATTACAGCACCTTTACCCAAAGATAGTGTGGCCCTTGCCAGCGAAAACATCAGCGTGAATGTTCTTCCTTTGAGTGAAAAAAAAGTGATGGTTTTTGGGAGAACAAAAGAGGAGGCGGCGCCTTTGGCCGAGATTTTAGAGTCAAAAGGGTTTGAGTGTACCGCCGTACAGCTTAGGCATTCTCGTTTGTTTGGCGGAGGTTTACACTGTGCGACTCTTGATACGATTCGAGTGGATTCACCGGAAAGTTATTTTTAGTGAGCTGTTGATAAAGCCCCGTGAGTTTTTCTTTCACTTTAGGGGGCATTTCATTTAACAGTGGTCGTATAACTCTATGGGACAGAAAAAGCTCGTGAGAGCTTAAGTTATTTAAGTAATGAAGAAGGATCTCTTTCTTTTTATTGAGCGGCAGAGAGAGAAGCGACATCTTTTTGGGTTCGAAAACAAATTGTATGAAAGGCAGGACTTCTCTTTTTATTGCATACTTGAGGATGCTTTCGACTTCATGCCAATTGTCTTGGTGAAAAGTGGCATTAAGCAGAATCATAAAGCCTCGTCCTCTAAGCTTTCTCGATTCTTGGTAGTTGATGATATCATCGAGGTTTTTCAAGACGACATCAAGATCGCCTGTTCGAACCTTTTTGTAATTATCTTTGTCGATTGAATCAATGCTAAATGAGATGGTATCAATGTCGATTTTATCGAGTTTTCTTCGAATCTCATCTGTGAATTTCCAATGTCCATTTGTGGTAAATGTCCAATACGCTTCAGGGTTAACTTCAGAAATCATGTCGATGGATTTATAAAGATCATCTTGAACAAAGGGCTCTCCTCCAAGAGGGTCAACTTGAATAACAAAGGGAAAGACATTCTTTTGCATATATTCCCAAAAGCCGGGAATCTCGTCGTAAAGACCATTTGGCATTTTCCAAACAAAGCAAAAAGGGCATTTTAAATTGCACTTCCCGTTAAGGTCTGGAGAGAGGCGAAGTATTGGGCCTTCGACCTGTTCTTTAAATTCAGTCATATAGTAAAAAAGATTTCGATTGAGCCTGAGTCGGTGGCAAGAAGCATTTTGAATCTCAGACTTACATGTTTTGATGTCGCCAGTGAGAAATTCTCGCCTCCATGATTTAAGAGTGTCTCCATTCCAAATCTCTTCAATAGATTGTTTCTTAATATGCCCAACTGAGTGCTGCGTGCCTTTTTCGCGGCAACTTCCCACATTACCCGTAGGGTGTAAGATGAGACTGGTAAAGGGAATGGGGCAGAAGTTCTCTGGAAGTCCCTTTGCTTTAAGGTCCTTCAGGTAGGTCTCTAGGTCGTCTGGAATATTTGGTTTTTGGCCCATGCTTCATCATGGCATGAGGAGAATTCTTTTTCAATTTGAGAAAAAGAGCATAACAGAGGTAGAATAAGCCGATGAAGGCCAATAAAGACGAACGCCACTTTGAAGTTAGCCACGAAAGCCTTGATATGCTTAAAAATCGTATCGAAGAGCTTTTTCAACGAAATGAGCTTGATAGGCCCTGGTTTCCAGATCATTACCAGTGGGAGCATTTCAAACATGAGCAAAAACCACAAAATATTGTCGTTTTTGGCAGTTTTGTCAGAAGCTTTCTCGAATCAGGTCTTTGGCCTTGGAGAGAGTCACGAATTTGGTGTTTAAGCGAAACAGTTAAAAGTGTTTTTGTTCAGCAACTAGGTCTTGATTCACAGTTTGTATCAGTTATCCCTAGACATCTTCTTTTTAAACCTTTGCCTGCTTTTAAAAGAGAATTAGGTGAATCGCTATCTTTGATTTATGCCGGTAGGATAAGCGCAAGTAAGGGGCTTATCCTATTACTCGAGGTTTATAAGCTCTTAGACGAAAAAAGCGATGGGGCGTGTCAGCTTCAACTTTATGGAGCTTTCGATGACGAGTATTCAGAGAGTTTTGGTCGCCGTAAATGGGAAGCTAAGTTTGAAGAATATTTTCTGGGCGAGATTAAGACGCACGAATGGAAAAAACCTCCATGTTGGTATGGAAAGGTCTCTCGAAACGATTGGTTAAAAAACACGAGAGAGAAAATCTTGATTAGTCTATCCAATCTTTATGTTGAGGACTTTGGAGTTTCACTGGCCCAGATTCAAGAAGTTGGGGGAAGGGCCATTGTCAGTGGTTGGGGCGGTCACCGTGATGCGAGTGAAGTTTGGAGAATTCCAGTTGAGCACTTGGAGCTTGGAATTGAAAATAAAAAATTATTGCGCCTTAAGGCCTCTCTTATCGTTAATTGTCTCGAGGATTCGTTCGATAGCACGAGACATAGTAAAGCAGATCTCGAGTTGCCCAAACTCGCGTCATCTAAGTTCTTGGATGAAAAAAGAAAAGAGTTCATCTCAAAAGTGGGGCTTTCAGCTCTTTGGATTCAAAGAGGCAATATAGGGCATTTTGCTGATACTAAAGCCGGCGGGCAGTTTTTTTTGAAATATCATGAGTGTTTTGCAGGCGGCGATATAGAGTTTGATACAATTTATCTTTTGAACGATGTGGATACGCCTAATGAGAATGAAAAAGAGGTTAATGCCGTTTGTGAGCACTTTTATCAACATAGACCGAGCTCCGTTCACTTCTTTTCAATTCGCTATGCTTTTCGAAAAGAGGTTCTGAATTTTATTTTAAAGGCCAATTCTGTAGTCTTAGCTATAGATGAAAAGCAAACCCAACAGAAGGCCTTGGAACAGTTAAAGGCCATACGCGAGGGAGCGATTGAAGTGATTATATGAGCCAAGAAAATAAAACAAAACCTACTATTTGTGCAGCACCTTGGAAGTTGTTGCACCTATCTCCTCAGGGTGAAGTGACGAGCTGCTTTGAGTCTTCTGCAGTTCTTGGGAATATTGAGGATGAGAGTCTAGAAGAAATATGGAATGGAAAGCCTTTTCAAAACTTGAGGGCAAAAATGCTTGATGCTCAGAGGCCAGAGCAATGTCAAAAATGTTTTGTAAAAGAACAGGCAATTGAAGGTCAAAGTATCAGAACTGTTTTAAATCATCGCTTTGACTTTGATGAAATTGAAGCCGAGAAATGGGGAGTTGACCCAACTCTTAAACCGCTTCAATTAGATCTCTCTTTTTCCAATCACTGTAACCTCAAATGCCGCATGTGCGGTCCCATTTACTCGAGTTCCTGGGTTAAAGAACTCGAAGAATCGAATGCTCCAAATGCTCGTGTGTACTCACTTGATTCTAAATCCTTTAATGCTCAAATACTCCCATTGATATCTTCGAAAGTGCAAAGGCTTGTGCTCACTGGAGGAGAGCCATTTTTAGACGAGAAAAATGAAAGAATCATTGAAGAGCTGGCGAAAATAGGGAATTACGACTGTGTTATAGAATTCAACACGAATGGCACTTTTGTATCTAAAATGATGGTAAAGCTACTGGTAAAGTTTAAGAACGTTAGAATCAATTTTAGTTTTGATGATTTTGGGAAACGCTTTGAGTTGTTAAGAAAAGGGGCGAGCTGGGAACAAGTTCAGAAGAATGTCAGACTTTTAAGAAGCGTTCTCCCTCATGCTAGGTTGATGAGTTACAGCACCATTACAGTTTTTAATATTGAAAGCTTTTTGTCTTACATCGATGAAGTCACAAATAAGAACCTTTTTAAGATCGAAGAGATAACACTTCACTACCTGAGTGGGCCTAGTTATTACTCTGTCAATATTTTACCAGAAAACAAAAAAAGTGAGATTGAGCAGCTCTATCTTCATTACATGAAAACAAAGCTCCTTGCTTGTTTTGATTGGAAGGATTGTCAGCATTTGATTTTGCAAATGAAAATGGTCCTCAATTTTATGACGAACAGTTCAGCTGAAGGGACTGTTAAGGAGTTGATAGAGGAGTGTCGATCTTTAGATAAGGTAAGGGGAGAGGACGTCTTCGAGCTTTTTCCACATTTAAAAGAACTTTGAAATTAAATGATTTGTTGGTTGTTACACTTTCGGCAGACTTCATATAATTCTCTTTTGCCTTTTTTAAGATCTTCTCTAAATTGAACGTAATTTGAGGATGTCCAGATATCCCCGATGTGCTTATCTAAGATGTTTCCCATCTCATTTTTTTGAGAGAAGTCTTCGTAACAAGTGAGAACATTTCCTTTCAAGGTGATGACAACGCTGGTGCGAGGAATGTGGCAGGGTAATTTTAGTGGAGGTGTTGGCCCCACATCAAGTTCGCCGCCTCTATTGGAGAGGATCAGGTCTTCGTGTCCAACATAACGAACTTTATTTTTTTGATTTTCGTCAAGTAGAGTCAGTGTTTTATCAAAGGCAATGAAGGGCGTGCTCTCATGTTTTGTAATATAAAACCTATCGACACCTGATTCCTCAAGTGAAAGGAATCTCTCCTTTGTTAAAAGAGTGCCATTTGTGTAAATTTCACTTTTCGTCTCGGGACAGTAGTCTTTACTGATTCTAACAAAATGCTCGAGATTCTTGGAAGTGAGTGGCTCGTTATAAAAATGGTAGCAAAGCCTGCCTTTGTAATGGAGGTCTCTTAGTTGACTCATCAGAGCTAGGAAAACTTCTTCGCTCATATGTCCTTGCTCTTTACGCTCCGTCTTTGAGTTGGGGCAGTAGCTGCATGTCATGTTACAGCCGTGGTTGACCTCAATTTCTAGGCCTAGAAAAAGTTCGTTGCTTTCAGGTATTTTGACTTTTTTGCTCAATTTCTACTCATCTTTTCTTTTGCCTTATATCATAGTGTTGGCCGGAGCCTACAACATAACTTGCCATATGCTCCGTCTGTATAAATCTGCTAAACCCTCAAGATTCTATGCCGATAAGACATAAAGTGCTGAAAACACAGATGTAACATTCTTTATTGGTGTATAATTAACACTCAAAGCAGAATGCGTTTTATAATAGTCACTCTAGTATGCGCGCAGAGTTTCTTTTTTTCAAAGAGTTGATGAATGGGCATAAGTAAAAAAGCGGATAAAAGATTGGCCCAAATGTTTTGGCCATTTGGTTCTCAAAAGGGCTTCTCTCTCGCTGAAGT
>Ga0136604_1000729_pt1 | contig 15672 bp, 16 predicted proteins | sample AntRauFillE10628_FD_104928 | JGI IMG/M metagenome (GOLD analysis project Ga0136604, IMG submission 104928) | Saline lake microbial communities from Rauer Islands, Antarctica - Metagenome Filla E10 #628 | ecosystem: Environmental > Aquatic > Non-marine Saline and Alkaline > Saline | place... | reverse complement strand
TGCCCGACACGCCGACCGCACGAACGTCCGCAGCGCTGACACCGGCCGCTCGAACCACCTCCGGAACGAGCGCGGCCACGTTGTCCCACCACTGCTGGGCATCGACCTCGGCCCACCCGGGGCCGAGTGACTCGACATCGCACGGAGCCGCACGGTCCGCCAGGACCGCGCCGTCGAGGTCAGCGATGCTGACCTTGGTCGCCGTCGTCCCGATGTCGATGCCCAGCAGCACTCCCATCATGCGCTCCGCGCCGAATGGGCAACCTCGACGAACTCGGCCACGCGGGCCGGGTCGACTGGGTTCCAGGTGTGTCCATCGACCTTGAGTGCCGACCCGACGATGCAGCCGTCAGCGACCTTGAGGAAGTCACGAATATTGCTGGCCTTCGCGCCGGTGTTCAGGAACACCGGCGCGTCGTCGCCGACGGCCTCCTTGACCTCCTCGAGCGCTGAGAGATCCGGTTCCGACCCAGCCATCGGGCCCGAGACGAGGATGGCGTCAGCCAGCGACGAGACGACCACCGACCGGGCGACCTGGCCAACGGGCCGGCTTCCGATGGAGGATGCGAACTCTGGGGTGACGTTCATGAAGACCGCCACGTCGGTGGCATCGAGGCTGCGCCGGTAGCGGAGCAGCTTGGCGGCGTCCGGCGTCCAGAACCCCATGTCGGACTCGTATGCACCCGTTGCGACCTCGCGCATGAACGAGGCGCCGCTCGTGGCCGCGACCGCCATGGCAGCCATGGGGTCCCACAGGAAGTCGACGCCGTAGGGGATCGAGTCCGGGCGGCACTCCGCGACGACGCGTCCCAGCATGGCGGTGGCCTCGAGGCCCGCCTCGAGCTGGTAGGGCCGATCGTTCTCGTTGCAGAACATGACGGCGTCCACACCACCGTCAACGAGGTGCGCAACGTCACGGCGGACCGCCTCGATGATTCCGTCTGGACCCATGGAGGGGTCGTAGAGCGGCGTCCCCGGCATGGCCGGGATGTGGGCCATCGCAATGATGGGCTTGTCGGTGCCGAACAACTCGGTGACCTTTGGATGCACGATGCACTGTCCTTTCGGATTACTTGACGAGACGGACCTCAACACCAAGGTCTCGGAGCCTGCGGACCTGCTCGTGTTCCGCTTCGGCATTGGTGACGAGGACGTCGATGTGGTCCGCAGGCGCCACGGCGGCGAAGGCGACGGCGCCGAGCTTGCTGCCGTCAGCGGCCACGATCAGTCGGCGACCGCGTTCGAGCACTGCTCGCTTGACCGCGGCGTCCTCGACGTTGAACTCGGTCAGTCCCGCCTCTGCGTCGAGACCACCTACCCCGAGCACGACGACGTCAACGTAGAACTGGCGCACTCCCTCGAGGGTCAAGGAACCGACCAGACTGCGCTCTCCCTGCCGAGCAAGGCCCCCCAGGCAGATCACCCGCAGTCCAGCCTCGTCGGCGAGCAGGCTCGCGACGGGCAATGACGGCGTGATCACCGTGAGGTTGCTCCGGCCCACCAACTCGCGGGCGACGGCGAGCGTGGTGGTCCCGACGTCGAGGAAGACCGTCTCATCGACACCGAGCAGGTCAACCACCCCCGCAGCGATCGCGGTCTTGGCTTCTGTCTGGCGCTGCTCACGAAGGCCGAACGGCGGCTCGTAGCTGCGGGAAGTGCCCGGGATGGCCCCACCATGGACACGGCGACAGCGATCCTGACGCTCCAGCTCCTCCAGGTCTCGCCGAACGGTCATCTCCGAGACGCCGAAGCGCTGCGCGAGCTCGGCCACCTCGACGCGCCCATTGGCGCTCAAGAGGTCCAGCACAGCGTTCAACCGATCCGGCTTGTTCATGCGGGGGAACCTACGAGCGTTCGATCTAACAGTCAAGATGTTTGTACGAACGGTTTCAGTGTTCGAGTCCGAGGCAGGGCTGCCCCGCGAAGGGGCATTCCATCGTGGCTGATGCCACGACCGAGCCCACGACACGACGACGGGCGCCTCCTCGACGCATCCGCGCCGACGAGGCGTTGCCGGAACCTCGTCTCTCGACATGGACTCCAGGACTCCCGTCTCGAGCAGCACGGAGCCACTCGCAGGGTTTGTGGGCAGCTCGTCGCAGGACACTCCGAGGACCACTACCCGGGCCTGGATGTGTCAGTTTCGGGGACGCTGGATCCCTCGATCGAGGAGCGCATCGTGGATCCTGCGTACGACGTGGCCTGTCCCGTTTGCGACGCTGAGGTCACAGAACCGTGTGACCAGCCACTGCCGCACCTGGAACGCCAGGAACTGGCTGGTTACCCCGGCCGTTCGCGGCGTTCGACCTCGACGGGGACGGCATCCGCGCCTGGCGCGACGTGGACGACCCGGATCACTGGTTCTGACGGCGCCGATGTGACACCGGCGGCTTCGCTATGAAGCGTTGTCAACAACGACGTCCCACCATCAAGCGATCACGACTCCTCTCACTCGCCGTCGCCGGCCTGCTCGCCGCCGGTGCAGGTGCCGCCAGCGCCGCGTCCGGCAGCGTCGTCCACGACACCACCGCCAGCACCATCGGCAGCCTCGGCTACCAGGCCAACCAGGTCGCCGAGTTCGGCGAGCAGGTCTTCCCCGCCGAGACCGGTCCGCTGGAGACGGTCACCGTCGTGCTGTCCTCCTGGGCGTGCGAGGAGGGTGGCTGGAACACCACCTGCACCAGTGCCGAGGGCGCCACGTTCGACGACCCGGTGACACTCACCCTCTACGACGACGCGGACGGCGAGGTCGGCGCACCGCGCGTGAGCATCACCGAGATCGTCACCGTCCCGTTCCGCCCCTCCACCGACGAGGCGTGCGACGGCGGCCGTTGGCTGTCCGACGACGGGTGCCGCAACGGCCTGCAGTTCGAGGTGCCCTTCGACGTCTCCGGGCTCGACCTCGAGGCCACCGAGTCGCTGTGGGTCAGCGTCGCGTACAACACCCAGTCGTGGGGCTACGAGCCGATCGGTGCGCCCGGCCCGTATGACGCACTCAACGTCGGCGTGACCGACGTGGACAGCGAGACCGTCGGGACCGCAGGGCGCGTCGCGTTCGCCGTCGGCGCCGAGCCGCAGCTCCAGGCCTACGACGCCACCTACGACCTGATGGCGCGGCTGACGCTCGCGCCCGTGCCACAGTCGATCGACGACTGCAGGGACGGCGGCTTCGCGGACCTCGGCTGCCGCAACCAGGGGCTGTGCGTCGCCTCGGTCGCGTCGTCGGACAGCGACGGCTGAACCGACGCCCCATGGCAGCACGACGCCCCGGTCACGACCGGGGCGTCGTCGGTGTCGCCGTCAGCCGGCTTCCTGTAGTCGCGCGCTCGAGGAGTTCGCGCTCCTGGAGGCGGACTTCGCCAGTGCCGGCCGCCCGAGACCGCGCCGCCATGCCCGCTTCTTCGGTCAGGAGAAGTCCGTCACACGTCGCCGCAATGCCGTCGAGGCGGTGGCCCGTGCCGTTCGCCCGATCCTCGATGCGTACCCGGCCTGACGGACGCCGGTCACGCCCCGACCCCTGACACGAGAAACGCCCCGCAGCAGCGCTACGAGGCGTCCTTCTCGGGTGGAGGTGATCGGACTTGAACCGACGGCCCCTTCGTTGCGAACGAAGTGCTCTACCAGGCTGAGCTACACCCCCGAGGCCACTGCGTCGTGACGCAGCGGCGTGGGACTGTACCGAGCACGCCCGGGCGACGCCCAGCCGTGGACACCCGCCGTGCGACGCGCCGGAGCGGGAGAGTCCCGCCACGTGGTGTAGAAGCAGGTCCGCCATGTAGGCGGGCCACCGTGCAAGTCTCTGAGCTACGACACAGAGAGACACCGCACGATGACCCATCACCAGTCTGCCATCCATGAGCTCGCCGAGCGCCTCCAGGGCACCGACGCGAGCCTGACCACGTCCATCGCCGACATCCTCAGCGTCGCGCTCCAGGAGCTGATCGAGGCCGAACTGTCGGCCCGGATCGGGGCCGAGCCCGGCGAGCGCAGCCCGGCCCGCACCGGGCTGCGCAACGGCCACCGACCCAAGCTGCTGTCCACGCCGGCAGGGGACGTGGAGGTCGGGATCCCCAAGCTGCGCGAAGGGTCGTTCTTCCCGGAGCTGCTCGAGCCGCGCCGGCGGATCGACAAGGCCCTGTGGGCGGTGATCATGCGCGCCTACATCACCGGAACCTCCACCCGGAAGGTCGACCAGCTGGTCAAGGCACTCGGCTGCGACACCGGCGTGTCCAAGTCCACGGTGAGCCGGATCTGCAAGCTGATCGACGACGACGTCGCGGTCCTGCGGCAACGCAGGCTGGACCACCTGCCGTTCGTCTACGTGTGGCTCGACGCGACCTACGTCCACGTCCGCGAGCACGGCCAGGTCATCTCCAAGGCCGTGGTGATCGCCACCGGCGTGCGCACCGATGGGCATCGTGAGGTGCTGGGCGTGGACATCGGCGACTCGGAGAACGAGACATTCTGGACCGAGTTCCTCCGCGACCTGAAGGACCGCGGCCTGGCCGGGGTTCAGCTGGTGATCTCCGACGCGCACGCCGGGCTACGCGCCGCCATCAGACGGGTGCTGCAAGGCGCCGGCTGGCAACGTTGCAGGGTGCATGCCAAGCGCAACCTGCTCGCCCCGGCCCGACATCAGCACCGCGGGATGGTCTCCGCGCTGATCTCCACGATCTTCGCCCAGCCCGACGGCGACGCCGCCCGCACCCAGCTCCGCGCGGTCGTGGACCAGTTGACGGGTGTCGAGCCGAAGGTCGCCGAACGGCTCCAGGGCATGGAGGACGACCTGCTCGCCTACACCACCTTCCCGCCGGTCCACTGGTCCAAGATCTGGTCCAACAACCCCATCGAACGGCTCAACCGCGAACTGAAGCGACGCACCGACGTCGTGCAGATCTTCCCCGACCCCGAATCGGTGATCCGGCTCGTGGGCGCGCTGCTGTGTGAGGTCAACGACGAACTCGTCGCGGCCCCACGCCGCTACATGGCCGAGGCCACCCTCAGCCCACTGACCGACCCCGACGAGGAACGCCTACCGTCCATCCCGGCCATCACGGCCTGACAACCGAGACGCACGGTTCTACACCACGCGATGGGACTCCATCCGCCGGAGCAGTGGCCGGCCGACGGCCCGCAGTACCGTCGGGCGGCGGCGACCGTGGCGACGAGGACAGGACCGGGGATGGGGGCGGACCAGCCCGCCGATGCGGCTGCGACCTCGTCGCAGGCATCTGCGGGAGCACCGGCCGACGCGCCCGACCCTCGCACGCCGGTACCGACGCTGGCCCCGCTCGCGGTCCCCGACTACCGGCGCATGTGGGGCGCCGCGGTCATCAGCCACCTGGGCACGTTCCTCCAGATGACGGCCGCGCCATGGTTGATGCTCGAGCTGACCGGCTCGGCGTTCCTGACCAGCCTCGTCACCGCGTTCCTGCTGCTGCCCCGCCTGCTGCTGACGCTGCCCGCCGGCGCGCTCGCCGACGTCGTCGACCGGCGCACGCTGCTGGTGGTCGGCAACCTCATCGGTGCGGCAGCGGTCGGGACGATGGCGCTGCTCTCGGCAGCGGGCCAGCTCGGTGCCGTCGCGATCCTGGTGCTGACCCTCACGCTCGGCTCCGGCAGCGCGATCGCGATGCCGGCGTTCCAGACGCTGGTGCCCGACCTGGTCCCGCGCTCGCTGCTGCCGCAGGCGATCACGCTGAACTCCGGCGCGTTCAACGTCGCCCGTGCGGTCGGCCCGGCCATCGGTGGCGCGCTGATCGCCACGGGCCTCGCGAGCCTCGCGTTCGGGCTCAACGCACTGTCGTTCCTCGTGGTCGTGGCGGTGCTGTTCACCCTCCCGCGCGACCACGTCGAGGACGTCGCGAAGTCACCGCGCTCGCTGGTGCGGGCCACCGTCACCGGCGTGCGCTACGCCCGCTTCTCCCCCGCGATCCGACTGCTGCTCGTGCTCAGCGGGGTGTTCGCGCTGACGGCCGCGTCCGTCCAGGCGCTGCTCGCACCGGCCAGCGTCGAGCTCGGGCTCGGTGCCAGCGGCTTCGGCACGCTGTGGGGCGTGTTCGGCGTCGGCGCGCTGCTCGGCGTCGGCACGCGCGAGCAGGCCCGCCTGCGGCTCGGCCGCTGGATGGTCCCGGCCTCGATGGTGCTGTTCGGGCTCGGCGGGATGGTCTTCGGCCTGGCCCCGACCCCGGCGCTCGCGGCCAGCGGGCTGTTCGCGACGGGCCTGGCATGGGTCTGGGTGCTGATCACGCTCAACGCGACGGTGCAGCTGCTCGCCCCCCACTGGGTGCGCAGCCGGGTCGTGGCGATCTACGCGCTGGTCGTCGGCCTCCAGCCCGTCGGCGCGCTGCTGGCCGGTGCACTGGCCGAGCCGACCAGTGCCGGCACGGCCATCGCCGCCTCGACCGCGGTGACGCTGCTGGCGGGCCTCGCCGCGACACGCCTGGACCTGCCGGTCCTCGGTGAGGTCGAGGCGCCCGAGTCGGGCGGGCTCGGGATCCTGCCCGAGCTGCGCGACGCCGCGGTCACCGGACCGGTCGTCGTGCACCGCCGCTGGGAGGTCGCCGCCGAGGACCTCGACGAGTTCCTCGCCCAGGCGCGCCTGGCCCACCACGTGCGGCGGCGCACCGGCGCACGCCGCTGGGAGCTGCACCGCGACGCGATCGTCCACACGCAGTTCACCGAGGTGGTGGAGTACGCAGACTGGGAGGAGCACCTGCTGCAACGCACCCGCCTCGACGCCGAGGACCTCGCACTGCTGCGCCACCTGTGGTCGCTGGACGTGCACGGCGAGCCCGACACCGTCCTGCTGACCCCGATGGAGCCCTGAGCCGGCGTCCCGCCGCGACGGCCCGCTGCGGCGGCCGGGCCGGCGGCCGCGACCCGGACCCGGCCGCTCTCAGGTTCCGAGTGCCCGGGAGAGGTCGTCCCAGAGGTCCTCGGGGTCCTCGAGGCCGACCGAGAGCCGCACCGTTCCGTCGGTGATACCGACCCGGGCGCGTGCCTCGGGGCCGATGCGGCGGTGGGTCGTGGTCGCCGGGTGGGTCACCAGCGACTTCGCGTCGGCGAAGTTGTTGGAGATGTCGACCAGTCGCAGCGCGTCGAGCACCGCGAACGCCCGCTCGGTGCCGCCGTCGAGGTCGAACGTGAGCACCGTGCCGCCACCGGACATCTGGCGCCGTGCGAGCTCGTGCTGCGGGTGGGACTCCAGCCACGGGTAGCGCACGCCGGCGACACCTGGCACCTGCTCGAGGCGCGTGCCGAGCAGCAGCGCGCTGGCGGTCATGCGGTTCACCCGCAGCGAGAGCGTCTCGAGCCCCTTGGTCACGACCCACGCGTTGAAGGGGCTCAGCGCCGGGCCGGTGTGGCGCACGATCGGCACGAGCCGCTCGTCGATCCACTCGCGCGAGGACACCAGCATCCCGCCGAGCGTGCGACCCTGGCCGTCCATGTGCTTGGTCGTGGAGTAGGTCACCACGTCGGCGCCGTGCTCGAGCGGTCGCTGCAGCACCGGCGAGACGAACGCGTTGTCGACCACCACGGTCGCCCCGGCCGCGTGCGCCAGCTCGGCGACCGCGGCCACGTCGACCAGTTCCTGCATCGGGTTGGACGGCGACTCGAAGAACACCGCCGCGGTCGGCTGCTCGAGCGCCGCGGCCCACTGGTCCAGGTCGTGGCCGTCGACCACGACGGTCTCCACGCCGTAGCGCGGCAGCAGCTCGTCGACGATCACGAAGCACGAGCCGAACAGGCTGCGCGACGCCACCACCCGATCGCCGGCCGAGGTGCACGCCAGCAGGGCGTGGAACACCGCCGCCATGCCGCTGGACAGCGCCCACGCGGCCTCGCCGCCCTCGAGCGCCGCGACACGGTCCTGCAGCACGGACACGGTCGGGTTGCTGACCCGCGAGTAGCGGTGCCGGTCGAGCCTGCCGGCGAACGTGTCGGCAGCCTCCTGCGCCGAGCCGTAGACGTAGCCGGAGGTCAGGAACAGCGCCTCGGCGGTCTCGTGGAACCCCGTGCGCTGCTGGCCCGCACGCACCGCGAGGGTGTCCGGGCGCAGGCCGGGTGGCAGGTCAGGTGGCAGGTCCGGGCCCGGGCCGGCAGCCGCGTCAGCGTCGTCAGCCATCGCTCGGCTGCCCCGGCAGCACGACGGCCTGCGCGGCAATGGTGCGCTGCCCGTCGTGGGTGATCGTCGGGCCGCCGTGCAGCACGTAGCCGTCCAGCAGCGCGGCGCTGACCTTCTCGCAGAAGGCGCGATCGTCGCTGCCGGTCAGCAGCCGGTACGGCAGCCGCTCTGGCAGGTCGCTCGGCTCGGTCATGGTCACGGGTCCGGTCGCGGCGGCGGGCGACAACGCAGCGTACGGCGCGACCGTGTCGCCCCGTTCACGCAGGAGTGTGAACCGTGGCTCGCACGCACACCACCCGTCGCGACCCGTCGCGGCGAGGTCGCCGCCCGGTCAGCCGCATGGGCGGTGCACCTCGGGCACGACACCGGTCGTGGCCGTGGCGGTCTCGACCTGCTGCTCGGCCTCGTCCAGCAGGAGCGGGACAAGCAACTCGCCCACCTCGACGCCCTCGACAACAAGGCAGGCATCATCCTGGGCTTCGCAGGCCTGCTGATCACGCTCGCACCCGACGTTCCCGCCGGCTTCCAACTCGTCGGTGTGGTCGCCGGGGCAACCACCGTCGCGTTGGCGCTCGCGTCCTTCTGGCCCCGGAGGTTCCCCGTGCTGGAGCCATCGGCCCTCCGTCGCTACCTCCGGGCCGAGGAGTCCTTCACGCGCCTGACCGTGCTCGACACGCTGGAGGACTTCGTCAACGAGAGCAGCACCATTCTCCAGAAGAAGGGGCGACGACTCGGCCATGCGCTGGCATCATTGTCGCTCGCCGCGACAGCCCTTGCGCTGGGTATCGTCGTTCAAGCCCTGTGAGGAGCAGTGACATGGCCGACCAGAAGGTGGACGACAAGCCGAAGGTGCCGCCACCACCGGCCCGTCAGCCGGACGACTCGCTCAAGGGGTATATCGAGCGCAGCAACGTCAGCCGACCCAGGCGTCAGAAGAAGGCCGACAAGAGCGGCTGACCGCTCCTGCGCACGTCTGCCCGACGACGCGCTTCCGCGGAAGCGCTCGCGGTCAGCTCACTTCGAGGCGGAGCGGCGGTACTGGCGCACCGACAGCGGCACGAAGACCAGCAGGATCAGCGCGATCCACAGCAGCGAGTACGCCACCGGGTTGGCCAGCGACCACGGCAGCTCGGCCGCAGCCTGCTCGGCCAGCAGCTCGGCGCCCTCGGGCACGGGTGCCAGGTTCCCGAACAGCTCTCGCGCCGCCTGGGTGATCGACGAGACCGGGTTCCACTCCGCGAACACCCGCAGCACCGTCGGCAGGTTGTCGCTGGGCACGAAGGTGTTGGCGATGAACGTCAGCGGGAAGATCACGATGAAGCTGGCGTTGTTGACCACCTCGGGGCTCGGCACCAGCAGCCCCACGAAGGCCATCACCCACGAGAACGCGTAGGCGAACAGCAGCAGGAGCAGGAACCCGGCGACGGCGTCCAGCACCGAGGTGCGGATGCGCCAGCCGACCAGCAGCCCGGTCAGCCCCATGATGATCAGGCTCAGCACGTTGTAGACCACGTCCGACACGGTGCGGCCGACCAGCACGGCCGAGTCGGACATCGGCAGCGACCGGAAGCGGTCGATGATGCCCTTCTGCATGTCCTCGGCCAGCCCCGCGCCGGTGAACGTCGCGCCGAAGATCACGGTCTGCGCGAAGATCCCGGCGATGAGGAACTCGCGGTAGCCGCCCTCGAGCCCCTCGACCGCGATCGAGCCACCGAACACGTACGCGAACAGCAGCACGAACATGATCGGGCTGATCAGCACGAACACCAGGATCTCGGGCACCCGCTTGATCTTGATCAGGTTGCGTCGTGCGACGGTCGCCCCGTCACCCAGCGCCAGCAGCAGCTCGCTCATGATGCACCTCCGGCCGGCTCGGTCGCGGCCTGGTCGCTCTCGGCGTCGCCGGCGGCCCGGCCGGTCAGCGTCAGGAACACGTCGTCCAGCGTCGGGCGTCGCAGCCCGACGTCCAGCAGCGCCACGTCGCGGGCGGCCAGGGCGTCCAGCACCCGGCGCAGGTCCTCGGTGCCGTGGGTGACCGGCACGGTCAGCGCCCGACGGGCCTCCTGCACGCTGACCTCGCCGGCAGCGACGTCGGCCAGCGCCTCGACGGCCGCCGGCAGGTCGGCGGCGTCGGCGACGACCAGGTCGATGCGCTCGCCGCCGAGGCGCGCCTTGAGCTCGTCGGCGGTGCCCCGCGCGATCGCCCGGCCGTGGTCGATCACGACGATGTCGTCGGCGAGCTGGTCGGCCTCCTCGAGGTACTGGGTGGTCAGCAGCAACGTGGTGCCGCCCCGCAGCAGTTCACGGATCACGTCCCACATCTCGCGCCGGCTGATCGGGTCCAGTCCGGTGGTCGGCTCGTCGAGGAACAGCACCTCGGGCTCGGCGACCAGCGCACCGGCGAGGTCGAGCCTGCGCCGCATCCCGCCGGAGTAGGTCTTGACCGGCCGGTCGGCGGCCTCGACCAGCGCGAAGCGGGCGAGCAGCTCACGTGCGCGCACCCGCGAGCGCTCGGCACCGAGGCGGTACAGCCGGCCGATCATGTCGAGGTTCTCGAAGCCGGTCAGGGTCTCGTCGACCGCCGCGTACTGGCCCGACAGCCCGATGCGGCGCTTGACGCCCCTCGGGTCGGCCAGCACGTCGACGCCGGCGACGTGCGCGCTGCCGGCGTCGGGGCGCAGCAGCGTCGTCAGGATGCGCACGGCGGTGGTCTTGCCGGCGCCGTTCGGCCCGAGCAGGCCCAGCACCGTGCCGCGCGGCACGGTCAGGTCGAGCCCGTCGAGCGCGACCACGTCGCCGTAGCGCTTGACCAGCCCCGTGGCCTCGATCACGGCATCCACACCAGCTCCTGTCATCGTCGACGCGCTGCCGACGAGCGGGAGGACGCTACAGAGCGCCGGTGGCGCGCAGGGGGCACCGCCGCACGAGCGCACACGGGCGGTGCCTCAGCGCCACTCGCCGACCGCGGGCGGCACGGCTCGGTCCACCGGCCTCGCGTCGGCCGGCGGGCCGTCGACCGGTGCGGGCAGCTCCTCGTCGAGCACGGCCGGGTGAGCTCGCACGACGCCGCGGGCCTGTCGGGTACGCACTGCGATGCTGCGCAGCATCACGACGTAGCCGGCCAGTGCCGCGAGGCTCAGCAGCGCCAGCGTCCAGGCGAGCCCGCCGCCGACGACCAGCGCGAGCAGCGTGGTGCCACCGGCCAGTGCGGCGAGACGGCCGAGCACGGCACGGCGACGTGCCCGCAGCCGTCGGCTGGTCGCGCCGGGCGGGTGCACGACCCGACGGCCCGGGCGACCCGGCACGACCACGGGGCGGTGCTCGTCGCTGCCGGACAGCCGGCGCATCGCCTCGGTGAAGTGGTCGACGGTGGCCACGGGCGAGCGGCGGTGGTCGCGCCACGCGCCCGGCAGCAGCACGCCGGCCCACAGCACCACGAGCAGCGCGACGAGGCCCTGGCTCATGCGCGGGGCCTGGTCGTCGGCGTGGCCGTGGACGCGTGCACCGTTGGCTGCCCTCCGCCGGGCGACTCCAGCGACGCCCGTCGGGAAGCGATGCTACGCACGTGCGCAGCGCGGACGTGCGAACCGCGACCGTGTGCGCGCGGTGACGCACGCCGCCGCCCGTGGCGGGCTCACCCGTCGAGCTCCCACGTCCCCGAGCGGCCGCCCTGCTTGCGCACGACCCGCACGTCACCGATCACGACGTCGCGCTGCACGGCCTTGACCATGTCGTACACCGCGAGCGCAGCGGTGGTCACCGCGACCATCGCCTCCATCTCCACGCCGGTTCGGTCCGACGCCCGGGCGGTGGCGACCACGTCGCAGGTCGCCGCGTCGACGTCGACGTCGATCTCGACGTCGACCGAGGTCAGCGCGACCTGGTGGCACAGCGGCAGCAGTTCCCAGGTGCGCTTGGCCGCCATCATCCCCGCGATGCGGGCCTGGGCGAGCGCGTCGCCCTTGGGCAGGTCGCCGGCTGCCAGCAGCGCCGCGGTGCGCGGCGCCATCGTCAGCCGTGCGCGGGCCACGGCGCTGCGGGCGGTGACGTCCTTGGCGCCGACGTCGACCATCCGCGCCGTACCGGTCCCGTCCAGGTGCGTCAGTGCATCGTCGCGGGCAGCGCCCGTGGCGTCACTGGAATCGTCGCGGGCAGCGCCCGTGGCGTCACCGGAATCGTCGCGGGCAGCGCCCGTGGCGTCACCGGAATCGTCACGGGGGTAATCGTCACGGGGGTCGGGGGCGTCGCTCACGACTGCACCAGCAGGTGGACGGTGACGGTGCTGCCCGCGGCGGCCTCGTCGACGTCCTCGGGGATCACTGCCAGCCCGTCGGCGCGGGCGAGGCTCGACAGCACGTGGCTGCCCTGGTGGCCCGAGGGGGTCGCCTGCCAGCGCCCGTCCACGCGCTCGAGGGTCACACGCACGAAGTGGCGCTTGTGGGGCGGCGCGCCGACGGCCTCGGTCAGCACTGCCCGCACGCGCGGACGGTCGAGGTCGCGCCGGCCCTGCAGTCGGCGGATCAGCGGACGCACGAACAGCTCGAACGAGACGTAGCTCGACACCGGGTTGCCCGGCAGGCACACGATCGGTGTGTCCCCGATCCGGCCGTACAGCTGCGGCATCCCGGGCTTCATCGCGACCTTGGCGGGGTGCGCCTCCCCGAGCCGGCGCAGGACCGACTCGAGGTGGTCGTGCGCACCGGCGGAGACGCCACCGGTGGTGACCAGCAGGTCGGCGTGGCCGGTGGAGGTGTCGAGGGCCTCGGCGAGGCTGTCGGGGTCGTCGCGCACGATCCCGCCCGGGTACGGCACGGCGCCGGCCTCGCGCACCAGCGCGGAGACCATCGGGCTGTTGGAGTCGCGCAGCTTGCCGGGGCCCGGTCGCCGGCCGAGCGGCACGAGCTCGGACCCGGTCGAGAGCACCACGACGCGAGGTGCGGGCACGCACGTCACCAGCGCCCGGCCGAGCGAGGCCAGCAGGGCGATGTCGGCCGGCCCGAGGCGCTGGCCGCTGCGCAGCACCGTGGTGCCGGGCTGCACGTCGGCGCCGACGGGCCGCACGTTGTCGCCGACCCCCGCGGGCACGTGGACAGCGACGCGACGACCGCCGTCGACCTCGCTGGTGCGTTCCACGGGCACGACCGCGTCGGCGCCCGGCGGCACCGGCGCGCCGGTCATGATCCGCAGGACCCTGCCGGGGCTGACGTCCCGGTCGGGCGCGTCGCCGGCGGCGACCTCGCCGTCGACCTCGAGCACGACCGGCTCGTCGACGGTCGCCGCGGCGACGTCCCGGGACTGCAGCGCGTAGCCGTCCATCGCCGAGTTGGCGAAGCCCGGCAGCGGCTCGTCGGCTGTCACGTCCTGCGCGAGCACGAGCCCGAGCGCGTCGTGGACCTTCATGTCCAGGGGCTCGAGCGGCTCGACCGAGGCCAGCAGCGCCGCGCGGTGGTCGTCGAACGAGGTCAGCTCCTCCTCGAGCACCACGTCGGCGCGGCCACGTCCCACGAAGCCGCTCACTGGGCACCCCCGAGGTGCTCGGCCAGCCACGTGCGCAGCGGTGGGCCGAGCTCGTCGTCGCGCAGTGCCTGCTGGACGTTGGCCTGCAGCCAGCCGAGGCGGTCGCCGACGTCGTGGCGGGTGCCGCGGAACACCACCCCGCGCAGCGGCGCCTCGTCGGCCAGCGTCGCCAGCGCGTCGGTCAGCTGGATCTCGCCGCCGGCGCCGCGGCCGGTGGCCTCCAGCACGTCGAAGATGCTGCCCGGCAGCACGTAGCGGCCGACGACCGCGAGGTTCGACGGGGCGTCGGCCGGGTCGGGCTTCTCGACCATCCCGGTGATGCGCAGCACGTCGGGGTCGTCGGTCGGCTCGACGGTCGCGATGCCGTACTTGTCGACCTCCGACGGGGCGACCTCCATCAGCGCGACCACGGCGACGCCGGTCTCCTCGTGCACCCCGACCATGCGCTGCAGGAACGAGGTCTCCTCGTCCACCACCAGGTCGTCGCCGAGCACGACGACGAACGACTCGTCGCCGACGTGCTCGCGCGCGGTCAGCACCGCGTGGCCGAGCCCGAGCTGCTCGTGCTGGCGGACGCTGGCGACGGTGGCGAGGTCGGAGATCGCGCGCACCTGCTCCAGCAGGTCGTGCTTGCCCTTGGCATCCAGCGCCGCCTCGAGGTCGAGGCGCCGGTCGAAGTGGTCCTCGATGGCGTGCTTGCCGAGCGAGGTCACCAGCACGACGTCGTCGACGCCGGCGCGCACGCACTCCTCGACCACGTACTGGATCGCGGGGCGGTCCAGGACGGGGATCATCTCCTTGGGCACGGCCTTGGAAGCCGGCAGGAAGCGGGTGCCGTGGCCGGCGACGGGCAGGACGGCCTTGCGGACGGGCACGCGGGGCTCCTCGTGTGGCGGGGGCGGCGCCGCTGCGGCACGCGACGTTCGTGCTCGCGACGGTGCGCTGCCTCCACGGCAACCTAGTGGCGCGGACCGACCGTGGCCGCAGTCGAGGGGGGCCACCCGACGTGAACGACGAGCAGGTCGACGAGCAGGTCAGTGCCGAGCGCGTGCGGCTGCGGGCGGCAGGCCGCGCGTGTCGCGCTGCGCTGGTGGGCGAGGCACGTGCTCGTGCCACGGCACGGGTCGTGCGACGGGTGTCGGCCCACCCGGCGGTGGACGCCGCCGACGGGGTGCTGCTGACCGCCGCGGTCGGCGGCGAGCTCGACCTCACCGACCTGCGCGGCCTGCTGCTGGCCCGCGGCACGGTGCTGGCGCTGCCGGTCGTCGACGGGGCCGACCTGCGGCCGGTCGCCTGGACGCCGGAGGTGGCGTTGCGACCGGGCTGGCGCAACGTGCCCGAGCCCGACGGGCCGACGGTCGACGTCGACGACGGGACGTGGGTCGCGCTGGTGCCCGGCACGGCGTTCGGGCGTGACGGCTCGCGGATCGGCCAGGGCGGTGGCCACTTCGACCGCTTCCTCGCCGCGCACGCGGACGTGCTGCCGATCGGGGTGTGCTTCGCCTGCCAGCTGCACGACCGCGTCCCGCTGCTCCCCCACGACGTGGTGATGGCCGATGTCGTCACCGACGCCTGAACGGCGTCCGGGAAGCGGACACCACCGCGCGCCGTCCCGCTGCGACCCGGCGCGGGGACGGTCCGCAGCAGTCTCAGGACCGTCCACGTCGGTGGCGGCGGCGCACCACCCGGCCCGGGTTTGCGGTCGTCATGGCCGCAAACTCCCTGGCAGCACCGGGCGAACCGGTGGGGATCCGGTCGTCGACAGAGTCTGCGGTCGCATCGACCGCAAACTCCGGGGCGGGGCACCGTGCCCCGGCCGGACGACGATGGTCGCGGGGGTGGTCGCGACGCCTCGGCGCGCGGTACCGTCTGGCACTCACGCCTGCTGAGTGCCAAGCGGTGGACCGCTGGCCCCGTGTGACGAGGAGCCCGATCGATGCCGACCTACGAGTACGCCTGCAAGTCCTGCGGCGAGCGCCTCGAGGTGGTCCAGAGCTTCTCCGACGACGCGCTGACCACGTGCCCGT
>Ga0136604_1000726_pt1 | contig 15686 bp, 13 predicted proteins | sample AntRauFillE10628_FD_104928 | JGI IMG/M metagenome (GOLD analysis project Ga0136604, IMG submission 104928) | Saline lake microbial communities from Rauer Islands, Antarctica - Metagenome Filla E10 #628 | ecosystem: Environmental > Aquatic > Non-marine Saline and Alkaline > Saline | place... | reverse complement strand
GAGCGTGAAGTAGAGGGGCGTGCGCAAGCAGACGGTACTGTAGAGATTGATTATCCATGGTATCGATTCTTGAGTACTACCCCCGACAGAGAAGAGATTGAAAACCAACTACGAATGAGTATTAAAATCATGATGACTCTGACGGCAGATCCTATTTAAAGCCTGTACCGACCCATCGGGCTAGGCAAAAAGAATCACCGCTTTAAAGCGGTGATTCTTTTTAATCTTCGCACTGTGGAGATGGCGGGAGTTGAACCCGCGTCCGAGTTAGGGTGCGATTGTGAGTCTACAGTGCGTAGTTCGTTCTTTTGATTTAAAGTCACTTGCTTGAGAACAAACAAAACACAAGTACCTCGAGTTGTGTGAAATCTTGGGTCACCACCACAACGCATGGTGACTCACAGTCTCGTGTTTATTCTACCCAGCTAGACGTATGAGACGTTTATCCAGTGAGCATCACTCCGGCGTGCGTAAGATTACGCGAAAGCGGGAGCGAATCCAAACGCGTTAGCGTAAGGACTTGGTATTGCTTTTTTTGCAAATACAGAATGGAACCTTTTAACGAATTGATTACCAGTTTCGACACTGCACACAACCGACACGACTAACCGTCGATGCCTGGCATCCCCTATAGGGGTCCAACCAATTCGTGATGAAGTGGTTGGACTCTGGTAGGGAACTGCGTGCTTCAATGGGAGTGAGTGCAATCACTCGGGGCTTACCGGGCGATTGAGATTGCTGTGGCAGTCACCGTACAGTGCCGTCGGAATCGTAGATAAGTCAATCTGGCATTGGCGATTGCAGTAACCAGCTTGCACCATGAGCTCAAGTTGGTCGCTTGGAATGACCGCCGGTTCGCCAGCGCTAATGGCAGCCAACCAAGTACGGAATGCAGGGTACATGCTTTTCTCCTCCATTGAATGAAATTTGGTTACAGGCAGGTGAAGGAAAGGCGATGGGTATCGCCTTTCCAGATTTTTTAACTAAGAGCAATCTGCAGTTTTGCTCTTAGTGTATGGCAGTCGATTTCGACTGCAATTTTTTCTGAGACCAGGCATACATCGCCTGATCCAACGCTCTCCCACGCAGGCCTTGTTTTTGCAGTACCTGCGTCTGCTTATACCATTCACCACAGCCTTTGCGCACACGCCCGTCATGGCATTGAGCAATCAACTGATTGAGTGCCTCAAGCAAAATTTCTTGAGTCAGCTCTGGTGCGGTGGATACTGCCTGGCTCGCTGCAGTGGTATTTGGAAAGGTCATATTTCCCTCGTGCTTTTGTGTCCGCGCATTATGACGCAGACTTCATTGGTTCCCGAGACAATACTCGTTCACCTGTCTATAACCAAATTTATTGAGATTTCAAAGTGCGTTGGATGTCGCGTTTGCTGTCGCGTTCCTTTAAGGTTTGGCGTTTGTCTGCTTTCTTTTTACCACGTGCTAGCGCTATTTCCAACTTGATTTTACCACTGCTATTATACAATGACAAAGGCACACATGTCAACCTGGCGGTTTCGGTCTGGTTTTCGATTTTGGCGAGCTGTTTTTTGGAAAGGAGGAGCTTGCGGGGTTGCTCTGGATCGTAGGACTTGGGGGTGTTGGCTGCTTGAAAGGCAGTGATACTAGCTCCCACCAAAAACGCCTCTCCACCACGCACTATTACATACGCACCATCGATTTTGCCTTTGCCCGCGCGGACTGATTTGACTTCGTATCCTTTGAGCACCAACCCAGCTTCGAAAGTTTCTAAGATTTCGAAATTGAAGCGAGCTTTTCTGTTTTGGATATACGCGGCCATAGTGTTTTGATACCGTACTTTAGCAGTGAAAAGAGGGGAATACAAGATAAAAACCGACGCAAAACATGGCGTTTGAAGTGTATTTCTGTATAATAGCCAGCATATGAAAACGCCAGAAAATCCTGAAAAAAAACAAGAAAATACACCGGTAGGCACATCAGATGAGTCGAACACATCTGATGTGTCTGAAAAAACACCAGAAAATTCAAAAGAAGATAATGGAGAGAAAGTTGCTCCGACCCCAAAGACATCAAAGGAACGGATAAAAGGTATGGGAAGTAAGATGCCGCTTGGTCCAGGGAATTTCTGGAATAACATGCTCTCCACCGTCCTGTTATTGATTTTGGTAACAGCACTTTTTTCTTATCTGACTGAAAACCAGGTTGAGCCCGAAGAATTGAAGATTACTGACGTCGTCGAGCAGATTAAAGCTGGGGAAGTAGATACGATTGTCGTGCGTGGTTCAACGCTCGAAGTGTCTTATGCAGATGAAACCCGAAACTCAGGAGAAGCAAAGCGCGAAGTGGACGCTCCAGTGACTGAGTCTTTGCTCAACTTGGGAGTTACTGCAGAAGAATTGTCAGGTGTGAATATAGATGTGCAGCGAGAGACTGGGTTTGGATATTGGCTGGGTCAACTGGCTCCGTTTATCTTTCCCATTCTCTTTTTGGGAGTGATTATTTGGTTTTTCATGCGTTCGGTAAAAGGAGCTGGTATGCAGGCGTTGAATTTTGGAAACTCCAAAGCACGGATGATTGATCCAAACGACAACAATCAAAAAGTGACCTTCAAAGATGTCGCTGGCGCAAAGGAAGCAAAGCAAGAACTTGAAGAAATCGTAGACTTCTTAAAGAATCCGAAGAAATTCCTTGATATTGGAGCTGAGATACCAAAAGGTGTCATGATGATGGGTTCACCAGGTACGGGAAAAACATTGCTTGCCCGAGCGGTGGCAGGAGAGGCTGGTGTGCCGTTCTTTTCCATCTCTGGTTCTGAATTTGTAGAGATGTTTGTGGGTGTCGGTGCTTCACGTGTGCGAGACTTGTTTGCGATGGCAAAGAAAACTGCGCCTGCGATTATTTTTGTAGACGAGATTGACGCAGTGGGACGAGTGCGAGGTACTGGAGTCGGGGGAGGTAATGATGAGCGAGAGCAGACTCTCAACCAAATTCTCGTTGAGATGGACGGGTTTGAGCCAAACGCCAAGGTGATTGTGATGGCTGCTACCAACCGGCCAGATGTGCTGGACCCAGCACTGCTCCGACCAGGACGATTTGACCGACGTGTCACTATTGACCTACCGGACCGAAAAGATCGTGAAGAGATTCTTAAGGTACATGCTCGAAAGAAGCCATTGCAAGACGATATAAATCTAGAGATTATCGCACAGCGAACACCTGGTTTTTCTGGAGCAGATTTGTACTCGCTTATGAATGAAGGAGCCATCCTGGCTGCACGAGAAAAAAGAAAGAAAGTAGGACAGTTTGATTTGATTCGTTCTATCGAAAAGGTCATGCTTGGTCCTGAGCGAAAGAGTCATGTATTGAGTAAGCATGAGAAGTTGGTGACGTCTTACCACGAGGTCGGTCATGCACTAGTTGCTTCAGCCCTGCCGTACGCTGACCCAGTGCAAAAGATTTCTATCATTTCACGCGGACGAGCAGCTGGGTATACACTCAAGCTGCCTGAGCAAGATCGCAGAATGCACACCCGAAAAGAATTCTTGGATGATATCGCGATGACGCTTGGTGGATACGTAACTGAGAAAATGGTGTTTAATGATCTCTCGACTGGTCCATCCAATGACTTGCAGGTAGTAGCAAATCTTGCGCGAGACATGGTAACAAAATATGGAATGAGCGATGTGATTGGGCCTGTGGCGTTCGAAGGAACTGGAGGGCGCATGATTGGTGGGGGAATGTCTGAAGATCGAGGCTACTCTTCACAGATAGCCAAATCTATCGACGAAGAAGTATCACGTCTGATTGAGGAAGGAAAAGAAAAAGCTCGAATCATTTTGACCGAAAACCGAGCGGCACTGGATGCTATCTCCAAACGACTGGTAGAGGTAGAGACAATGGAGCGAGATGAATACGAAGGTTTGCTGAAGAAGTACGGCGTAGAAATCAAAGATGCGTACGAGGAAATGTACGGAGAGAAGCGAACTGCAGCCGACCCTTCAAGATCAGTAGAGTTGCGACCTGAAGCACCTGACACTATTTAACCAAAAAAAACGAATAACAAAACAGCGGCTCCTGAGAGCCGCTGTTTTGTTAGGTAAGTTGTTCGATATCCACAATGACACCATCTTCCATATGAAATATATGATTGCAGCCCATCGCGTATTCACGTTCGTGGGTCACCATGACCACGGTCTGGTGTTCTTCTTTATTTACTTTCGTAATGAGGTCTATGACTTGAGTACCTGATACGGTATCGAGATTGGCGGTTGGTTCATCGGCGAATAAAATCTTGGGTTTGCCTGCTACCGCCCGTGCGATGGAGATGCGTTGTTGCTCGCCACCTGAGAGTTCGGCGGGGAGGTTGGTGTATTTGCCTGCCATGCCAACCCCGTCGATGGCTTGGCGGGCTGACTGCTTGGCGCCTTGCCAGTCAAAGCCGCGCATTAGCAAGGGAAGCATGACGTTTTCTTCGGCTGATAGATCGGGTACCAGCGCGTAGTTTTGAAATACATACCCAAGAGTATTGAGTCGAAAACTTGTTCTTTCTTGTTCGTTTAGTCTGATGATGTCTGTTTGATGGACGGTGATGTCGCCTTCGGTTGGTTCGTCGAGTACAGAGAGCTGGTACATCAAGGTGGATTTCCCGGCACCAGACTTTCCCATGATAGCGACAAATTCACCTTCTTCTACAGAGAAGTCGATGCCTTTCAGTACGTGAGTAGTCAGATTTCCTTCACCGAATTTTCTATGGATGTTGGTTGCGTGGATGATTGGCATGGTGTATATAGTGTAGCAGATGCTGGAGTATGTCGGTTGCTTCGGTCTTGTGTCCGGCACGTGAGTACATATCTGCAGGGCTTTTGCGATATAGATTACTTACGCCCTAGAATTGAATTTAGGGTATTTTGCTTTACGATTATCCAGGCTGGTACAAAGCCAGCGAACAGGGTAATGATAAAGAGAATAATAAATCGATAAAACGTTCCGAGTGGCTCAGCGACGAGAATGCCGTCACTAAAAGGGAAGTCGATGGGATTGCGATCAAAATAACCTACCAAGATGCCGTATGTGACCAGCGCACCGAGCAAGGATCCTGTTAGTGCATAAAAGGCTGACTGGAGCACATAGGCGATTTCAATGGCTTTTCGGTCAATTCCTATGCCTTTGAGAATTCCAATTTGCTGTCTCCGGGACAGGGCATTAATAAAGATAATGATAAAAATGGTGATGGAAGCAACGATAATTCCTACTGCACCAATAAAGGTGCCGAGAATATTAAAGGTTTGTTTAATATCAGAAATAAACTTTGGTAACGCTTCTTGAAATGTACGGACTTTTGCGTAGGAGTCAATTTCTTGGGCGAGTAAGACAGACTTCACCGCGATGGCGGTTTCTGGAGTCTTGTCTATCAATCGAATGACAATCTCGTCAGCATTGCGACCTGGGCTGTTGCTCAAGCGGCGGAGCTCTTTTTCTGGTAAGTAGACAAAGCTGGCTACTCCACCCGCCTTGGCATCAACAATACCTTTTACAACAAACTCACGACTGGCACCATTGATAGTTGCTCGTACTGAGTCACCGGGGAAGACATTTTCTAGAGAGCCGGTTATATCTGCGAAGCCAGCAGTATATCGGTCTAGATTGAGGGCGCCAATGAGAATATATCCTGATTCGTTTGGGTTCAGATACTCCCCCTCTACAATATTTTCTGACAGGCCGGTCACCGCATTTTCGGCAACTGGGTCTATGCCAACTGCTTGCGTACCAATTGTGTTCGGTTCAGCATTTAGGTCTCTGCGTGTTTTATAATTGGCCGCCAACTGCACACCTTGTTGATAGCGAATACTGTATGACTGTATTTCAGGAATGGTCTCAAATGTGCGACGGATTGTTTCGGTTTGGAGAATTTCCTCTTCGCTATCAAGTGGAGTGATGATGATGTCACCGATTGATTTTTCTTGCACTGCTCGTTCTGAACCAGCAATCAGACCGACCAAAATCCCCGAAACAGCAATCAGGTTGAGAAACGTCAGCATCATCACAAAGATGATGAGTGCTGTGGTCCATATATTTGCCCGCTGGATTTGCCGGAAGCCGAGCAGAAAACCGATTCGCAGAGAACGCATATACTAGGGTGCTACGAGAATATCACCTTCGGTGAGACCAGTAATGGCTGCATATCCGTCATTACCTTCGAGTACCAGCTCCACAGTTGTACTGCTGGTTTGGTTGGGTGCTTGTTGTACGAGCACTTGGTATCCAGTTTCGGTAGCGACCAAAAAGCGAGTTGGAATACGCAGGGTGCCTACCGATTCTTCTACAATGATGTCGATGTCGGCGTTGAGTCCGCTGCGTAGCCAGGGTGGATTTTCTTCCAAAATGATACGAGCTTCGTAGTATGCGACTCCATCTATTTCGGTGGCCTCAGGAGAGACGTAGTCAACTATACCTGGGAGGGTTTGTGAGCTCCGCGCGTCAAATACGAGCTCTACTTTTTGCTCAGGTAAGAGTTTACCGATATCTATTTCTGGGATACGGGCAGTAATTTCAAAATTTGATTCTGCTAAGAGCGTAACCACTGGCGCGGTGGTGACTGTTTCACCTGGCAGAACATCAATGTGTGTGATGGTGCCTGCGAACGGCGCTCGGAGAATCCGGTCGCGAATGGTTGCGTCTATTTTTGCAAGTTGTGCTTGAGCTTGGCTGACTGAAGCGTTTGCTCGGACGAGGGATTCACTGCGGGGATTTGCGTTGCTGTTGGTGGCGTTGGCCTCGGCTAACGCAACTGCGCGTTCTGCGCTAGTAATCGCGCTGGCTGCTTGCGTGACGGCGAGTGCATACGCATTTCGATTTTGCACGTACGTGGCAGATTTTTGGTTGGGAATATCGATGAACCACACCGTTCGACCATAGTTTGAATCAGCATCAAACTGAGCCCTTAAGCCGCATTCACCTAATGCAATTGCTTGTAAGGTAGATGCAGGAAAGGTGCCAGTTTCAATTCCAGATAAATAGTACGAATAACCAGATTGTGCTCCAGAATTGTACATCTCGAGTCGGTACGTTCCTTCTTCGGTGCAGGTATAGCTGCCACTGATGGTCGGAGGTGTCGCGTCTTCATCGGGATCGATTGAATAAACTGTGAGATTGTCTGACAATAATCTTTGGTAGGCGTTTTCTACTTTGCGGGCTTCGGTAACTTTGGTGGTTTCTAGTGTTTCTATGGCTTGGGTGAGCGTTTGGGCGGTAACGTCTCTCGCTGAGTTGGTGGGACCGGCAATCAGCTCCTCTTGGTTGGCGACAGCTTGGGTGACTTGAGATACAGCATTTTGTCTGTCTGCGAGTAGCGCATCCCGCTCGAGCTCGATTAATATGTCCCCAGCCTCAACAAAATCACCCTTTCTTACGTTGACTGTCTTAACTATGCCGCCAACTGGGAACGCGAGGTTGGCATTTTGTTCTGCTTTGGCAATACCTGATACCGAAACGAGCTGGCGTACAGCACCAGTCTCTACTGTGGTGGTCACTCGAGGCTCTGAGTCTTTTTGACCAACACCAAACATCATCAAGATGATTGCCACGATGACAACTGCTGCGCAGGTAATATAAAAAGAGCGACTATGTACAAGTTTTTTCATTTCTTCTAGTATATCACTGGTCTGAAATCTCGCCTTTCGGGCGTGACCTGAAGTGGTGATAGTACCGGATTTGGCTGTGTACGTTTTGGGACTCTGGGGTGTATCAATTCAATACTTTGTCCGTGCGCCAGGACTCGAACCTGGGACCACGAAGGTATAAGCTTCGCGCTCTAACCAACTGAGCTACGCACGGACGAAGTATTTAATTGAGATAAGAGCACACCGCGGTGACACGAAAATATGTCTCTTGTCGATTGGCGTATTCGTTTTTCTTGCTTTTACCAGCTGTACCGCTCGGGTCAGTTGGTGACTCACACTATAGCGCAATTGAGAGTATGGGACAATAAACAGGTTTGCACTTTACTTTCTCGCTCTTTTTTAGTAATAATGGAGAGAGAGGTAGCAACGCCTCGTTTCAACTGGAGAAAGCTCATGCAAATATTTTCCAACCCAGATCTTTCAATCGGCCGCACGGCCTTCAGTGTCTTCTCCAACTGAAAGGGGGTAAGTATCTCAAGAATCACATGTTTCCATAACCAAAAAGAGAGAGGGCGGCAGAATACTTTCTGACTAAACACTGCCATACTCTGTGGATTCCAAAAGTGCTCTTCAATCCGAGGGCTGACCCCCCTTAAAACTTCGTCGCGCAACACACAATTGCGCGGCTTTTTTCTTTATTTAAAAGTATATGTATAAAAAACGGCCCGCCTGCAATGAGGTGGGCCGCTGTCAGTTCAGGTGTACGCTTGATTTTCTAGGTAAGTGGTTATGCTTGCCGTAAAGCGCAGCGTACCCTCTGGAGCAAGGAACGTGGGGTCGTAACCTTTTCCGCGAATGGCGTGACGGCCCAGACGGACCACTTCGTAGAAACAATGCAGCCTACTTGGAAGTAAAGGTGGGTGGACTGAAGTGTCTTTGCTGAATAGCCGGTGGCGAAAATCTGTTGGTGTCGCTTGCGCACCGCAGTCTCTAATGATATCGAGTATGGTGGTGCGGGTCAGGCGAAATTGTCCCCGAACAGATGTGGCTTGTCTGTTCGATAAATGGGTTTGCCATGCTCATCGAGAATCAAATTTTCAATTGCAGTGATTTGGTCTGGTGTAGGAATTTGTAGCATACTGCCTCCTGCAGTGGTTACGTTTCTTTTGACACCATAAAACATTTTTTTATAAATTGCAAAATTATTCCATATGCAACACTTCGCCGGTATGGGCTACACGCTCTGCGATGAGCGGGAAGCTCTTGGCTAAATCGGTATGAGTTTCTACGAGATGTCGAGCTTCATTGCGGGCGGCTTCGACCAGCCTAAGATTGCGAATGGCCTCCATGCCCAGGTCAGTCAAGCCGGATTGTTTTCCGCCATAGAGCTCGCCGGAGCCACGAAACTGCAAGTCGTGCTCAGCCAACTCAAAGCCATTTTTGGCTGTGGCCAATGCCTTGAGTCGGTCGCGAGTTTTGTCACTCTTGCTTTCGGTGACCGCGAAGCAATATGGCTGATGGGTACCACGGATGACGCGGCCGCGGAGCTGATGCAGCTGCGCGAGACCAAAACGTTCAGCACCTTCGATGATGATGTTGGTTGCGTTTTGTACGCTCACTCCTACCTCTATCACCGATGTAGCGACCAGCACGTCTATTTTGTGGGCATTGAAATCATTCATCACTCGATCTTTTTCGGCGGGAGTCATTTTTCCGTGCAGGACTTCGAGATTCCATTCTTGGAAGACATCTTTCTTGAGGCGCTTTGCTTCTGCAACCACACTCTTCATGGTCATAGCAGTTTGCTTGTCTGGGTCTGGTTCTTCGATGCGAGGACAGATGACATAGGCTTGTCGTCCCGACTCAAGTTCACTGCGTACGTGTTCGTACATTTCTTTACTTTGTCCTGGCCCGACTACTTGGGTAATAACCGGCTTTCGTCCGGCTGGCATCTCTTCGAGTAGTGTGATGTCCAGGTCACCATAGATAGTGAGCGCTAGAGTGCGGGGAATAGGGGTAGCGGTCATGGAAAGCAGGTGTGGAAGTCGGGCGTCTTTTTTGGCGAGTTTTTTGCGCTGGTTGGTGCCAAAGCGATGTTGCTCATCAATAATGACGTAGGCCAGGTGTTTAAATTCCACGCTCTTATATATGAGTGAATGAGTACCAATAATAATCGGTACTTCGCCGTTTTTTACCCACCTTGTAAGCTGAGCTTTTGATATTTTCGTAGGTTTGGCAGGGTCGGACTTGCTCGGGAATTTCATGCAACCGCTGCTGGTGATGAGGCCGATTGATATCGGCAGGTGTTTGAAGTATTCAATAAAACTTTCGAAGTGTTGTTTGGCCAAAATTTCTGTCGGAGCCATGTACGCAACTTGTAGATTGCCGTATTCGATTTTTTTGTTGAGCCCTTCGGGTGGGCGCGAGGTAGCTACGATGTATGCGGTCGTGGCAGCGACAGCTGTCTTGCCGCTCCCCACGTCTCCTTCGAGGAGTCTGGACATGGCATGGTTGCCGACAAAGTCTTTGGCGATAGCATCGATAGACTGGGCTTGAGACCTTGTGAGCTCAAAGGGAAAGCGGTCGACAAACGCTTTGATATGCTCATCGCTAGTCTGGATCGTGTAGGTTGAAGCAGCGCTAACAGCAGCTCGCTCTTGGGCTTTTTGGACCTGTATATAAAACACTTCTTCAAACGCAAAACGCTTGCGAGCCGACTCAGCGTCACGAGCTTTTTTGGGCGAGTGGATCCAGACCAGGGCGGTCTTGAGTTCTGGCAGATTGTATTTTTTGAGAATCTCCGACGGAATTGGGTCAACTAAGTCTTTGAGCACACCTCGCTCAAAACACTTTAACGTAGTGTGATACAGCCACTTACTCGTAACCCCTTTGCTCTCACGGTAGACCGGATAGAGGGTTTCGTCCAATTGCTCGGTGTCTTTAAAGATAGAGTCATGGCGGTCGATTGGCAGTGCATCGAGTGGTTCTACTTCGGGATTAGAAAGATACAGCTTGCCTTCACTGCCGGCAACTTTTCCGGCTAGCTTCACATACATACCATCTGAGTACATCTTGGCAATGTACGGCTGGTTGAACCACATGATTTTCATCTTGGCGGAGCCGTCTTCAACATATCCTTCCGCAATTGGCTTTTTACTCTTCCAGGCTTTGCGAGTATTGAGACCTGAGAGTTGTCCGTAGACAACGGTGTCTTGGTTTTTCTCCAAGCTGCCGACTGACTGCACATCTGAAATGTCTTCGTAGCGCACCGGGAGATGGTAGAGCAAATCTGATACAGTTTGGATATTGAGTCGAGCCAGCGATTTTTTGTGCGCCGTGTCGATTCGGACGTGATCAGCCAGGCTGTCTGAGAGTTTCATATTGTTATACTACCAAATTTGCTCTTGTTCGGTTAGTGCGTATACTTTGCACAGAGAAGTCGTCAAAAGGAGATCAGTATGACTTACTATCGTGCGAGTCAGATGCTGACTCTTTGGAACGCGTTTAGTATTTTGCGCTACGGCAGTGTAAATATTCCGCCCGGGATTTTGAATTTCTCGGTTGCATTCACTTTGTATTATTATGGGGTACTCGGTCATCATAGTGCAATTGCCGTTGGTCACTTTTTGCAGGTAGGAATCGGATTTTTTGCTGAGCGCAGAGTTACGTTTCGTGCGTCACATGTGACCTTTTGGGTCGGTATGCCGAAGTTTCTAATCAACGAAGCGATTGTGTACGGACTGATTTACACGCTGACGTATGTCACTGTTGATCTGTGGGGTGTAGATACTTATACTGCTCGAGTGTTTCTGATTACCCCGCTCAGTTCCGTAGTTGCATTTTTGCTCAACAAACACGTCGCATTTCGGTAGGGAGTGCGCGACAGCAGCAAGGTACGAGTGGTGAGTATATACTTTTGATGTGTCCTTTTCAGTCGGATGAACACCTGTTTTAGATCCAGCCTGCGTACAAATGTGCGCGGGCTGTTTTTTGTGCGGTACTTATTTTTGGTAGAACATTTGCCCTGTACGGCAGCTGGCGTATACTATAGTGTCGTTGTTACTATTATATTCGAATCAAACATTCACATGCCAGCCAAAAAACTAGACTACAATAAACTCGCCCTTACCCTCCACAAAAAACTCAAAGGAAAGATTGAGATTACAACCAAAGGATCGCTCAAAACAAAAACCGACTGGAGCACCATGTATTCTCCAGGCGTAGGAGCAGTCTCATCTCATTTGAATAAAAAACCAAGCGATGCTCGTGAGTACACCATGAAGCGAAACATGATTGCTGTGGTGAGTGATGGTTCGGCTATATTGGGTCTGGGAAATCTGGGTGCTATTCCAGCGTTACCTGTCATGGAAGGAAAGTGCGCGATTTTTAAGGAGATGGCTGGTGTAGACGCGTTTCCGATTGTGCTTGATACCCAAGAACCAGAAGAAATCATTCGGACAGTAAAGGCGATTGCTCCTGGGTTTGGGGGCATCAACCTAGAAGACATCGCCGCGCCGAAGTGTTTTGAGATTGAAGAGCGACTGAAGAAAGAGTTAGATATTCCAGTGATGCACGATGATCAACATGGCACAGCCACCGTAGTCTTGGCCGGACTGATCAATGCTTCAAAGGTGGTAAAGAAAAAACTTGAGACAATGAAGGTGGTGGTAGTAGGTGCTGGTGCGGCTGGTCGCGCTGTTACTTTGCTGCTGGCGAAAGCTGGAGTACAAAATATTATTGTGACTGACTCAAAAGGTGCAATCTACGAAGGCCGCCCTGGACTGGAAGGCTACAAAAAAGAACTGGCGCGAACAACCAATGCCGAAAAAGTCTCTGGTGACGTGATGCAAGTGATTGATGGAGCGGATGTGATTGTGGGTGTTTCCGGACCCGGCACCATCGCTCAGGCACATATAGAAAAAATGTCTCACCAGCCGATTGTGTTTGCTTTGGCCAACCCTATCCCGGAGATTATGCCAGAAGATGCCAGACGAGTAGGAGCGTACGTTATCGCTACCGGTCGCTCTGATTTTCCTAATCAAGTGAACAATTCATTGGCTTTTCCAGGTATCTTCCGGGGAGCTCTCGACCGAGGAGTGCGAGATATTACCGATGACATGAAATTGGCCGCAGCTAAAAAGATTGCCAGTTTGGTGAAAAAACCTACTCCCGAAAACGTCATCCCACCAGTAATGACACCTGGATTGATGAAGGCAGTGGCGAGTGCAATTAAGTAACTCACCTGTCTTTTTGATTGAATCAGAAAACGCCTGCGGTTGAGCCGCAGGCGTTTGTGCTTGCTTTGGTGCCGCGCAGGCAGTTTAGAAAAGTACGCACTTCAAGGATTTTTTGTGAAAAGAAGACAGATGTGGAAAAGAAAAGGTCGCACACCCAAGGGGCGCGCGACCGAAGCGGACGTCAGTCCGTCAAATCACCAACGGTGACCACTGTTGTTTCCCGGCAAATTGCTTCGCTGGTCGACTCGAGTATGGCGCTCACCACCCATTCTACTCGCAGGCCGCGAACAGCGCTCTGTCGCGCCGAGACGATAATCGCTTTGCCGAGTGGAACTTTGCGATTGAATTTCACTTTTCGAATTTCCCGCAACAGTGCATTTGGGTGTACCCGGCTAATGACAGTCGCGAAGTGACCAATGCGCGGGAGGGTCTGCACGACGCCGTCGGTGCCGGTGTGAATGGCGAAACTGGTGTCGCCACACAGTACGCAAGCAATGAGGCTCGCTCTCTCGGCGGTTTGGATTCGGAAGTGATGCGTTAGACCCTTTTTGTCTATTGTGGCCGGGATACTATCGTCGATTGACGGCCCAAACTTATCTATGAAGTTGCGCGCCGATTCAGCCGGTGAGGGCATCTTTGCTTCAGCGAACGCTGCAGTCAGCCGGTCCTCTAGGCTGACCTCTTGCGGGTAAGTGTCTCTGCAATCACGGGAGCAGAAATAGATACCACCGAACGGACCGTTGATGTACGGTGTCGTCCCGATGCCAGGAATACCGAATTCATTGCTGCAGTCAGGATGAGCGCAGACGCGAGCGGGTGCGGCCGAGAGAGGATAGAGAGATGGTTGTTGGCTGGGCATGCTTCACCTTTTGGTTGATTTTTGGATAGGAACAACTCGGTACTCTTTTGCTAGAGTGACAAAATACGAGACGTTCGTCAATACTTTGTCGACCGGCATGCAATATGGTATTCTGGCCTGCACAAAGAATGTATCTTTGGAAATCAATCATACGGAGACGTGTCAGAGTGGTCTATCGTGCTTCCTTGCTAAGGAAGTGGGGTTTACGCCCCCGGAGGTTCGAATCCTCTCGTCTCCGCCAAAATTGGAAATCGTTTTTTGAAGCTGAAATGGGGTCGCGCCGAAGGCGCGACACTAATGCATTCCCCCCGCCGAATCCAGAATCCAAAAGGGTTTTCCACGCTCCGCGTGGCTCAAAAAGCACGGTTCGATCCTTAATTTCAAAGTTCGAACCGACTTTTTGAAGTAAACGGATTTTTTCTCCGTTTACTTCCTCGTTTGCCAATTCCACATTGAATTTCAAAAACTTTTCGGTAAGTTCGAACCGATTATTCGCTTTTTGCTCAAAAGCCGATAATTTCTCTTTGAGAAACTGTTTTGAGACAACCAGCGCACTTTTAGCGTCCCGATATTCTTCGAGTGAAAGTGCGCTCTCTAAATATGCCGTCATCAGCTTCTCAATTTTGGAATCCAAAAGAGAAATTTCGGCTTTTGTGTTGTCTGCAAAAAGCGTAGACGATTGGACTTCCGATTGCCGATCTTTTGCATTTTCGGCAATCATCCATTTTGCCCAATCGTCTGGCAAAGAAACTTTTTTGATTTCCTTTTGAATTTCGGAAGTGATGATTTCTTCACGAGTATATTTTTGTGAGCAAGGATTTTTCCGTTTAGTACATCGCAAATAGTTATGACCTTTTTGCGTTTCGGTGGTAATGAAACATCCACATTCTCCGCAACGGAAAAATCCTCTATACAAAAATGGTTTCAAACCTTTGGAATGAGGTTTTGATTTTCTCATCATCACTTCCTGAACGGAATCAAAAAGTTTCTTTGTGATAATCGGTTCGTGCTTGCCCTCAAAAATCTCTCCGTTGTATAACATCAATCCCGTGTAAATCGGATTTTTGAGAAGTTTTTGATAATTCGACACCGCAAGTTCCTTTCCGCTTTTTCGTTTCAATCCAAGTCCGTTAAATTTGTCACGAAGCTCCCGCAAAGTGAAAGACCCAGACGAATATGCCTCAAATGTTTTTCTGATTAAAGGTGCAATATTTTCATCAATGACAATTTTTCCACCCTCATTTACATAGCCAAGTGGAGACATTTGAGGCCATATTCCGTCTTTCACTTTGTTTCGCTTGCCACGCTTGATATTTTCACTAAGGTTGTCTACATAATACTTGGATTGCGAAAAAGCGATTGAAAGCATGAACTTGCCTTGCGGTGTCGTATCACACCAGAAAGTTGGAAACTTAAGCTCGGTTATCACGCCCGTATCGAGCAAATATATTATTTTCCCACCGTCCACACTATTTCTCGCTAAACGGTCAGGATGCCACGCGAGAATACCGCTCGCCTCATTTGCTTCGATACGGAGAAGCATTTCATTAAAGACTGGCCGACCCGGAACTTTAGCAGTTTGTTTTTCCACAAATATATCAACAATCTCAATATCTTCTTTGAGAGCAAGAGATTTTAACTCGGCCAGTTGATCCGAAATGCTTCTAACCTGCCGATCTTCTGTGTCGGTACTTTTGCGAGTGTAGATAAAAAACTTTCTGGTGTGATTCATATATTTTGTATTGGCAAACGACGAGCCACGCGGAGCGTGGAAAACCCTTTTGGATTCTGGATTCGGCGGGGGGAATGCATTAGTGTCGCGCCTTCGGCGCGACCCCATTTCAGCTTCAAAAAACGATTTCCAATTTTGGCGGTGTGTATTGGACAAAGTTCGAATGCATTTCGAGCAGAATCCTGATGAGAGCTACTAATCGCACGCGCAGAGCGCGTGGTGACTCTGAATTGAATCGTACGCTCCGATTGCGTGGCGAT
>Ga0136604_1000720_pt1 | contig 15821 bp, 12 predicted proteins | sample AntRauFillE10628_FD_104928 | JGI IMG/M metagenome (GOLD analysis project Ga0136604, IMG submission 104928) | Saline lake microbial communities from Rauer Islands, Antarctica - Metagenome Filla E10 #628 | ecosystem: Environmental > Aquatic > Non-marine Saline and Alkaline > Saline | place... | reverse complement strand
CCACCAGAAGGTCCTTCCGCATAAAACAAGGTGACTTGCTGGTCGTAAGTGTTTCCGTTCTCACCGCAGTTCGACTGGCTTCCGGCAGTCACTTGATCAACAGAGCAAGCGGTAACAACATCCCAGCCCATGTCTTCAAACATGCCTCTCACAATCACTCCGGGGTCGTGGATGGCTTCGGCAGAACCCAAAAATGGGGTCATCAGTGAGTTGCCACTTCCCGAGCCGTAGCTATTTTCATCGAGGTGAGAGTAGCTCGAGCCCGTATTCCAAAAACTGGGAGCGTAGAGTTCAGCCTGCTCACCATTGTTTTGCTCAAGAAGCGAGGGGCCTTCCCAAAATACATTTCCTCCTTTAAGAAAATCACCGAGCTCAGGTGATGGTGTTTCGTAATCATCTATTGGAGTGCCTGCAGCATCTTCCACAAACTGGTCGTAAATAGAAAGTGTGATTCCAAATCCGACACTTCCCTCGATGGCATTGGCAGATGCCGAACCAGCAAAGCCAAGTCCATGGCCGAGCTCGTGAAGCACAACAGAAACAAAGTCAAACTGACCAGACGGCACGTTTCCATCAGTGCCAAAGTACCAGTTCATTTGACTGTTGAAAGTACATGTAATGTCTTCGGAGACTGTGTTGAGGTCCGTTCCGCTGAGCTTGTTGGCCAGAGCTTGTGGATAGTAGGTCGAGGTCATCGGGGCTCCCGCAAAATTTTTGAAGTATCCGTTGGATCCAGCGTAGCCTAGCACATTAGAAGCAGTCGCTTCAAAATTCGCTTCGATTTCGATGGTCATTTCCGAGGTGAGCACAGAAGCCCAGATGTCAACTGCATAAGCGAAAGCGGCTTGAGCTTCAGCTGAGAAGCCATTGTACTCAACCAAAATGTTTACATCGCGGTCTTCTCCCAGTTCAAAATTTTCCGGTGGAGGAATAAAACTGAACTGATCCTCGAAGATGGGTTCGAGACCGCAGTTTTTTTCGTGCGCATGCGACTCATGATCGCATTGCTGTCCATGAGAAAAACCAGGAAAAACGAAAACCGAGCTCAGCACCAACAGGCGCGAGATAAGGGTGGTGGTATCTAAATTCATAAGATGAAACTGGCTGGCAAAAATAGAGCAACGATTAAACGAGAACCCGGACGTAAGCCATTGACTCTTTAAAAGGTAAAGATCAATTATTTTCTGCGAATGCTCATTTTTGGTCGCTGACTATTTTCAAACAACTGATGATTATGAAGAAAGTCAATTTCCAACTTGAATTTAAAATGTCAAAATAGGGCTTCAAATAGTTTTCAACAGGGCTTTTGCCTGCTCATAATAAAAGCCCCTTTTTGCAACAACTGCGTGGAATAATTCCTCAGCTTCCACACTTTTGCCCTGGGCTAAAAGTGATTTGGCCAGATAGAACTCCGACTCTTCAGAAAAAGTGGAAATCGAACTCTCGTGGCTCTTTTTCAAAAGTTCCTCAGCTTTCGAGTACGCACCGGAGTTGTAGGCTGAGAGTCCACCGTAGAAAAGCGCATTTGCATCGTTCGGGTAATTACCCAGAATGATTTCAAAGTCGGCAAGTGCGCGGGTGAATTGGCCGTTGGCGAAACGAATCATTGCCTGCTCCAGAAACTCAGTGTACGCGACTTCCTCTTTGTTTTTATTGGGCAAGAGATGGCGGCCGGTGTCTTCTTCATTTTCGGCACTTGGCGGAAGTCCTCCTGGCAGACGGCTCTGTTCGGTAAACAACACACTTCTCAGCTGCCTGTAGTCAACCACTTTGTAGTTTTCGATGTGATAAATTGAATTGCCTTTCGGGCGCTCCACGTCTATTGAATTATCTGTAGAACTCACCGCGAGTAGCGAGTCGAAGTTTTTGAGAGGAGTAGCCAGTGGTGGAATTTCTTCCTGGCGCTCCACTTTTACAAAACGCTCAGGGCTTTCAGGTTGCTCCAGATTTTCGTCTACCTCGAAGGCGAATGAAATGCTCGAGTCGGTTTTTCCCGCGTGCACCATTTTCATTTCTTGTTGATCCGGGCTTTCGGGCTCAATTTCACTTTCGTCAACCTCAGCAGTTTTGGGATAGTTTTCTTTCGCCACAGGTTCATTTGTCGTTAGCTGATAAACGAAAATGCCACCGATACCGATAACCAGTAAAGAGATGAAGTAAGGAACAGGAGACCTGGCGAGGCCCAGAGATTTTTTCATCCGGCCCTTGACTTCCTTAACGTTGCTGGCATTTTCTGAAAGCCCTTCCACAGCATCTGCCAGAAAGGGGTCTTCGAGCATCGCTTTTTCAAGACGGTGTTCGTCAGCTGGCGCGAGCTTACCATCGAGGTACTTCCTGATGAATTCCTCGCTAAACTGATCGATATGTTGTTCTCTTTCCATGGTTTTCCTTTTAACTCTTCTCTTGTGAAGAGGCAAACTCGTGTTCTTTTTCCAGCGTCAGTTTTAGGTTCCTCTTTCCGTTTTGAATGTGGCTCTTCACCTCTTTTAGGGTATAAGCTGTCGATTCCTCAATCTGCTTGTAGCTCTTCTCTTCCAGGTAAAATAGCTTGATACACTCTTTCTGATCGGGCTTCAAAGTGTTGATTGCCGACTCCAGCTTGGTGAGTTTTACCTCCCGCAGTTGTGCCTGGCCGCTTTCCACAGGCTCAGACAAAATCTGCTCTTTTAGCTCCAATTCTTCGGGTTTGTTTTTTCTCAGAATCATGAGGCACTCGTTTTTGGACACGGTGTGTAGCCAGCCTCTAAAATTTTTCACATCCTGGTCGCGAAGTTTTGAGATCAGCTTTTCAAATAGAATTTGAGTTGCTTCTTCTGCGTGGTGCGTGTTTTTGAGGTACTTCATGCACACACCAAAAACCAGGTGAGCGTATCGTTCAAACAATACACCCACCCATTTTTTGTCGCCCTTTTTTTGATACCGGGCCAGCACTTCCTCATCGCTGAGGGTTGATATTTTTCGCTGGAAAAACTTCAAATTTCAATTTCATTGATTGGCGTTCTTTGCCGCATTGTAAAGGTCGAAATAATTCTTTGTCTCTATCACGATGACTCCACCGGTCACGTCTCCGTATTTTGCGGGCACTCCTCCGGTGTAGATCGAGATGCTTCCGATGGCACTCGATGGGAATCTGTTACTGATACTGCCGCGGAGTTTCACACCGTCTACAAAGTACTGAACCGACCCTGCACGAGAACCTCTAAAGTAAAGCTGTCCACCTTCTCCTTCAGAAATTTCTGAACTCATGCTGGCGATTAACTTAATCGGTGTTTTTGCCGCTGGGTTGTGTTCAAATTCTGCCGCAAGGATGCTGACTTTTCCCGTTTCTTTCTCGATAAGAGGACGCTTGTAGCCAAATATAATTGCCTCTCCCGTGGTGTAGATATTTTCTCTCATCTTCACTTCGGGGATGAACGAAATCTGATCTGGAGTAACCTTTACATCTTCATAGATCACCTGAACGTGCGGAACAGAGCTGAAGGTAACGTTGTAGGTTCCGGGATTGAGTGGCTTGAGGGTGTATTTTCCACGATCATCGGTAGTTGTACCAACTAAGTTGGCTCCGATAACTACAAAAACCTCAATGTCTTCTAGCGGAGTTCCCGTTGTGTCAACGACTTTTCCCTGAATTTCTCCGAAAGTTTGTCCCAGCATCATTGCGGGGAGGGAAAGAATTAATATGGTGAGGATTAAATTTTTCATGACTGATTCATTTTATGGTTTGTAAAAATTGCTTTGGCAACCGTTGCACCCTTAAGATGCAGGTGGTTTTCAAATTCCATAAAACTTATTGTGGTTGTTGTTTCGTTCCTCGCAAAGCCTTTAAAGGCGCTTAAGTCGTAAAGCATGCAGCTACGACTTCAATGATCAATGGGGCAATTAAGAATTATGAATTGCGCGCAAGTCGCAAAGCATGCAGTAACGGTAAATGAACACTTTAGCCACAGCAAAAAACTCTGGCTTTAATTCTATGTGACTTCTGTGTGGTTGAGCTCAGATAAAAACAAATCAGAGAAAATCCGAATGATTAGTGTCCGAGTATTCAGTCGAGTGGTTAGTATAAAGTTCGAGAGTAAGGCTTGCGCAGTTTTGAAAGCAAGGAGTTCACTTTTGTGAATGACTGTTTTCAAAACTAGCATAACGCAGCTATCGGACTTTATAGCCAGACACTGGCTAGTTGTTCATCAACCAATGCTCTGGGTTTTGCGGATCTCCACCCTGGCTACTGGTTTTCCAGATTTCGATGTGGGCGGTGTTTTTCTCATCGCTTCCCATGAGAGTTCCGATGGCCGTTCTCAAATCTACTTTGTCGCCCTTGCTCACTTTTACCTCGCGAAGGTTGGTGTACACAGTTTTATAATTACCGTGAGTGATGATCACGTTGTAGCCGGCACCGGGGAGGGTGAAAACAGAAGTTACTGTTCCACCAAAGACGGAGTAAACCGTAGCCTGCTTGTCGGTGGCGATGTCCACCCCTTTATTTTCCACGTAGATTCCGGGAATGACAGGGTGAGGGTGCTTTCCGAAGCTCGAAACAATTACACCGTGAGTTACCGGCCAGGGGAGCTTTCCTTTGTTTTTCTCAAAATTTTCAGAAATGATTTTCCCCTCGGGAGTGAGCTCGTAGGAACCATCGTTTTTATCGCGCTCGGCAGCGAGTTCTTCCTCAATCTTTTTGCGGATAGCTGCATTCAGTTTGTCTCGCTCGCGTTCTTGCTGCTGCTGTTGCTGGAGCAGCGATTTCTCTTTTTTCTGCAAGTTGGAAAGCATCGACTGCTGGTTCTGCCTGTCCGAGGCGAGTTCCTCAAATTCATTCTCTTTTGATCCCAGAAGCTCGCGTTTGTTGTCAATACTTTCTTCTAGTTCATGAACGGTCTCAGCTAGAATCTGCTGGCTGTTTTCAATGGCTTCAGCCTGCATTTTTCGCACACGGGCATACTGCTGAAAAACCTTCATGCGCTTGTAAGCCTGGTTGAAACTTTCCGAAGCAAAAATGTACATCAACCGATCGTAGGCACTGCGGTTTTTGTAGGCGTGATAAATCATTTGGCCGTACTCTTCCTTCAGCGCTTCTATCTCTTCTTCGAGATCAGATATTTCAGTTTCCTTTTCAGAAATCTCACCTTCGGTGCTTTCAATTTCATTTTGAATATTGGCGATGAGCTGCTGACGAAAGTTTATCTGCTTATTGAGAATGACAAGCTGGTCGTTGGTAGATTCCTTCGTTTGCTTGTTTTTGTCGATGAGCGACTTGGTGTACTCGATCTTTTTGTTGAGCTCTTCACGTTGGTTTTGGAGCTCTTCCTTGGTTTGTGCATTTCCCGCAAACACGCATAGGAGAAGCGCTACAGTGGCCACTGTAGTTTTCAAAAAGAGCCTAATCGTAGTATCTGCGTTCGTAATCATCGGGAATGTCGAAAGGTAAATCATAGGGCCTGTTGAGGCGCAGTCGCGAAATTTTTATCTCCACCTCTTGCTGTTGATAGCTTTCCTGTACAGTCAAACGGGTGAGTCTGGGAAGGGATTGCCCTTCTATCTTTTCGAATTCATCGTGGGTGATTTCGACAGATCGTTTCGTGTAGAGATCATCAAACACAGTGCGCTCCAGCTTGTAGCTGTAGCCATTCAACCAATACCTTCTGATGATGAGTTCGTCATCGTCAGCTTTGCGCACCAGTCGCTCGTACTTTCTTCCAGTTGCGTCCACAGTGATGGTGTCGGCATCGGGCTCCAGGTCTTTTTCATTAATTCCAGTCAGTCGCTTGAGCTTTCGCGAAAAGTCAGAAATCAAAACGTACTGCTGGTCGTCAATTTTAGATCTGAAGTTTTGCTTTTTGTCGAAAAGAATGGGGTTGCCCACAAGCAGAGCCTGGAGCATGTCGAAGTCGACTTCCATACCTAGCTTTTCGCTGATAGCCTTGAAATCGCCAACGTAGTAGTGCTTGTTTCTGGGGATCTTGCTCACGTACTTCACCGAGTCGCGGGTAATGAGTACCCGAAGCATTTCCACGCCCATCAGGGGCGAAACGGAAATCCAGATGGCGCTGTCTCGCTTCATCCGGATGTTGGCCTTAAACGACTCGCGCTCGTTATTGAACTCAGTCTCGGTAGAGATTTTCATCCCGAGCCACTGGAAGTCAAAATGCGATTTTTCCAACCTGTTGGTCAGGGCGATTGCATTCCTGTTTTTTAGGGGCTTTCCGCGCTCAGCGCGCTTGCTGTTTGAGCAACCGGTGAGAACCAAAACTGCCAACAACAGACTTAGAAAAATGCTGTAGTGACGGTTACTCATAAAGTTTTTTGTCTTGAATCTTTTTGTTGAGCATATCGGTACCACCCCCTTGATTTTTAGCCGACTTCCACTGTTCAACAGCCGCGTCAATTTCTCCGAGTTCGTAGAGAATGTCACCGTAGTGCTCGAGAATTACTCCCTGACTGATACCTCCATTTTCAATGGCTCTTTGAATCCAGCTGCGGGCTTCCTGAAACTTATCTTGCTTGAAAAGTATCCAGGCGTAGGTGTCCTGAAAAGAAGGTCGGTTGGGCTGAAGTGTGTTGGCTTTCAATGCTAATTCGGCAGCTCGCTCAAGGTTGTCTTCACGAACCGAAAGGTAGTAGCCGTAGTTGTTCATGGTGAAAACATTGTTGGGGTCGAGCTCCAGCGCAGTCTCAAAAGCTTCGTCTGAAGCTGTGTAGTTTCCTTTTTCGTGGTAGGCATCTCCGAGGGTACTATAGAACTGACTTTTCAATTTGTCATCTCCAATCACAAAAGATCTTCCCGCTTGCAGTATCGAAATGGCTTCATCCAGATTGCCGAGGTTCACATTTGCAATTCCGTTGTTGAGGTAGAAGCGTGCATCGTTTGGAAAGAGAGCGAGCGCTTTGTCGCTGTGTTGAGCTAATTTATCAAAGTCGCCCAGCTGCGAATCGATAGCCATCAACTGTTCCCAAATGGCTTTTTTACCCGGCCTGAGTTCGAGTGCGCGCTCGTACTTTTCTGTTGCTGCTCGCAGGTTGTTGTTTTTAGCCAAAAAATCTCCGTGGATGGCGTAGGCTTTTGGTTCTTTGGGATGCGTGTTTTCCAGAATCGTTAGCAGTTCCAGTGCGCGATCCATCGCCTTGGGATCAAATTTAGAAATGGAGTAAAACTTCAGGAGCACGCCCACCTTTTGGTCGATGTCGATATCGAATGTGTGAAAAGACTTTTTGAGAGCTTCATACGATTTCTCATCCTGTCCCTCGGAGGCGTAGTATTGCGACAGCTTCATTTGAACGAGTCCGTTTTCCGGATCGATACGTTCCATCTTCTCCAGAATCTCCCCGGCTTTTTCGTTATTTCCGGCCTCGACATAAACATCGTGCAGAAGAGCCAGATAGCCCATTTCATTTGGATAGTTTGCCGACAGGCGCTCAATCTCTTTTATTCCTTCCTCGGTTTTACCAATGGAGTCGTAGAGTTTTTTCTTCTGGAGTGATAGCTCTTCCGAGATTCCAATTTCTTTTTCCAGCTTGTCGTAGGTGGCTATGGCTTCTGCGACCTTGTCCTGGCTCAATTGCACTGTAGCCAATTCAAAGTACGTCTCCAGTCTTGAGGGATTGTTTTCGAGCTGAACGCGATAGAGCTTCTCGGACTTTTCAAAATCGCCAACTTCCTTGTAAATCGAGGCTAGCAGATCGGCATACCAATAGTTTTCCGGGGATTTTTTGTGCGCTGTCTCTGCGTTTTTTAGCGCAGCCGTAAGTTCGTTTTGCTCTTTTTGAATTCTCGCCAGTTCGTAGTAAACCACTGCTTCTTTTCTCTTGTCAAGGCATTCCTTAAAAAGGGCTTCAGCCTTATCGAGATTGCCGAGACTCTTTTCACCCTGAGCGTCAAAAAACTTGCGCTGAAAGTAGAAGTCATCTTCGTTGGTCACCGCCTCGTCTGGCTTGTCGGGGTCAGCCTGAGTACTTGTGTCCTCCGTGCTTTTGCAGCCAGTGAGTGCAATTCCGATCAGGAAAAAATATAAGAGCAGTTGCTTAATCATTCACATTTATTATTTGCCTGTGGTAGAATAATCTCCCAAACTCAGTTCGTTTGGATATTCGAGGTATTCTACAAAATTGCCGAGCATCGAATTGGTGAAATTCGCGTGTTTCAGCGTTGTGTTCGTCTGCACGATTGAATTCGAAACCACCGAATTTTCGATGGTGCAGCCTTCGCCAACTGACACGTGAGGGCCAACGACAGAGTTTTTCAATACCGCATTTTCACCGATGTAACACGGTTGAATAATCACTGAGTTTTCGGTCTTCACCGAGCTGGCCACCATGTCGGTGTCCTGGTTGTAGTGCAGCACGCGATTGTTGGTGTAAACGATAGCGTTTTTATTTCCACAATCGAGCCATTCGTCAACAGTGCCGGGAGAAAATTTCATCCCTTTTTCTGTCATGTTTTTCAATGCATCGGGAAGCTGGTACTCTCCACTTTTGATAATATTATTGTCGATGAGGTATTGCAATTCATCTTTGAGCACAGCCCCATCTTTAAAGTAGTAGATTCCGATCATCGCGAGGTCAGAAACAAACTCTGTAGGTTTTTCAACAAAGTCGGTGATGACGTTGTTCTCATCGACCTTCACAACTCCAAACTGCTCGGGATTTTCAATTTGCTGTACCCAGAGCACACCGTCTTTTTCATCATCCAATTTAAAATCGGCTTTGAAAAGTGTGTCTGCAAAAGCCACGATCACTTTTCCATCGAGCGCTTCTTTGGCGCAGAGAATGGCGTGGGCCGTTCCCAGCGCTTCTTCCTGGTAGCAGATGGTTCCTTTTGCTCCGAGGTTTTCGGCAATCTTTACGAGGTTTTTCTCAACCTCTTTCCCGAAGTCACCGATGATGAAAGCAATTTCGTCAACCGGTTCGCCACACACCTTGGCCAGGTCTTCAACGAGACGCTGAACGATGGGTTTGCCGGCAATCGGCAGTAGCGGTTTTGGGACAGTAAGTGTGTGCGGCCGCATGCGTTTACCCATTCCGGCCATGGGGACAATTATTTTCATCTTTCGAAATTAGTTTTTTCCGGTACTTCCAAACCCTCCGGCTCCGCGCTGCGATTCAGCTAGTTCTTCGGTTTCGATCCACTCTGCCTGCTCGTGTTTGGCGATTACCATCTGCGCAATTCGTTCTCCATTTTCAATTGAGAAGGCTTCGTTTGAGAGGTTCACCAAAAGAATTTTCAGCTCTCCGCGGTAGTCGGCATCGATAGTTCCCGGTGAGTTCAAAACGGTAATTCCGTGTTTGAAAGCCAGTCCGCTGCGGGGACGAATTTGTGCTTCGTGTCCGGCCGGCAGTTCTATAAAAAGACCTGTAGGGATGAGTTTGCGCTCGAGCGGTTTTAGAGCAATGCTCTGCTCGATGTTGGCGCGCAGGTCTACTCCAGCAGACAACTCCGTCTCGTAGTTCGGCAGTTTGTGTGCTGATTTATTGATAATCTTCACTTTCATATCGCGAGAAGTAACGGTTATTTTCCTTTAAAATTTGGTTTTTCCTTATTGAGAAATGCCGAAGTTCCTTCTTTGAAATCTTCTGTTCCAAAGCACTTTCCAAACTCTTCGATTTCTTTGTCGAATCCATTCACACCGTCTTTGTAGTTGGCCAGCACTGAGCTGAGCGCAGCGGAGATGGCGCGAGGAGAATTCTTTGCGATTCTTCCAGCGAGGTCTTTGCAAGTTTGCATGAGCTCGGGCTGAGGCACCACGTTGTTGAGCAGTCCACAGTCTTTGGCTTCATCGGCTTTGATCATTCCTGCAGAAGTGATCATCTCCATGGCTTTGCCTTTTCCGGCAAGCTGGGCGAGACGTTGTGTTCCACCGTACCCGGGAATTACTCCGAGAGAAACTTCAGGCAGTCCAAGACGCGCATTGTCAGAGCCGATGCGGATGTGAGCAGCCATCGCCAGCTCGAGTCCACCGCCAAGGGCAAATCCGTTTACCGCGGCAATCACAGGCTTGGTCATTTCCTCCACTCGGTCGAAAAGCAATTTGTGACCATCCGCACTAAGCGACTTTCCTTCCTCCATGCTGAAGTTTGAAAACTCCTTGATGTCGGCACCGGCAACGAAAGCCTTTTCGCCAGCTCCGGTGATAATCACCACCTGGATTGCGCCATCTTCATCGAGTTCGTTGAGGGCAGTGTTGAGTTCTTTGATTGTTGCGCGATTGAGCGCATTCATTTGTTTGGGGCGATTCACCGTGACTACGGCAATAGGTTCTTCCCGTTCTACTAGTATGTTTTCAAAGGCCATTGGTCCTTGTTTTTCAAAATTTGCAGTCTTGCAAAGTTAGCCGAAAATTGAGAGGATAAAAGTTTGAGCGAGAGAGACGAAAATGCAATCGGCTACAGTACCTCTTTGATCTTTAATTCGCCTCCCTGGAAGCTGGCCGCTTCGCCCGCTTTTTTTCCGAGCATGGCCTGGGCGAGAGGTGCTGCAGGTGAAATCACAAAAATTGTTGTGCCGTCAATTTCAACTTTTCCAAAAGGAATAGAAATAAAGAAAGTGCCACGTTCGGAAGTGACCAGACAGCCAAATTCTACTTCAGAGAGTTCTTTCTGAGGATCAATTTTATTCAGCTGATTTTTGAGCGCCACGGTTTTGTTGAGCTGGGCTTCGCTGTTGTCGAGGGCCGTTTGCATGAGAGCGCGACTGGTTTCGTGCTTGTCGCCAGCCGTACTTTTAGTAGCGGTGTCGCGCGATTCGCGATTCGATTGCACGTCCTGACGGGCAGATTCAATTTTTTGATCGAGCTCTTTGTGGATGAATTCGTAGAGCGCGATTTTCAATTCGGGTGATTTCATTTTAGTCAATTAGCTTAAGATTATTTGACACGGCAAATGTCGGTGAAAATGATTATTGGCAAGAACCAAAATGTCGTCCCTCCGGGACTAAGTGCTGGTCGTTTGCAAATTCCCAGGGTTGAAACCCTGAGCAATAATGTTGGCCGATGCCAGCGGCATCGAATATTTGTGGCTGTATGGATTCTTGACGTAGCCCATCGACCCCAGCGGGGTCGCACCTTTTCATTGCCAGAATTTCTTTTTCCAGCTGGAAACATTCGACCCACTCCGGGGTCGGGTTCTACATTCGCAATCTTTTTGCTACAAACATTGGAACCCGCTGGGTTCCGCATTACAGCATCGGCAATCAAATCCAACGGCAGGCGTCAGCCGTGGCGAATACCACCGTCCTGAAAGCTAAACCATAATGTCGCTCCTCTGGGTGCCCACGCTAAAGCTTCAGCGACAGCGTGAGCTTATTGGCCGTAGATCGTGTCAATGGCTACCAAAATGTCGTCCCTCCGGGACTGAAAGCATCGACCAGGGAAACCCCAAAGCATAACCAAAAAGCCCAACAACTTTATATCCGCCTTATCTCAAGAAATTCCAAGCCCAAAATGGCAACCGTTAAAGAAGTCGAGCCCGACAACGTTATCTCTACTCCAACCCATTTCCATCCGCTGGGTTCTTCAATGCGATCATGTTGCGCCATTCAAAAATGATGGTTTGTCTGTCGTACCTGCGGCACTTTTCTCACAGCTACGTATGCAAATTCCCAGGGTTGAAACTGGGCTATAATGTTGGCCGATGCCAGCGGCATCGAATATTTGTAGTAGAAGGATTTGAGCGATTATTCATCGACCCCAGCGGGGTCGCACTTTGCGTTCTTGGCGGCTTAGCGAGAATCACCGTAGCTGAAAGAAAACCTTGCGGGCTTTACGAGAATCTGAAAGCTCCAACGAAGGAGTGAATTCCAGCTAGCCTCACAACTTTATCTCAATCGCTTCAAGCGCTGGACCTCTCGTACCGGTTCACAAATAGCTACCAATGCGACAACGTTATCTCTACTCCAACCCATTCCCACCCAGAAAAATCTATTGAACCAGACTTGCCCTTTGCCTATTCTTCAATGACCTTTCCGTTGAAAAGACTCACATTCGAATTGAACGGATTTCCGGAAAGTCTGCGGTAGGAAACAATTTGGCCGCAGTGCCACAGGCAGTCGGCAATCGGGCCGTTGATCATGTTCCAAAACGGAATCTCCTGGTCACCGCGTTTGAGCACAAGGTTTTCAAGATCTTCTGCCTTCATTTCTTTCAGGGCATTGCTGATTTCAAAAAGCGTTCTCAGGACCTTTACTCTCTTGGCTTCAAAGGAGAGTTTTTCTTCCATCTCCCGGGGCGATTGATTTACCACGCTCGAGAGCATGAGAGTCATTCCGTAAATGTGGTCGATTGTGAGCTGCACACTGCGACTTTCCTCCGAAGGACTAAACTGCAAATCTTCTGGCCTCAGTCCCTCCGTGGCCCAGTAAAAACGAAACCCAAGTCCATCTACAACTCTGGCTGCGACAGTTCCGGCAGTGTACTCTTCGGGGTAATCGGGAATGGTGTGATAAGGGATGTCACTTTCCTGTGCTGAGAGATTTGCCATGCTGAAAATAGTTAGAAGTAAGACTGCGAATCGAAGCATTTTGAGAGGGTTTGGATTGATGGCGGGAAGTTAAGTTTTTTGAGAATTAGGAGGTACGCGTTAAAAACGCGCACCAGCGTGGTTTACTCTAGTGTGAGATTACCATCTGCAAAGAAAAGCGAGTAGGCTTGTGCACGACAAAAAGATGCGGAATATGAATTACCTTCCTTTATGACTTCAATAGTATTCCCCTCATTAAATAAAATCTCGCCTCCTCCAGGGAAGCATTCTAAAGAGCATTCAGCAGGTCCGAGAGTGTCATCTTCCCATGCATTTACTGTGGTGTAAATTCCAGTTTCAGGAATTTCTGCAAACCTCATGGTAAGTGTAAAAATATCATCCACACTGCTACCCTCAAAAACATATTGACCTGAACTGTCTTGCGACAAAGAAACATTAGGAAAGTCTAAAGAGCTGTTGCTGAATTCAATTCTATTTGGTGTGGTGTCGCACGAATCTGTTTTGAAAGTAAGTTGGTTGCCAAAGCCTGTGCCCTGGATATTTGTGGCGAACGCTTTGATGTAATAAGTTGTGTTTGGCTTAAGGTCGTGGACAGGTATCTTATTTATGAACCCTGTAGCAGGTGACTCTGAATTTACCTCGTTCACCATTACATGATCCTCTAAAGTTGGCTGAGGAGAAATGCTCCAGCAAATCCCCTGGTCAGTCAAAGACGATGTTCCCTCATCTAAAACTTTGCTGATACATTCCACTCTTTTATTATCAACTACTGCACTGCTGGTTTCTATTGAAGGCAGCTGAGTCTTTTCTTGTGGTTTCTCACAAGAATAAAAGTTGATAACAACGAAAAGGAATGCCAGACTTTGAGTTTTCATGTATTTGGTCAGTTCATTAATGATTTAAAACTATGAATTCAAGGGGACTAAAACAAAAAAACCCCCACGGCATTCCGCAGGGGTTTCTTTTCCGATAACCTATCTGTTATCTGACGAATTGTTCCGAGAAAACTCGGGATTCATTTTCCAGAATGGTCAGAGAATAAATTCCCTGACGCAAACCGGCTGTCTCAATTAGAATGATATCGCCATTGACATTAGATAGCTTTTTAGAGATGACCAGTTGGCCCGCGGTGTTGTACACTTCAACAATCGGCTGCTCAAGACGAGCGTTGCCAAATTCTAGTTGAACGCGCTCGCGAAGCGCAGTCATCGTGATTTCTTCTGATGGGTCGATGTCGTCTCCGACAGAAACGTTTTCGTCCACCGTGATTGTGCGAGTATCGGTGTTCTCGCAATTTTCGTTCTGAGCAGTGAGCGTGATTTCATACTCACCCACTTCAGTGAATGTGTAGATTGGATTGTTCATTTCTGAAGTCTCTCCGTTTCCAAAATTCCAAACAACGCTCGTTGCGTTTTCAGAGTTGTGGCCAAACTGAACTTCAGCAACGCCATTCACCAATTCCACTTCATCGCTCGCCAATTCTATTTCTGTAGTCACTTCGTTTTCGTCTGTGAGATCGACAGTCATCTGGTCGAATGTGTTGCAGGCAGTAGAAATGTTTACCGTGTAAACGTCTCCAGGAAGATCGATGAAAATCAAGGTGTCTGCATCGTGAGTTCCGTTGATTTCAACTCCATTGTCGGAGGTCACGCTGTAGTCGAATCCAGTTGCGTTTTCAACTACTACTGCCACTTCACCGTTGTTCTCGCTACAAGTAGCTGAGTAAGGCGCTACGTTGAACTCTTCCTGCATCGGCTCGTCAATTTTGATAGTCTTCGTGAGCGTTCCGCAAATTGAGTTTGCGTCTTCCACTTCCACGAAGTACGTTCCAAATTCGAGGTCTTCCACTACGCTGGCAGTGCTGATGTTTTCGTCCTGAGCGATTACGTTGCCCATTTCATTGTACCAGGTGTAGGTCCATGGGCCTTCGCCAAGTCCTTCTACAGTGGCCGATCCGTTAGCTGCATCAAAGCAGGTGACATCCGACTTTTCGCTGGTGAGCGATGTGATGTGGATCATGAAGCGCACTTCGTTAATCGAGTCTTGCTCTGTTTCGATGTCGAAAGTCTGACCAAGTTCAACAGGAGTTACTTCTCCGGTTTCCAAATCTTCGATGCTGAGGCATGAAGAAGAAGGGAAGTTGATCAGTTCACTCACTTCTAGTGTGTAAGTTCCAGCAACAGGAATCGTGAGGTTCACCGGAATGGCGATCGCACCTTCGTCTGTCGGAACAGAGTTGAAGCTGAGTTTGTACTCTTCTTCTTGTGAAATCGTAGAAATTCCCGGAGCCTCATCGTTCATTGAGCCGAGCTTACGTCCATCAACGAAATCGAAATCAAAAGTCGCTTCGTCATCTAGAGTCACGTGAGTGTAGTCGGCAGTTTCTCCGTCTCCTGCAATTTTCAACTGCACTGTAGGTTTCGTATCCGCATCTGATCGTTGGAAATCTGCGTAAGGACCTACCTTCTGATTTTCTGCAAAATTCAAAGTACCAGAACCGTTTTCAAGTTTTACAAAGAAAGCCTGTCCGGATGGGATGATGTTGCTCGCAGTACCGGCACTAGTCGAAGCGTTGTAACTCACATAGCTTCCTTGCTGAGCGCTATAAATGTACATTGTCGGGGTAAGTCCAGTTGAGGCATTGAAAAGGTCCACCCAATCGATAGCTGATGGGTAAGGGTTAGCTACGAGATTCCAGCCACTGTCAGTCGGACCGTAATCACCGTTGAAAGTAATTACCTTCTGAATGTTGTCACGAGCAATTTCACCTTCTACTTCAATCGATTGAGCAGCACTTAACATCCAGACAAAGTATCCTGATGTGGCTGGCAAGTTTGCTGAGTTCGTCATGATGCTATCAAAACGGTCATTTATGGGTGCATCAATCGTTTCATCATAAGTTCGGATATTAGGCCAGTTATAATCTGGGTAATCGGATTCAGGATATCCGGTTGTTATAATATCATCATCCCATTGACCTGCTGTTATATTATTCAGCATCGCAGAGATAGTAACCCAATCTTCGTTGGAAGCAGGAATGTAGCGTTGTGCACGAACATTTCCATCAACTTCTGCCGCAGGATTAAACACATCAACTGCTGCAGTTCCGCTGGCGTCAGAAATCAACACCAGGCGAGCAGGGCTTGAACTAGTAACGAGTGTTCCTGAAATGGGCATGAAAAGTCCGGTTACATGAATTTCTCCTGTTTGGATTTCTACTTTGGGTCCGTTACTCTGGAGTTTCAGGTTTTGCACGCGGATCGGAGAACTAGAAATAACTTGTTGAATATTGTTTCCTTTAAAGCTGAGCGTACCGGTTGTGCCGTCAAAACCTCCCGTTGCGAAGAGATCTGCAT
>Ga0136604_1000719_pt1 | contig 15840 bp, 14 predicted proteins | sample AntRauFillE10628_FD_104928 | JGI IMG/M metagenome (GOLD analysis project Ga0136604, IMG submission 104928) | Saline lake microbial communities from Rauer Islands, Antarctica - Metagenome Filla E10 #628 | ecosystem: Environmental > Aquatic > Non-marine Saline and Alkaline > Saline | place... | reverse complement strand
TGATAGAAATCAACTACGACCACATCCCCTATCAATCGGTGCTGATGCCGGCAGCTGCCAAAATCGTGAAAATCGAAGTCGAAAAACGCGGTGAGAGAGTGGCCTACATCCAGGGTGCCGGAGATGAAATTCCCGAAAGCCTGAGACAAATCGGCTACCAGGTGGAGGAAATTGAACTTGAGGAAGCAACGCCAAAGAAGCTCAAGGACTACGATGCCGTGATCCTGGGAATTCGCGCCTTCAACACACTCGAGGCACTTGCCTACAAGAAGGAAGATCTTTTTGAATACGTGAAAAATGGCGGAACGCTTATCAGTCAGTACACGACTACATGGAATCTCGACATCGAAAAAACGGCACCTTACGACCTACAGCTCTCTCGAGACAGAGTCACTGTGGAAGAAGCTGAGGTTCGTTTTCTAAAGCCCGATCATCCGGTGTTGAACTATCCTAATAAAATTACTCAGCAAGACTTTGATGGTTGGGTACAAGAGCGCGGACTTTACTTTGCCGACCAATGGGGCGCTGAGTTTGAAGCCATTCTTTCCTCCAACGATCCTGGCGAAGACCCAAAAGACGGTGGATTGTTAGTGGCTAAGTATGGCGAGGGCTACTACGTTTACACCGGTTACAGCTGGTTTAGAGAGCTTCCTGCTGGCGTTCCCGGAGCTTACCGGATTTACGCCAACATTATTTCACTTGGAAAAATGATGAGTGATGGAGAATAAACCAATCGGCACCTGGAAAAAGAGCTACTCCGCTGTGCTTATCGCCAATGCGATTTACATCATTGTGTTCTACTGGATTACCCTAAACTTCTCTTAATCGCTTATGACGACCTTAGACTGGATTGTTCTTTCGGCCACCCTCCTATTCATTGTCATCTACGGTGCCTGGCGTACCCGCGGAAATAAAAACATCCACGGCTATCTTCTTGGCGATAAAAAATCTCAGTGGTGGACCATCGGTCTTTCGGTGATGGCCACCCAGGCCAGTGCAATCACGTTTTTGTCTACTCCCGGTCAGGCTTATGCCGATGGAATGGGCTTCGTGCAGTTTTACTTCGGTCTGCCGCTGGCGATGATCATCATTTGCATCACATTCATTCCACTCTACCACAGGCTCAATGTTTACACGGCCTATGAGTTTCTCGAAAAGCGATTCGACTTGAAGACCCGCTCACTGGCGGCAATTCTTTTCCTGATCCAGCGCGGACTTGCTGCAGGAATTACAATCTACGCACCGGCTATCATCCTTTCTTCGATCCTCGGATGGAACCTCAACCTACTAAATGTCATCATCGGTGTATTGGTCATTATTTACACTGTGAGCGGAGGAACCAAGGCCGTCAGCGTAACTCAAAAGCAACAGATGTTTGTGATCATGTGCGGTATGTTTGCCGCCTTCTTCATTATTCTGGAATCGCTTCCCGACCACATCGACTTTAGCGCTGCGCTCGACCTTGCCGGGGTGAGCAACAAGATGAATGTCATTGACTTTTCTTTTGATACTGACGAACGCTACACCTTCTGGTCGGGAATTACTGGAGGTCTCTTTCTGGCGCTCTCTTACTTTGGAACTGACCAGTCGCAGGTTCAGCGTTACCTTTCAGGAAAGTCTGTTAGAGAAATGCGTATGGGGCTTATTTTCAACGGATTACTTAAAGTACCTATGCAATTCTTCATTCTGCTTGTGGGAATTTTGGTGTTCGTCTTTTTCCAGTTCAATCAGGCTCCAGTCTTTTTTAATACTTCGGTAAACGACCAGATCAATCAATCTGAGTTCAAAGACGAGTTTGCGGAGGTCAACGCGGAATACACGGTGCTCTTTGAAGAAAAGCAAGCAGCTCAGCTAAACTACATCGAAGCCAAACGAAGTGATAACCCGCAGGCGATGGCAGCTCTGGAGAGATCCATCAGCAGCCTGAACCAGCAAGAAGACAAGCTGAGAAATCGTGCTAAAGACATCGTCACGAAGGTCAACGAAGACTTCGAAACCAACGACAAGGATTACGTTTTCATTCACTTCATCCTGAACTATCTGCCAGCCGGCCTGGTGGGACTTCTGCTGGCCGTGATTATTTCTGCAGCCATGTCGAGCACCGCCTCGGAGCTGAATGCCCTGGCGTCTACCACCACGATTGACCTGTACAAAAGAAATTCGAAAAAGGAATCTACGGATATGGGAATGGTGAATACATCAAAGCTTTTCACGGTAATGTGGGGAGGGATTGCCATAGCATTCGCCAGTTTTGGAACCTTGTTCGAGAACCTCATCCAGTTTGTGAATATCGTTGGATCCATCTTTTACGGCACTATCCTGGGGATCTTCCTGGTGGCTTTCTACATAAAATGGATCAAGGCCAAAGCGATTTTCCTGGCAGCTATTATCAGTGAGCTGACAATCATAGCCACCTATTTCTTTGCGATTTACCTCCCCGAAGATGAATTGCTCGGTTTCCTTTGGCTCAATGCCATTGGTTGTGCTCTTTGCGTGCTGCTGGCACTCATCCTTCAGAGTGTTCAACCAGATAAAAAGGCCACAACCTTAGATGCTTAATAAGCGATGAATGTATCACTAGCCATTTGAAAGTATTCCGAATGTTGTAAAAAGGAACCTAGCGGATTCCAATGTTTGTAGCACAGAGTTTACGAAAGAAAAACCCAACCCCGGATTGGATTGAATACCTTTTGCTTTGTAGAGAAATTAAGGGAATCAGAAAGGTGCGACCCTGCCAGGGTCGATGAGCAAACGCTCGAAACAATCATGCTACTACAAATATTCGATGCCGCTGGCATCGTCTTGAGGCTACCTTAGCCAACCAGTGGCATTATGGTAGAACCGATGTTTTAGCCCTGGGTTTCAAACCGGGTAGATGAGTGCAGTGTATTAAGAAAAGCCGCCCATGTCTAAGACATTCTAATCGCTGGGTAACCGTTTTAATCCAATGGTTGAAACCATTGGCTACAAGGTGAATAGTGCAAATAGCCTGCTTAGCGGTTAAGCTCATCCCAGATTCTTCTGTCTTTTGCTCCAGCTCCAGAGGAGCGATATTTTGGTAGAACGAAATATGTTCCGGTTTGAAGTCAAGTCCCGGAGGGACGACATTTTGGTAAGCCACGAAAGGTGATGAAAAGTCATAAAAAAACTCCCCAACGTTTCCGAAGGGGAGCTCAATATATTTTCTAAATCTGGGTCTTCTTAGTTCTGCATTTTTGCTTGAACCTCTTTTTGAAATGCTGGATCCTGGCGGTAAGCCATCATCATTTCCTGAAATTTCTTCATCGAGATTCCTACTTCTTCAGGAAGTCGCTCGGCCATTTCCTGTTGCATCTCTTGTTGCTTTTGCTGCAATTTCATAGATACCTTTTGAAAGGCCGCCATTTTTTCTTCGCTAAAATCTCCACCACCCTGTTGTTGAGCCTGAGCAATTTGATTGAAAGTTTGCATGTCCATTCCTTCTTGTTTTTCAATCACCTGCATCATCTCAGGACGCTTCTCTTTTTGGATGGTTTGCACCACCTGGTTTCCTTCGATAAACTTCTCAATCTCTGCGTCACTGTAATCCGCAGATTGAGTTGGCTGCTGACCTTGCTGTCTCAGTGGCATCCCTTGTTGACTGTATGCCTGTGTTGTAAATAGCACAGCACCTACGCTCATTCCCGCAATCATTAAAAATTTCTTCGTTGCTCTCTTAAACATAAATATTGATTATTTAATTTTCGATTTTATTCAAAGCTTTGGCTTTTTCAGTGGAATTCCAAACTTCCGTCAAGGTGAATTGACAGACTATCAACGCCTTAGCCTGACGTCATACGCCTGTAGTCCTCTGTCGCTCAGAGATCGCGACAAAACTTCCCTCCTAAAATCTTTAGAAATATCCTTTTTGGAGCTTAACAAGCTTTAACGGCTTTTGGGTCTCTGAATTCTAATATTCGTCTGACTCTGTTATTTCATCCAGACTGCGAAGACCTTCTGCAATTCGATCAGAAAGAATTTCTGCTTTCATGTCGAGAAGCTCTAAAAATGCGCGTCTCTTAGATCTTCTGGAAAGAAAAAACACGCTGACCGCTGCACCAAGTACGATAGCGCTGACGCCCATCATGAAATAACCTGCAGAGGTTTTTGTATCCGTGAAGGAAAGATCAAGCTCGCTTATGTCTTTCTTTAAATGTTTAGGCAAATCGCTGTGCTTAGCGTCTTTCTTGAACTGATCAACTTCGTTGGCAAAGTGGTACATGTCCTCATCTGACACCGAACCTTTTTTGCGATATTTCTTCGCCTGTTCTGATAGAAATTGAAGATTTTGAAGTGCCGTTGCTATATTCATGAGATTTTGTTTTTCTGATTCAGTCTGTCGACAAAAATTTTCATCCTATTAACACTTAAAAGCCTCTATTGTTTCTGATATGCCACATATTGTTTCTATATACAACGATAAATCACATGTCGATCGTGACTTGTTTTTTTTTAGAAGAAAAAAGATTGAATCTGATTTCTTATTTTTAAGCCTTCTAGATAACGACACTTAAGCTATAACAATACTTAACCAATAACGAGATTATGGAACAGGCTTGGGAATTTTTCGAAAATCTTTTCACCACATCTTTGTGGCCAAAACGCTGGGCATGTGGAAAGTGGACAGATTTTCACGGTTGGCTTTACATCTTTTCTAGTATAGCTATTTGGCTCGCATATTTTTCTATTCCGGTATTGCTCTACCGGATGTTGGTAAAAAGGAGAAGCGACCTCCCCTTCGCTCGAGTCTTTTTACTTTTTATCCTTTTCATTTTTGCTTGTGGGACGACTCACTTCCTGGACGCACTTATGTTCTATGTGCCGGTTTACAGGGTTTCAGCAGTTTCACTGTTTGCCACAGCCATAATTTCCTGGGCAGCCTTTTTCGGACTTCGAAAAGTTCTTCCGAAAGCTCTAACCATGAAAACTCCACAGCAGTATCAGGTAATTATTGACTCCCAAACCACAGAATTGCGTTCTCAATACGATCAATTAAAAGACCTGAATGAAGACCTTGACTCATTTGTCTATGCTGCCTCACATGACCTAAAGTCTCCTGTGAGCAACCTGGAGGGTTTGGTTACTTTAATGAAACAAAAGGCGGATACTGGAAATGTCCAAAAGGAATTGATCAAACATATGGACGCTTCCATAGACAGTATGAAATCAACCCTGGTCAATTTATCCGAAGTGATTAAGTCACAAAAAACGCCTTTCGAAACTGACGAAGAGATAGACCTTGACAAGGTGATAGACTCTATTCTGATGGAAAACAAAATAATGTTTGATGATGCCAATGTTGAACTGGAGAAAAACCTGGAAGTAAAAACCTTCAAATGGTCGAGAGTCGGGATTAAAAGTGTGATTTACAATCTACTGAGTAATTCTGTAAAATATAAGGACCCGGAACGTCCGTTGCGGATTACTGTGAGCTCTGAGAAAAAAGACTACGGAGTAGAAATCCGGGTGATTGATAATGGCCTTGGATTTGATTCAGAATCAAGGGGTGAAAAAGTATTCGAGCTTTTCACCAGGTTCCACGACCACGTTGAAGGGTCAGGGATTGGTTTGTATATGATCAGAAACTTACTTCGCAAAAAAGGAAGTAACCTGATGTACAAAAGTGAAGTAGGAAAAGGAACAACTGCAATCGTAAAATTAAACATTGAACCATGAAAAAATTTAACTGCGTGTTACTTGTTGATGATGATCAGGTGAGTAACTTTCTTCACAGACAGGTACTTGAAGAAATGCATATTGCCGACCATCTGCACGAATCGTGTAACGGTTACGAGGCACTTTCTTTTGTAAAGGAGCATTGTGTTCCTCTAGAAATGACAGAATGCCCAGACTTGATTTTGCTGGATATTAAAATGCCAGTAATGAACGGCTTCGAGTTTTTGGAAGAACTAAAGGAATACGAGAAGAAAATGAACAGAAAGTTAAAAGTTGTAATCGTTTCGTCATCTACCAACCCGCAAGACCGCGAGCAATCACAAACTTTCCCCATCGATGGGTATATTGACAAGCCGCTTTCAGCCAGCAAACTGGAAAACGTTATGAATTCTTACTGACGAACCAAGATTTTTCGAAGCAGTGAATAGTTAGATCGCTTTTGCGAGGACTTTAGATCGCTGATAGATAAATTATTACACCTCCATTTATTTCCTCCTCCGATTGTACTACCAATCTAATTTTAATGAATCTTTGCCGCTTCATTAATTCACCTAAATGGGTCAAAATCTTCTTTCTGAGGAGCTCTGGATAGAGCGGTTCGATAATCTCGCTGCAGACGATTATCTGGTGATTGACGGCTTTATGGATCGTGAGAATTATGAATCCTTGCGATTTTACTTTGACCAAAAGAAAAATCAAAATGATTTCGAAAGTGCCGGAATTGGCGCCCTTTCGAAACACCAAATCAACAAGTCGGTGCGTGGAGATTTCATCCATTGGATAAGCCGAATCGAAGATCCTCTGACAATTCCGTATTTCGATACCATTGACGAGCTGGTAGGACTCCTCAAGCGCTATTGCTTCCTGAGCATTTCGGATTATGAATTTCACATGGCCCACTACCCTATCGGCAGCTTTTACAAAAAACACCTCGATCAGTTTAACGATCGAAATAATCGCCTGATCTCTTGTGTGTTTTATCTCAACGAAAACTGGAAACCCGCTGATGGCGGACAGCTCAAGCTCTTTTTGAATGACGAAGAAAAACTAGTAGAGCCGATGGCCAATCGACTGGTAATCTTTAAAAGCGATACCCTGTGGCACGAGGTTTTGCCTACTACTTCTGGTAGAGACAGCATTACGGGGTGGTTGCTTTTTCAGCCCAAAGGTCTGGGTTTTTTATCCTAGTCTTCCTCGAAGGACACTTCGTAGCGAATTCGGCTTTCGTAGCCTTCGGAATCTTCAGCAACGACATCCAGGTAGTAATTGCCAAACTCGGGCTCCGCGGGTAAAATCACTAGCTGTGAAAATGACTGGAAAGAAAAACTTGTCGCTCCCGGCATTTCTTCTATTTGCCAAACCACTTCGCCCGTTTCGATAAACTGCAGCTCCAGAGCTACACGACTGAGATTGTTCGAGCCGATCACGTCACCATAAAAATCGTGGGTGTCGGCAAGCTCGAGCTCCGTGCTGGAAGTGAGTGACAAAGAAGGAAAAATGGAATCGACCTGAATGGCCGGTAGGATTGAATTCTGAAGATAGAGCTCTTTGGTGACTTCCACAAAGTTTCCGTTTCCATCGAAAGTGCTCAGCTCAACGTCCCAAATGCTTGCTGGAACCGTGTCGGGGAAATTCACCACTTGATTGAAATCGTACTCACTGTCAAAAATATCGATGATCACTACCTGCTTTGGAAATTCGGATGGATAGACGTATTTCGTCTCGTTCAGAGAAATCGCGAATCGCATTTCGCGGAGCTCATCATCGTCTTCGAGCCGAGCCGAAAACTGAGCACCCGTGTCCGCATCCACCGCAACTGAGTCTTCCTCATTACTGTTCACTTGAAAATCGAGAATGGCGGGAGAGTTTTTATCGACTTCCTGCTGACAGGAAAAAAAGGCAGCTGAAGTAGCGATAAAAAAACAGATGATTAGAATTCTTTGCATTGGCTCAAAAATAAGAAAACCTCCACTGTGGATGGAGGTTTTCTGAATCGTTAACGGTTCTGGGATTACTCAACGTGAACTTCAAACTCAGCAGACATTTCATTCCCATCTGTGTCATGAGCGTGAATGTGCAAGTGAAGGTGTGTGCCGCTTTCTACACTTTGGGGAATTACCACCGACAATTGGTTCAGATCCCAGGTCGTAGCACCGGCAGCTGCAATTTCCTCTTCGAAAACAACGGTTTGTGTTTCCTCATTCTCCAGTTCTACATGAACTTCCTCGAGGCCGCTGTTATCGGTAATCTCACCGGTAAAAGAAATTGTGCCTCCGGGAGCGATTTCAATTTCACCTTCGGCATTTTCTTCTGGATTGGTCGACTCTACATTGATTGCAGGAAACTCGTCATTTTCCACGTGGAGAGTTACCACTCGTGGCTCAGCTTCGTTTCCATCTTTGTCAATGCACATCACCTGCAAGTGCCAGAACCCAGCGATATCGGAAGGAACGTCCAACTCGTAGACCAGCTCCTCACTTTCTCCGCCCAGGTTGGTTACAATATCTTCCGTCCAAATGCCAACAGAGAAAACTTCTTCTTCCTCGCCACCTTCACCTTCGTGATCGTGACCATCTCCGGCAGGGTGAATATTTAGCTTGAGCTGATTGAGGTCTTCGTTGTCAGAAACACGCACCAGCACACTCATTGTCGTTCCGGCATCTACATGAAATTCACTTCCATCCTCACCATTCACCTGAATGAGGTTGACTGAAGGTGCTGTAGTATCTTCGTCTTTGTTGCACCCTGTAAAGAGAATTGCTGCGAAAAGCATCGCTAATGGTGCGCTCCACTTAAATCTATTCTTAATGATCGTCATGTTCTTGATTTTTTGCAATTGAAAAATTAAAAGGAATATTAATCGTAACAGTAAAATTTCTTCCCTGCTCAGGCAAGTTGATCAACTTGTACCTGCTCAGGTGGTTCGTGTATTTTGTATCGAGCAAGTTGTCGACACGAAAAAGTGCTTCCAGAGGTAGACTTCTGATTTTGAATTTTGCAGAGACAAAAGCCACCAGCAAAGCATAGCCCTCTGTCGGATCCTCGTTTCTGTCTACGCGATTTTGAGCTGCGGAATACTGCACTGAACCGCCTCCACTCCACTTTGTCAGCCAGTCTTTATCGGACTTTTGTTCATACACAGCATTTGCCCTTAAAGTGAGAGGCGGGGTGAACGGAATCGGCAATCCGGTCTCCAGATTGGCCTGAAAAACATATTCACTCGAAAACTGCAAATGAAGCGGATCGATGACATGCCAGTCGAAATAAGTTTCAAAGCCGGTGTTCACAGCATCCGCCTGGTTGTACTGGTAGAGTTGACCTCCTTCGGGCAAATCCGAAAAAACCGCAGCGGGCCGCAGATAAATAAAATCCTGGAAATAACCGAAGTACGGAGTGACCTTGAATTGAAGGTGGTTTCTTATCCACAACAGCGTTACATCAGCCTGGTAGCCCTGTTCGGCCGTCAGGTTTGGATCTCCCTTTTCATGTCTGAAAGTTCCGTGGTGCACACCATTGCTGGCGAGCTCAGCCGCCACCGGCCACCGGAAACTCTTCCCGAGGTTTACTTTCAAGTTGAATTGGTCTGATGGATGATAGGCCATTCCCATCGCTCCGGAAGCATTTGAAAAATAGCGATCAAGCTGCGGGGCTCGCTCATCAAGACCGACCTGCTGCTGATTGTCGTTGTAGATTGGCTTCAGGTAATTTTCTGTTGCCACGTTGCTCACATCATAGCGCGCACCGCCACTCAGCGTTACGGCCGGCCAGTGACTCCATTCGGCAAAGGCGAAACCACCTGTAGAAACTGATTGGAAATCGGGAATCAAAAACTCCCATCCCTCTGCTCTATTTTGCTGGTGTTCGCCAGACAATCCGACAACTGTTTTGACCTGCTTCGTCCACCGTCTGTTCCATCGTACACTCCCCGAAAAAGTAGTTAGCTCAAGCGAGAGGGCCTGAGAATTTTCAGGAAGCGGTTCGTTGCCAACCCGGTGTGGCCTGGTGCGCTCCTGGCGGGTGTTTCTCTGGTATCCCAGGTCGACATCGAGCCAACCACTCGCAAGAGCTACATTGGCATTGAGAAGCGCCTTGTCGTGGACGATGGTCTGATAGGGCAAATCGATATCCCGACTGTCATCGTCATCTCTCAGTTCGAAGTTGGTAGGAATTCCGATTATCCCCGGAAACAGCCCCATCTGCTGATCGAAACGGCTCATCGTCAGTTGGATATTTCCCCAGCTTTTGAGCAAACCCACAGCGGCCGAAAGATTCTTTTCTTTGCCGGCAGTATTCTTTAGCGCTTCGCCATCAATCTCGAGCACTCTGGAGAGATAGGTGAATTGCTCAGCCGGAACTTTATAATCCCCAAACTCGCTGAAAGAAGCCCTGACATTGAAGTACGCTCCTTCCCTGTTTCCCTGCAATGAAAGGGAACCTCCAGCGAAATCGTTGTTGGTTTTGCCCATCATCGTCAGCTGTCCCGAAAAGGTATTCGTCTCTGGAATGGGTGCCGGCAGCAAATTAATTACCCCGCCAATTCCATCGGATCCGTAGAGCAACGAGGAAGCGCCTTTCACCACTTCGATGCGCTGCACGGAGAATTGATCGATTTCAAGTCCGTGGTCCATTCCCCACTGCTGGCCCTGCTGAGTGACTCCCTGGTCGTTGACCTGCACCCTATTCGCAGACATTCCGCGAATCATCGGTTTGGCAATTCCAACCCCCACGTTCATCGCCTGCACTCCCGGGATTGCCGACAGACTGTTCATTAGCGTGTTGCCCGACTCCTGCCGCAGAAATTCATCTCCGGCCACTTCCACATCCTGGCTCTGCTTTGCATAATCGGTGCGCAAAATATCAGACTCCACAATGGCTTGTTGCAACTCCACAGAGGTAGGGCTCAGTTCGACCCGCAAAGAATCGACATCGCTGGTAACATCCACTTCTGCAGTGAAAGCCTTGTAACCTACATAGGTGACGTGAAGGTGATAAACTCCAGACCTCACCTTTGGAAAACTGAAATCGCCCTGGCCATCCGTACTGGAAACTGCCATGGTTTCGTGCAGTTTCAAGCTGGCACCCGGGAGCGGTTCTCCGGTCGACTTATCTACCACTTTGCCTCTTAGACTATGGACTTCAGGCTGAGCCAAAATAGATTGGTCAAAAGCCAGAAGACACAGCAAAAGCGCTGTGAAATACTTCATTAATACAATTATTGGAAAATGAACAACTGATGGACTGTGCCCCTAAAAGGTGACTTCATCCAGCTCAAGCTTAAATAGAGATCAGCTGTTCTGAGGTGGCCCGCGAAGGTAGTTGACTACTGCGCGGCTGTCCGGGCAAGGATCGGAATATGAAAAAGAACCCGTATCGAAATTGTCGACACTGATTACAGAATTTGACGTTTCAGAAACCGGAGAAAGAAGTGGAAGCTTCAGTTCACAGATGGGACAATCCTCATCGGTACTTTCAAACCGGGTGCAATCCCGATCTTCATCCTGCTCATCTTCTACTCCGTGGCAGTAATGAGATTCATCACAGTTTTCCTGAAGCAGGTGAATCGTCTGAAAACTCACAACTGTGGTGATCACGCCAACAAGCGCAAAAGCCAAAAAGAGCTGGTATGTTTTCAATCCGTTTTTCACAACCGCAAAAGTAATCAATTGTAAGTGAATCGACTTCAAACTTTACCAGTCTATTGGATTTTTACCGACCGATTTCAGGTAATCGTTCGCTTTGCTAAAATGTCGGTTTCCAAAAAAACCTCTGTTGGCAGAAAAAGGAGATGGATGTGGCGAAGAAAGAATCAGGTGTTTTGACTCATCAATCACTTCGGCTTTCTTTTGAGCGAAAGCTCCCCAAAGTAAAAAGACCACGTTTTCTTTTTTCTCATTCACCAGCTTTATCACCTCGTGAGTAAACTCCTCCCACCCTTTCTTTTGGTGCGAACCTGGCGTTTTGTGCCTCACGGTGAGCGTGGCATTGAGCAGCAGCACACCTTGCTTTGCCCAGCGGGTTAGGTCTCCGGAAGTCGGAATGGGTTTTCCCAGGTCGCTGTGGATTTCCTTAAAAATATTTTTTAGCGAAGGCGGAATGCGCACGTCATCTTTCACCGAAAAGCAAAGCCCGTTGGCCTGACCGGGGCCGTGGTAGGGATCCTGCCCCACAACTACCACTTTCACATTGTCGAAAGAACAGTGATCGAAAGCGTTAAAAATCATTTTTGCCGGAGGGTAACATGTACCGTCCTTGTACTCCGATCTAACGAAATTTCTCAAATCAGAAAAATACGGCTTGTCAAATTCGTCCTGCAGGACTTCCTTCCACGAAGGTTCAATTTCCACATCCATTGTTTCGAGGGGCTTTTGCTCATTTTCGACAGTGTATTCGCAGGGGTGAAATTGACAATTTGCAACGATTAGAGCTGAGTTTTTCACGGAGAATTTTCAACAAGTTTTGCATGAGGTTTTTTATGGCCTAATAAAGTGCGTAGTTTTGCAAGATCTTAAAATCAACAGAACAAATGAGTTTGGGAACAATCGAATCGCTCGAGAAAGCACAAGGGAAGAAACTTTACGACTACCAAAAAGAGGCGATAGAGAACATCTTCGAACGTATTCGCAAGTATCCGGAAAACTACAACCTGCTTTTTCAACTGCCTACAGGTGGTGGAAAAACAGTGATCTTTTCTGAAATTGCAAGACAGTACATTCTTGAAACTCACAAGAAAGTATTGATTCTTACTCACCGCATTGAGCTCCTTGGCCAGACATCGCAAATGCTGCTGGACATCGGTGTGAAGAATAAAGTCATCGACAGCAAGGTGAAAGAAATTGAGGATCCTGAAGACCACCACTGCTTTGTGGCGATGGTCGAAACCCTCAACAACCGACTGAACGATGAAAAAATAGAAGTGGACAATGTCGGACTCGTGATTGTCGATGAGGCCCACTACAACTCTTTCCGCAAACTCTTTAAGTTCTTCAACAAAAGCGTGATCCTCGGTGTGACCGCTACCCCACTCAGTTCAAATATTAAGTTGCCGCTGCACGACAACTACAACGAGTTGATTGTCGGTGACTCCATCAAGGCGTTGATCGGAAAAGGCTTCTTGTCTCAGGCCACAACTTATAGCTACGATGTAAACCTAAAGTCACTGAAGATCGGTATCAACGGTGACTACACGGTGAGCAGCTCCGAGCGACTTTACGGAAATTACCTGATGCAGGAAAAGCTGCTTTACGCTTATGAAGAAAAAGCTAAAGGTGGCAAAACCCTCATTTTCAACAACGGAATCAACACCTCGCTGCAGGTTTATCAGATGTTTAAAGACGAGGGGTACGACATCCGTCACCTCGACAACACACACAGTGAAAACGAACGAAAAGAAATCCTCCACTGGTTTAAGACCAAGCCCGATGCGATACTTTCTTCTGTCTCGATTCTCACTACCGGATTTGATGAGCCAACAGTGGACACCATCATCCTGAACAGGGCCACAAAATCGCTCACCCTCTACCACCAAATGATTGGTCGTGGGTCGCGAGTGCTGCCTACCAAGAGTAAGTTTACTGTGATTGACCTCGGAAACAACGCCAGGAGATTTGGCCTGTGGGAATCGTACGTAAACTGGCAGGACATCTTTAGAGCTCCGAGCGCCTATCTGGATGGCCTCTACTCTGACGAGCAAATTGAGCGTGAGTTTAAGTACGAAATGCCGGACGAGGTAAAAGAGCGCTTTTCGAATTCTGAATTGGAAAACTTCGACATCAAAGAGGAATACCTCAAAGTGACTCGTGCCGGAGACAAACCCAAAGTAGCCGTGGAGACTTCAATTGAAAATCACGCGCGTATGGTCACCGACAATGCCGATGATTTCTTTGACGCCATCGAATTGATGGGACTCCTGGAAAAGCAGATCGAATACCGCCTCAAGCGCTACAGCTACTGCATTTCTAAGAGCACCAACAACTACCTGAAGTGGCTCAAAGACGACTACGACCGCAAGCTGAAGCAGCGGGTTAGAGAGATCTTCCAGAGTGAGTGAGAATCAATTATGAATTTTTCAATTATCAATTATGAATTGCGCGCAGCTACCGGATGAGTTCCGAGTCTTGTGCTGAAGTGATCCTGAAGTCGCCTCAGTGCTCGTTTAATTAATTGAGCTTCCCCTGAATTTGCAATCCCGGCTTTGTTCGAGTATTTTCATTTTTGCTTTTTGAAAGTGGGATTAGCCGTACGGATTTTAAGCGGTATCCGACCATGAAACAACTACAAACACACAAACGAGATAAAAGGGGATGAAGGAAGTAGTTTCTTCATTCACAGATTGCAGCACATTTGGAAAAAATTGTTTTGTACGGTTATTTACCGTACTTTTGCATGAAACAAAGATATCATGGAAGCTCAATTAAGTAAAGACGAACGTATCGAGTTAAGAGTGTCCTCTGCCGAAAAGAAAATTTTCAAAAGGGCACAAAAACTAAGCGGAGACAAATCATTCAGCAGTTTTATTGTTAGAGTAGTTAAACAACAAGCTGAGGAAATCGTGGCAAAAAATGACAGAATTATTGCTACTGAGAAAGATCGCAAAATATTTTTTGATGCCGTTTTCGGAAATACAAAACCGAATCAAAACTTGGTTGAAGCCGCTAAAAGATACAAATCTAAAAAAGCCTAAAGTTGGACATATCGATTTTAGACAAGACTCATAACAGAAAGGGCTTTGAATGTGAAGAGCAACCACTAACCAATTATATTCAAAAGCAAGCTAGTCAGGATGTAAAGAAAAAGCTTGCAGTTTGCTTCGTTGCAACAGATGAAGCCAATAACGTAATTGGCTACTACACTTTATCGAGTGAAAGTCTTGGAAGAGAACAAATACCTGATAAGTATATAAAAAAGGTTCCACAGAATTACAATGCTCCTGTCATTCTGCTCGGCCGACTAGCTAGAGACATAACTGCAAAAGGAACTGGTTTAGGAGAGCACCTTCTTTTAGACGCATTATTTAGAGCGTTTACACTGTCTGAAAAAAGTATTGGAGCTATGGCTGTTGTGGTAGATCCAATTAATGAGTTTGCAGTGAAGTTTTACAAAAAATATGGTTTTGAGCAATTACCAGATAGTGAAAAAATGTTCCTTCCCATGAGTACAATCAAACAAATAATCTAAAAATAACCGCACAATAATGGCTCTAAGTAATACGGGATTTCTGCTAAACGTAAGATCGGTGCGTTTATGAAGTTCACCAACACTTCAATCCACCTCCCTCAAAGTATTTCTCTCAACAACGCCCAGGAGCATTGACCTCACACTCCCAACTTCAACAAAATGTAAATATCTGCCGGTTGAAAACATTTAACAGGGATAAATGGCGATCGCATCTGAATTTTTCCCAAATTTGACTTTATCTGTTTTTAAACTATCAACGATTTAAATCGCCCATATGCAAATCAAATCGGATAATATTTTCCAGGTAGTTGAACTCAACGCCAAGCCCTCAGAGGTTTACGAAGCCCTCATGAGCAGCAAAGAACACCGCGACTTTACGCGGATGAAAGCTTCGATCTCAAAAGAAGAAGGTGGATCATTTGAAACGTGCAACAAGCGCGTTTCTGGCTTTACCACAAAGCTCGTTAAGAACAAAAAAATCGTTCAGGCCTGGAGGCATAAAAACTTCCCGGGACAGCAGTTTAGTGTTGTAGACATTGAACTCGAAAAAACCAGGACCGGCACGCGTCTCAACTTCAATCACATTGGAGTGCCCGACATTTGTGCAGGATGGCTCACAGAAATGTGGCGCAAGACCTACTGGCTTCCGCTTGAAACCTATTTTGAGAAAAAGCACCGGGGAAAGCTGGCTACTGCTCAATAGACAGCCGGGCAGCTGGAGTTATCTTTTGTGAAGCAAATTCACCTGCAAGAAATTTGTAATATCCTGCGATGCCAATCATTGCCGCATTGTCTGTGCAGTACTCGAACCTCGGGATAAATACGTTCCAGCCTTGCTCCTCGCCCAGCATAGTGAGCTGACTCCGCAAAGTAGAGTTGGCAGAAACACCGCCTGCGAGACAAATATTATTCACTCCGGTTTCACGAGCAGCTCGTTTCAACTTTTGAAGCAAAAAAGTAACGATGGCTTGC
>Ga0136604_1000717_pt1 | contig 15865 bp, 11 predicted proteins | sample AntRauFillE10628_FD_104928 | JGI IMG/M metagenome (GOLD analysis project Ga0136604, IMG submission 104928) | Saline lake microbial communities from Rauer Islands, Antarctica - Metagenome Filla E10 #628 | ecosystem: Environmental > Aquatic > Non-marine Saline and Alkaline > Saline | place... | reverse complement strand
GTGACCGCGTCGTGGACCTGCTGGCCATGGGCGCCCGCTTCGACACCGTGCCCGACGGCGATCCCGGCGCCCTGGCCGACCTCCACCTCGCCCGCGAGGGGGCCCAGACCCAGCCACGCTCGGTGCACACCGCCGATGCCACCGGCGCCGAGCTGGTCCGGGTGCTGCGCGCCGCCGCGTCACCGCGCGTGACCCGGCTGCAGGGGCTGGTCGTCGCGCTGGCCGGGCACGACGAGGGCATCGCGGGACTGCACGTGCTCGCCGACGGGCAGCTGCTGCGTCTCCAGGCGCGGGCGGTCCTGCTCGCCACGGGCGGGTGCGGCGGGCTGTACGCGGCCACGACCAACCAGGACAACGCCACCGCGGACGGTGTGGCCCTCGCGCTGCACGCAGGCGCGGCGGTGCGCGACATGGAGTTCGTCCAGTTCCACCCGACGGGTCTGGCGACGCAGGGCGCGTGGCGCTTCCTGCTGACCGAGGCGCTGCGCGGCGCCGGCGCGACCCTGCACACCCGCGACGGGCGTCGCTTCATGCCCGAGGTCCACCCCGACGCCGAGCTGGCCCCGCGACACGTCGTCGCGCGCGCCATCCTGGAGCAGGGTGACGGCGCGTACCTCGACGCCACGGCCCTCGGCGCCGACGTGCTCGCCACGGAGTTCCCCACGGTCCTCGCGGGTGCTCGTGACCACGGCTTCGACCTGGCCACCGAGCGCGTACCGGTGACCCCGGCCGCGCACTACATGGTCGGGGGCGTGCGCACCGACCTGTGGGCCCGCACGTCGCTGCCCGGCCTGTGGGCGGCCGGGGAGGTCGCCTCCACCGGACTGCACGGCGCCAACCGCATGGCGAGCAACTCCTTGACCGAGGCACTGGTCTTCGGCCACCGGGCGGCCCGTTCGATCGCCGGCGCGCTGCGCGACGACCACCTGCCGACCGGGACGGGGCCACGGCTCGCCGCCGTCGCCGAGCCGACCGAGCCCCTGGACCAGCTGCGCTCGCGCCTGCGCGAGGCGCTGTGGGCCCACGCAGGCCCGTCACGCTCGCCGGAGCGGCTCCGGCGACTGCTCGCCGAGCTGGACGACCTCGAGGACGCGGTCGGCCCCGCCGCCGCCGACGTCGACGTCCTGGAACTGCGCGGCGCCGTCGCGGCCGGACGCGCCATCACCGTCAACGCCCTGCTGCGCGCCGAGACCCGCGGGGGCCACGTGCGCGAGGACGCCCCCGACAGCGACCCTGCGTGGGCCGGCGTCCACCTGGAGCGCACCGCCCCGGTCCCGCGCGGCCTCGGCAGCAGGTAGCGCGCGGATCTACTCCAGGTCGTCCAGGCCCAGCGCCAGCATGCGACGGCGGTGCGCCTCGAGGACCTCCAGCGCGAGGTGCTTGACCACCGACTCGGGGGTGGTGCCCTGGTGCTGGGCGTGCTCGTCGAACAGCACGCGCAGGGCGTCGGTCTCCCCGAGCGCGCCCTGGAACCCGGTCAGCGCCCGCCCGACCAGTTCCGCGACGGCGCGACGGGCGGTCTCGTGGGCCTTCGGCCCGGCGTCCAGCTGGGCTCGCAGCTCGGTCATCGCGAACGCCTCGAACGCGTCGCGGTCGGCGAGCGTCTCGACCAGCAGACGGCCGGTCTCGGCGTCGACCGTCGGGGCGACCGCGCGGGCGAAGTCGGCGGCCATCGGCAGCCCGACGGCCAGCGCCACCGTCGCGTTCAGCCAGTCGTCCGGTCGCGCGGCGAAGAACGCATCGAACGTCGGGCGCTGGCGCTCCAGCACCGACGACGGCAGGTCGGTCAGGTCGTCCAGGCGTGCCCGCAGCAGCAGCCAGCGCTCGTGCTCACGCGCCGCGTGGCCGGCCAGCTCCTGCGCGCACTCCACGTCCGATGCGAGCGGCACGGCGCTCGCGGCTGCGACGAAGGCGCGCAGCTGGCCGTACGCGAGCGCACCGAGCAGCTCGACGACGGCTAGGTCGGTCGCGGACTCGCCCTCGGACCGGCCGCCGGGCTGCGTCACGACCCGGGACGCCGCGGGCGCCAGCCGAGCCGCTCGGAGATCTCGCGGGCGGTGCGCAGCACGCGCAGCGCGATCTGCTCGGGCTCTGGCAGGCGTGCCGTCGGCGCCACGATCCCGACGGCGGCGACCGCCTTGCCGGTGTGGTCGAAGACCGGCGCAGCCACACCGGAGGCACCCGGCTCGAGCTCGTCGCGGGTGTAGGCGACGCCGCGCTGGCGCACCGACTGCAGGGACGGGTCCTTGGCACCCTCGGGCAGGAACGCCAGCAGGGCGCGGCCGTGCGCTGCGACGCCGAGCGGGTGGCGGAAGCCGATGCGGTAGTTGACCTGCACGAAGCGGTCCCCGGGCTCGATGACCTCCACCACGACCAGGTCGTCGCGGTCACGCACGGCCAGGCAGGCGGTCTCGTCGGTCTCCTCGGACAGCGTCTTCAGTGCGGGGCCGGCGAGGCGTCGGACCTCCAGGCCCGTCGCGGCACGCACGCCGAGCTCGAGCATCGCCAGGCCCAGGCGGTAGCGCCGCGTCTCCGCGTCACGGGTGACGAAGCCCTCGTCGGTCAGGGTGTCGAGCAGGCGGTAGAGCACCGCCCGGTCCAGTCCCGTCGCCTCCGCGAGCCCCGAGACCGTCTCGCCCTCGTTGGCCTCGCCCAGCGCGTTCAGCAGTGCCAGCCCGCGGGCAAGCGTGCGTGAACCCGTGGACCGGCGGCCCGACTTCTTCTTCGCGTCGCTGTCTGCCACCACGTCCTCCGGGTCTGCGTCGCCGCCGTCGGGCGACGACAGGGCGCTGCGTGCGCGCCGCTGCGCGCAGCAGACTGCCGCGCGAGGCGCGCACGGTCAAGCGGCGCGACCGTCCGCGGTGCGGGCGCCGGTGCGGACGGACGACCGATGGCGTCTCGTCACGCGCACACAGGCACACGCTGAGTGACCGGAATCCCGTCGGTCGCCGCGGTCGGTCACCCGCCCGACACCGATCGGCGAGTCGGACGTTGAACGACCAGCCTCCCCGGGTGCGATGACCCGGCCGCGACCCGGTCCCGATCCGGCCACCACCCGGTCCCAACCCGGTCCCAACCCGGTCCCAACCGGCCACCGGGACAGCAGGTCCCGGGCAGGTCGCCGTCGGGCCGAGCCGGATCGGCAGGGCCGGCCGTTCGCGGGCTGGCGCAACGGGCCTGCGTCGCAGGGGGGCAGGTCCGGCCGGCCGTCGGGTGTCGCTGGCTACGCTCGTCGGCCAACCCGAACCCGTGAAGAGGACTGCCCGTGGCCGAGATCGAGGAGATCCTAGGTGGGGGCCGCCGCGCCTTCGACAAGCTGTTCGACCGGCGGATCCTGTTCCTCAACGGTCCGCTCGAGGACGACACGACCGACAAGCTCGTGGCGCAGATGATGGCGCTCGACGAGGAGTCGCACGACGACATCACCATCGTGATCAACTCCCCCGGCGGCGTCATCACCGGGATGTTCGCGATCCACGACACCATGAAGCTGCTCGGCAGCAAGGTCAACACGCGCTGCATCGGACTCGCAGCATCCGCCGGCGCCTTCCTGCTGGCCGTCGGCACGGGTACGCGCTCCGCCACCGAGAACGCCCGCATCATGATCCACCAGCCACTCGGCGGCGCGCAGGGCACGGCCAAGGACATCGAGATCCAGGCCCGCAACATCCTGTTCCTGCGTCACCGCATCAACGAGATCCTCGCCGAGCGCACCGGCAAGGAGGTCGAGACCATCGCGAAGGACACCGATCGCGACAAGTGGATGACGGCCGAGGAGGCCGTGGAGTACGGCCTGATCGACGAGGTCTACACCCGCTGACGCTGCGGCCACACACGCGTCCGTGCCCGGCCCGTGTGGCCGGGCACGACACGTGTGTGGCCCGCCCGTGGCGGACGGCCCCGGACGCTCGGGACGGACGCCACACCGCCACACAGGGCTGCTCAGGCGGCAGCGCCGTCCCAGACCAGGCCCGCCATCGCACGCGTGGTCGGTGGCGGCGTCCGCTCCAGGGCTGCACGCACGTCGTCCAACCGCTCCGGGCCCACGCACGTCGCTGCCGCGACCCGGCGCACGAGCTCCTCGCCGCCGGGGTGGTCGTGCGTCGTGGTCCAGCGCAGCACCTCGGGTCGGGCGCCGGTGGCCCGCACGACGTCCGCGGCGAGGTCGGCGCTCGGGCGCGACGGCCGCGGCAGGCCGTGCAGCTGCTCGAAGTACGGCGTCAACCACGACCGCGGGTGCCGCTCGGGCAGCACCACCACGACCCGCCGCCGCGCGTGCGCCCCCAGTTCCTCGACGAACCGGGTGACGTCCTGCCCGACGTTGTAGAGGACGTCGTGGCACACCACCACGTCGGCGACCGGGACGCGACCGGCCACGTCCGGCCAGCGGCCCTCGATCGTGGTCACGCGTGGGCGCCGCCGCAGGCGCCGACGTGCCCCGCCCCGCTCGGCGACGAGTTCCTCCAGCGCGGCGAGCATCCCGGCGGAGCCGTCGACACCCACGAGCTGGCGCACGGCGGCCCACAGGGGGGCGCTGGCGGCGCCCGCACCGCACCCGACGTCGAGCACGACGCCGCGCCGCGGCAGGGCTGACGACGCAGCCTCGTCGGCCGGCGTGCTCCGGTCACGGGCCCGCCGCGCCCGTTCACCGAAGCTGCCCGGGTCGAGCGACCACGGGTCGGACGGTGCCGCGTCGAGCAGGGCCTGCGGCAGTGCCCATGCCGCCAGTGCCTCGGCCCACCGCACGTCCGGACCGCCCACCGGCTGGGTCACCGCGCCTGTCGGATGGTCGCGAACCAGCGGGCGATGCCGTCGGCGACCTCCGGCGCGACCACGAGGTCGAGCGCGAAGTTCTCGGTCGGTTCGCCGTCGGCGGTGGTCAACTGGCCGCGCTGTTCCTGCGGTGCCCGCACGATCACGCGGCACAGCGCGCCGCCGTCCACCTCGACGTCGAGCGGGACGGGCAGGACGTCGACCTTGCGCAGCTCGGAGAACGGCACACGCATCCCGTCGCCGATCTGCGGGTGCGGCTCCTCGAACAGCAGCAGCAGCCGTCGGTCCGTCAACGCGACCGTCCCTGCACCCGCCAGGGGCCGGCCGGGCAGCGCGAGGGTGACCGCGACGGCCGGTCCCTGGACGGCGAGCGCCTCGCCGTCCTGGAGCTGCGCCCGCACGCGCGGGTGCGTCTCCTCGCGGTCGGTCACTGGTCGAGGACGTAGAGGTAGTACTCCTCGTCCTCCTCCTCCCAGTCCATCTCGACGACGTTCTTCGTCACCGCGGCCTTGCAGAACTGCAGGAAGCCGCCGTAGCCGAACGCCTTCTCGGAGAAGTTGGCGTCGCGCTTGCGCAACTGGTCCTTCAAGCCGGACAGCGGCGGATCACCGCCGAGCTCGTCCATCAGCTCGACGACGGTGCGTCGCAGCAGCGCGAAGGCCTTGTCCTCGGAGCCGGCGTCGCCGGTGGGCAGGTCGACCTCGGGGTCGCCCTGCGCCGAGCCCTCGGACAGGGTCACGGTGCCCTGCTCCTCGAGGTGGGTCAGGAACTCGCGGAAGCCGCGGAAGCCGTAGTCCTGCTCGGAGAACGTCGGGTCCTTGCGCAGCAGGGCCCGCTTGAGGTTCGAGGCCAGGATCGCGCCGCTGGCGGAGGCCTGCATGCCCGACAGCGTCCGGGCGACGAGCTTCTTGGCGTCGTCGAGGTTCTGCTTCGACGACGACTTCTTGGGCTTGTCGGCGCTGGAGGACTTCGGCTTGGTGCGCTTGCCGGAGCCCTTGGACCGCTTCGACGAACCACCGGATCGGGGGGTCAGCCCCTCGAGTCGGTCGTAGAAGATGAACTCGTCGCAGGCCGGCGGCAGGATCGCGGCGGTGGAGCCCTTGAGCCCGACGCCGATCACCCGCTTGTTCAGCTCGCGCAGACGCGTCACCAGTGGCGTGAAGTCGGAGTCGCCCGACACGATCACGAAGGTCGAGACGAAGTCACGCGTGAACGCGAGCTCCATGGCGTCGACCGCCATGAGGATGTCAGCCGCGTTCTTGCGAACCGAGTCCGAGCGCTGCGGGATCTCGGTCAGCTCGATGTTGGCATCGACCAGCCCGCGGCGGTACTCGGAGAACAGGTTCCAGTCGGCGTACGCGCGCCGGACCAGGGTGCGGCCGCGCAGTGCGAGCGCGTCCAGCAGTGGTGCCGGGTCGAACACGTACCCGAGGTCACGGGCGCCGATCGCGACGTTCTCGAAGTCGAGGTACAGCGCCAGGCGGTCTTCGGAGGAATCAGAAGTAGTCATGGCACCGCACCCTAGCGCGCGCTCTGCATCCCAAGTGCCGTCCGGACCTGCTCGGACGTCGTGTCCGCGTCGTGGTGCAGCACCGCCGTGATCCCGTAGCGGGCCGCCGCGTCGACGTTCTCGGGCAGGTCGTCCACGAACACGCAGTCTTCGAGCGCGACGCCCAGGCGCTGCGCGGCCAGCTGGAAGATCCCTCGGTCGGGCTTGCGCAGCCCGACCTCGCCGGAGATCACCAGCACGTCGAACGCGGCCTCCAGGCGGGCACGCGGATAGCCGTCGAACCCCCAGCTGTTGGACAGCAGCGCCGTGCCGTGGCCGGCGTCGCGCGCCTGCGCGACCAGGTCCCAGACGCCGCCGTGCGGGGCCAGCCCGGCGAACAGCCGGTGCACCAGTCCCTCGGGGTCGACCTCGTGGCCGAGGTCGGCCAGCATCCCGGCGAGCTCCGCCTCGAAGGTGGGGCGGTCGATCTCGCCGCGCTCGTAGCGGGCGACCGTCGACCCGCCGGCGTCGCTGCGGTACGCCGCGCGCAGCAGCCGCTCGACCGTCCCGGCCCGCATGCCGTGCGCCAGCTCGAAGCCACGCCACGCCGTGCCGACATCGGCGGTCAGCACACCGCCGTAGTCGACCAGCAGACCACGCCCGGTCGCCGGGGGCTCGCCCACCGGCACGTCACCCACCGCAACGTGGCCCATCGGGACGTCGCCCACCGCGGCGTCGGTCACCGGCCCACCGCTCGCGCCGCGCCGTCCGCGGCCTGCGCGAGCTCGATCACCGTGTCGCCCATCGCCCTGACACCCTCGTCGACGTGCTCGTAGGCCCCGGCGGTGAAGCGCTGGAAGACGCCCTCGAGGATGATCGCGAGGCGCCACAACGCGAACGCGACGTAGTAGTCCAGCTCCGACAGGTCCAGCGACGAGGCCTCGGCGTACCGCGCCACGACCTGCTCGCGGGACCAGAAGCCGTCCACGATCGTGGGCATCGAGCCGAGCGGCAGCAGGTCCTCGTCCGGCGACTCGGCCCAGTACACGCTGAGCGTGCCGAGGTCGGCCAGCGGGTCACCGAGCGTGCACAGCTCCCAGTCGAGCACCGCCGCGACGGGCGTCCCCGCCGTCGAGGTGTCCAGGATCAGGTTGTCGAGCCGGTAGTCGCCGTGGACGATCGTGGATGCCTGCGCGGCCGGCACGTCCGCGGCCAGCCGCCTGCCGACCTCGACCAGCAGCGGCAGGTCACGGGTCGAGCCCTTCTCCAGCTGCCCCGACCAGCGCCGCAGCTGGCGCTCGACGTAGCCGTCGCGCCGGCCGAGCTCGCCGAGCCCGACCGCGTCGACGTCGACGTCGTGGAGCGTGACCAGCGTGTCGACCAGCGAGGCGCTGGCCTCGGCGCGCTGGGCCGGCGTGAGCTGCTCCTCGGCGACGGTGGCGTCCCGGGTCACCAGTCCCTCGACGTGCTCCATGACGAAGAACGGCGCACCGTTGACCTCCGGGTCGGGCTCGTTGCCGACCACGACCGGCACCGGCACCGCCGAGTCGACCAGCGCCGCCATGATGCGTGCTTCGCGACCGACGTCGTGCGCGGACTCGAGCACCGAGTGCAGCGGCGGGCGCCGCAGGACGTAGCGCGCGCCGGCCTCGTCGGTGACCGTGTAGGTCAGGTTCGAGCGGCCACCGGCGATGACGTCGAACTCCAGCGGCGGACGCAGTTCCGGGCGGCGCTGCGCCAACCAGGCGGTCACCGCCGCCGCGTCGATCCCGTCGGTCCCCGCGTCGCCCACGTCGCTGCTCCCCGTCCGCGTGCCGGCCCGGACGGCCTTGCACGGGTGCGGCAGCCTAGGGTCGCACCGAGCCGTCGACGTCCACCGGCCCCACCGACCGGCCGTCCCTGCGACGTCCCTGCAACGTCCCTGCCGTCGTCGTTGTGCACGCCCCTTTCGGCGCCCCGGCCGGACGCACCGAGGAGACCCCGTGGCCCACGCCCTGCTGCTCGCCCCGCTCCCCCCGGAGGCGCTGACCGGTGCCGTGCCGGACCTCGAGGTCCGGGTCCCGGCCGACCAGGCCGACGCCGTGGCGCAGGCCGCGGGTGCAGTGGTCTGCGTGGCCTCGTGGCAGGGCGACGGCCTGCTGGTCGACGCTGACGTCGCAGCCGCGCTCGCACCGACCTGCCGCCTGGTCCAGGTACCGGCGGCAGGGCTCGACGGGATCGACGTGGCCGCCTGCCGGCAGCACGACATCCCGGTGTCCTCCGCCGTCGGGCTCAACGACGTCGCGGTGGCCGAGTGGGTGGTGTGGGCGGTGCTGGACGGGTTGCGTGGGCTCTCTGCAGCACACGCAGCGCTGCAGGACGGCGACTGGCAGATGTTCGGCCGCGCCCGCCACGAGCTCGCCGGGCGCCGGGTCGGCGTGGTCGGCCTCGGGGCGGTCGGCCGGGCCGTACTGCCGCGCCTGGCACCGTTCGGGGTCGACCTCGCGTACTGGACACGCACGCGCGACGAGGCCTTCGAGGCCGAGCACGACGTGGCGTACCGGGACCTCGACGACCTCGTCGCCGCCAGCGACGTGCTGGTCCTGGCGATCGCCTCGACCCCGCAGACGCGCGGGCTGCTCTCGGCCGATCGGCTCGCTGCGCTGCCGCGGGACGCCGTCGTGGTCAACGCCGCACGCGGCGACGTCTGGGACGAGCAGGCCGTCGCGGATGCCGTGGCGGGGGGGAGCCTGCTCGCGGCGGTCACCGACGTGTTCAGTGCCGAGCCACCGCCACCCGGCCACCCGCTGCTCGGAGCCGAGCGCGTGACCACCACGCCGCACGTCGCCGGGCCGACCGCCGAGGTCGTCGGACGCATCATGCAGCGGGTGCACGCCAACGTCGCTGCCGCGCTGGCGCAGGAGCCGTTCGAGGGCCTGCTGTTCTGACCCGGGCTCGGCGCCACGCCGGGTCGACTGCGTCGGCCCCCGGGCCGGCAGCGCCTGCCACCGCCCGCGGGGCGGTCGCCCTATCGTCGTGGCGCACCCGATCAGGAGCCCCTCGTGCCCGAGCTCGCCGATGTCGTCGAGGTCGACCGTGCGAGCGCCGCTCCCGACGACACGCTCGTCGCGGTCGCCGAGCGCATGTACGACCTGCAGGTCGAGGCCGTGGTCGTGCTCGTGGAGGGCACGCTGGCGGGGATCTTCACCGAGCGCGACCTGGTGCGTGCGTGCCTGCGCGGGCGGCGCCGACCCGCGCGAGGACACCGTCGAGCGTTGGATGACCGAGGCCCCCGAGGTCGCCGACCCTGGCGACGACGCCAGTGCGGCGCTGCGCACGATGCTCCGCCGCCGCTTCCGTCACCTGCCGGTCGTCGGCGACGACGGCGTGGTCGGCATCGTGTCGCTGACCAACCTCGCCGCCGCCCTCAACGGGCACTGATGCGTCCGGCGGCAACGAGCCGACGGGGGTCGCTCGGGCGCCCCGTGCACGTCCACCCGGTGGACCGTTGACGCCACGGCCCCGGCGGGCGAGGGTCCTGCTTCCCGACCGACACGACACCACGAGGAGGGCGGCCATGATGATCGACACCGCACTCCGCGCGACCGGGCTCCGCCCGGCCGGCGCCGTCGCGTCCGCGTCGGGGTGGGCTGCCTGAAAGGGCACGTCCACCGGGGACGCGGCGACCCCCCTGGGGTCGCCGTCGTGGTTCCCACCCCCGACCCGCCGCCAGGTGGGTCACGTCCGTGTCCACCTGACGGCCAGACCCCGTCAGGAGCAGCCGATGCTGTCCGGACCCCACCACCTGCTGCCGCCGGAGCCCCGTCGGCAGCCACCACCCCGCCCACGCGCCGTACCACGGCGCTCGGCCCGCCTGCGAGCCGCGACGCTGGTCGTCGCTGTCGGCGAGCGGGTCGTCCTGACCGGCTGGCGCGTCGTCGACGCCGGCCAGCACGTCCTGACCGGCCGGCCCCCGGCCCCGACCGGCGTGCCCCCCCCCGGGCCATCCCGGGTGACGCACCGGGGCCCGGGACCATCACGGTCCCGGGCCCCGGTCGTGGCGCTCGTCGGTCGGCGCCACGAACCGTCAACCGGCGCTGGTGTCGCTCGCCCCGGTCGCGACCTTCTCCAGGTCGGACTTCGGTGCGACGCGCCAGAAGTGCTCACGGCTGGTCTGCCAGGTGTCCAGCAGGTGCTGGGCCCGGGCGGACCCGGTCAGCTGGGCGTGCTGCTCGAGCAGGCCGTGGATGCGGTCGGCGTGGGTGCCGTCGACGCGCTGCGCGCCGACCAGCTGGGTGTTGACCTTGCCGAGCAGCCCCGCGCCGGCGTCGTGCACGAACAGCTCACCGCCGCTCATGCCCGCTCCGACGTTGCTGCCGGTGCGACCGAGCACGACCACGGTCCCGCCGGTCATGTACTCGCACGCGTGGTTGCCGGTGCCCTCGACGACCGCGGTGGCGCCGGAGTTGCGCACCGCGAAGCGCTCGCCGACCCGGCCGGCGATGAACAGCTCTCCACCGGTCGCGCCGTACAGCAGGGTGTTGCCGGCCAGCACGGGGTCGCCGGCGTCGTCCGCCGGTGGGCGCACGACGATGCGTCCGCCGCCCATGCCCTTGCCGACGTAGTCGTTGGCGTCGCCGGTCAGCACCAGCTCGACCCCGTCGGTCAGGAACGCACCGAAGCTCTGCCCGGCCTGGCCGGTGAAGCGCATCCGCGCGGTGCCGTTGGGGGCCTCCGCGCCGAACTCCAGGCCGATCGCACCACCGAGGCGGGCCCCGATGGTGCGCTCGGAGATGGTCACGTCGTAGGTGTACTCGACGATCCCGCCGAGGAAGACCGTCTCCAGCGCATCGCCGAAGACACGGTCCCCGAGCTCGGAGCGCGGGTCCTGGATCGGCGTGCGCTCGACGAAGTGGCGCGGGCCGTCTCCGACGTCGGCCAGCAGCGGCGTGACGTCGAGTCGTGCGGCCCGGCCCGTCAGCTCGCGCGGGGCGAGCAGGTCGACGCGACCGATGGCCTCCTGCAGGCTGCGCAGGCCCAGTGCCGCCAGGCGCTGTCGCACCTCCTCGGCGACGAACAGCAGGTACGCGGCGACCTGCTCGGGCCGGCCGACGAACTTGTCGCGCAGGTCGCGGCGCTGGGTCGCGATCCCGACGGGGCAGGTGTCGCGGTGGCAGGCGCGGGCCATGATGCAGCCCTCGGCGAACAGCGCCGCGGTACCGAACGAGAACTCGTCGGCGCCGAGCAGCGCCCCGAACAGCACGTCGCGGCCGGTCTTGAACCCGCCGTCCACGCGCAGGCGCACACGACTGCGCAGGCCGTTGAGCCGCAACGTCTGCTGCACCTCGGCCAGGCCCAGCTCCCACGGCAGACCGGCGTGCTGGATCGAGCTCAGCGGCGACGCGCCGGTGCCACCGTCGGCGCCGGAGATGTGGATCGAGTCGGCCAGCGCCTTGACCACGCCGGCCGCGATCGTGCCGATGCCGCGCTCGGACACCAGCTTGACGTCGACCAGCGCCCCCGGGTTGACCTGCTTGAGGTCGAAGATCAGCTGCGCGAGGTCCTCGATGGAGTAGATGTCGTGGTGCGGCGGCGGGCTGATCAGCGTCGCACCGGGCGTGGTGTGGCGCAGACGGGCGATCTCCTCGGAGACCTTGTGGCCGGGCAGCTGCCCGCCCTCACCGGGCTTGGAGCCCTGCGCCATCTTGATCTGCAGCACGTCGGCGAACGCCAGGTACTCGGGGGTCACGCCGAAGCGCCCCGAGGCGACCTGCTTCATGCGGCAGTCGAGGTCGAGCGCGCTGCCGCGCGTGCGGAAGCGTCGCGGGTCCTCGCCGCCCTCACCGGAGTTGGCCTTGCCACCGATCAGGTTCAGCGCCGCGGCGAGCGTCTCGTGGGCCTCGGCGGACAGCGCCCCGTGACTCATCGCGCCGGTGGAGAACCGCGTGGCGATCGCCGCGACGGGCTCGACCTCCTCCAGCGGGACCGGGCCGCCCTCGGCGGGCACCATGCGCAGCAGGTCGCGCGGCATCGCGGTGGGCCGGTCGTTGACCAGCTCGGCGAAGCGCTCGTACAGGTCGAAGCGGCCCTCGTCGGTCGCGACGCGCAGCACGTGGGCGGCGCGCTCGTCGATGGGGATGCCCCCGACGCCGTCGGGGACCTCGACGTCGTGCAGGGTGAACGGCTCGGTCGCCGGCTTGCGGCCGAGGCCGAGCGCCTCGTGCAGGGCGTCGATGGCCGGCTTGTTCATGTCGTGGAACTCGCCACCGATCTTGTACTTGATGACCCCTGGGCTCGACAGCTCCGGTTCGGCGGAGGTGCCGAACGCCACCTCGTGCTGGGCGAGGACGTCCTCGGCGAGGTCCTCGAGCGTCACACCCCCGAGGGTCGACACGGTGCCGGTGAAGCACAGGTCGATGACGTCGTGGCCGAGCCCGAGGGCCTCGAACAGCTGCGCCGAGCGGTACGCGTCGACGGTCGACACGCCCATCTTCGACATGATCTTGAGCACCCCGTCCTCCACGGCGCGGCGGTAGCGGCCCTGCGCCTCGGACGCCGGCGGGTTGTCGCCACCGATGCGGCCCTGGTCGGCCAGGTCGGTGATGGTCTGCAGCACCAGCCGCGGCACGATCGCGTCGGCGCCGTAGCCGAGCAGCGTCGCCAGGTCGTGGGTCTCGCGCGCCTCGTCGGTCTCGGCGACCAGCGAGGTGCGGGTGCGCAGCCCCTCGCGCAGCAGCCGCTGGTGGACGGCCCCGATCGCGAGCAGGCCGGGGACGCGTGCGTGCTCGTCGTCCGCCCCGACGTCGGAAACCACAACGATCCCGGCACCGTCACGCACGTAGTCGACGGCCTCGTCGCCGAGGCGCTCCAGCGCGCGGCGCAGCCCCCCGGGGCCCTCGGAGACCGGGAAGGACGCGTCGACCGCGCGCACGTCGATGCCGTTGGGCTCCATCACGATGTGCTGCAGGCCCGCGGGGGTGAGGAAGAACGACTGCAGCTCGGTGAGCGCGGCGGCCTCGGGCACCTCCGTCAGCAGCGGCTGGCGCGGCCCGAGCAGCGTTCGCAGGCTCATCACCTCGTGCTCGCGCAGGTGGTCGATCGGCGGGTTGGTCACCTGGGCGAAGCGCTGCTTGAGGTAGTGGCCGACGGGACGCCGGTGCTTCGCCAACGGCTCGATGGGCGTGTCGTCCCCCATCGACGAGGTCGTCTCCTTGCCCTGCGTCGCCATCGGGCGCAGGATCGAGATGACCTCCTCCTTGGTCAGCCCGTAGGCGACCTGGCGACGCACCAGGTCCTCGGGCACCGACTCGACCGGCGCCCCCGCCGGCGCCTGCGTGAGGTGCTCGGCGAGCCACTCGCCGTACGGCTGCTGGTTGGCGAGCTGGTCCTTGAGCTCGGCGTCCTCCTGCAGGCCGCCCTCGTCGGGGTCGACGCAGAGCATCTGACCGGGGCCGAGGCGCTCGCGTCGCAGGTGGCCGTGGCCCTCCAGCGGTACCGCTCCGACCTCGGAGCTGGCCACCACGTAGCCGTCCTCCGCGACCAGGTAGCGCAGCGGGCGCAGCCCGTTGCGGTCCAGGGCCGCTCCCACGCGACGGCCGTCGGTGAACACCAGCCCTGCAGGGCCGTCCCACGGCTCGACCAGGCACGCGTGGTAACGGTAGAAGTCGCGCACGTCCGGGTCGACGTCACGCACGCCCTCCCAGACCTGCGGCACGAGCATCGCCAGCCCGTGGCGCACGTCGCGTCCACCCCGCACGACCAGCTCCAGCGCGGCGTCGAGCTTGGCCGAGTCGGACTGGTCCAGTTCGATGACCGGGTCGAGCAGCTCGGCATCGATCCAGTCGGCCCCCAGGTCTCCCTGGCGGGCCCGCATCAGGTTGACGTTGCCCTCGATGGTGTTGATCTCGCCGTTGTGGCACAGGTGGTGGAACGGCTGGGCGCGCTCCCACGTCGGGGCGGTGTTGGTGGAGAAGCGCGAGTGGAAGATCGCCAGCGCCGAGGAGAAGCGCTCGTCGCGCAGGTCGGGGTAGAACCCGTCGAGCTGGTCGGCGTCGGCCATCGCCTTGTAGGTCACGGTCAGGAACGACCACGACGCGGCGTAGTAGCGCACGTCCTGCTCGGCGCAGGCACGACGGGCGCGCCGCTCGGCGCGGTAGGCCAGGCGCTCCGCGGTGGTGTCGTCCAGGCCCTGGGGGCGGCGCAGCAACGCCTGCACCAGCGCCGGCTTCGCGGCCAGCGCCATCTCGCCGATCGCGTCGTCGTCGGTCGGCACGTCGCGCCAGCACAGCAGCTCGATGCCCTCGGCGGCGCAGGCGGACTCGACCGCCTGCTGGGCCGCGGCGCGCTCGTCGCCGTCGCTGGACAGGAACAGGAACGCCACGCCGAGGTCCCCCGGCGCCACGTCCGCATGGCCCTGCTCCACCACGTGGGCGTGCAGCAGGTCGCGCGGCACCTGGGTCAGCACCCCGGCCCCGTCGCCCGACCTGCCGTCGGCCGCGACCGCGCCGCGGTGCTTGACACCGGCGAGCCCCGCCAACGCCTTCGCCACGACCTCGCGACGCGGGCGCCCGTCGACGTGGGCCACGAACCCGATCCCGCAGGCATCCTTCTCGAAGCGCGGGTCGTACAGGCCGACGGCGGTGCGGGGCGAGGTCATGTGTGGCTCCAGCGGGACGGGGGCGACGGGTCCCGGGAGACGCACCAACGGCGCCGCCCGGACTGGGGGCGAGCGCCGTTGCTCTTCGCCTCAGGCTAGCGGCGCGCTGCCGTGGCCGACAACCCGGCGGCGCGCGTTAGCGTCGGGCTCGCCCCACACCCCCCCTCCCCCGCGACGGAGCAGCAGATGGCAGGCGTCCACGTCGAGCACCCGTCCGACGGGGTGGCGCTGGTCACCATGGACGACCCGGACCGTCGCAACGCGATGACGGAGCAGATGGGCCGCGACCTGGCCACGGCGCTCGCCGAGCTCGGCGACGACCCCGCGCTGCGCTGCGTCGTGCTGACCGGCACGCCGCCGGCGTTCTCGGCCGGCGGGGACCTCGCGATGCTCGAGGACCTCGGCAGACGCGCACGCGAGGAGGGGTTCGACGCGACCGCCACGATGCGGGCGTTCTACGACCGCTTCCTGACCGTGCGCGACGTGCCGGTGCCGGTGGTCGCAGCGATCAACGGCCACGCGGTCGGCGCGGGGCTGTGCGTCGCGCTGGCCTGCGACCTGCGCATCGTCGCGACGGACGCGAAGGTCGGGCTGAACTTCGCGCGCCTCGGGCTGCACCCGGGCATGGGCGGCTCGTGGCTCCTGCCGCGCACGCTGCCCCAGCAGCAGGCCGCCCGCTGGCTCTACACCGGGGCGCTGGTGTCCGGCCACGAGGCGGCGGCGGCCGGGATGGCGCTGGAGGCGCTGCCCGCCGACCAGGTGCTGTCCGCTGCCCTCGAGCTCGCCGAGGAGGTCGCGGCCAACGCGCCCCTGGTCGTGCGTCAGCTCAAGGTCACCCTCGCAGCGTCGGAGCACAGCGACCTGCCGCGCCAGCTCGACCTCGAGGCGGCCATGCAGGCCGTCAACTACCGCACGGCCGACCTGGCGGAGGGCGTCGCGGCGGGTCGCGAGCGCCGGCCGCCGAGCTT
>Ga0136604_1000715_pt1 | contig 15895 bp, 6 predicted proteins | sample AntRauFillE10628_FD_104928 | JGI IMG/M metagenome (GOLD analysis project Ga0136604, IMG submission 104928) | Saline lake microbial communities from Rauer Islands, Antarctica - Metagenome Filla E10 #628 | ecosystem: Environmental > Aquatic > Non-marine Saline and Alkaline > Saline | place... | reverse complement strand
CTCTTAAAAGAGGCCTCGTAATGTTTTCTATTTCTAGCCATAAATTCAAATTTAATGAATGGCTTCTATGACTTAACTCCGTGTCCGAACAAATGTAGCAGGTTCACTCTGGGCCTACTCCTTTAGCTTCATCTTTTTAGCCATCTGGAAGGAAGGCATTGTTCTAATCTTCTGGCTTGTGGCAGCTTTCGTTCTAAGCGTTGCGCTCGAAGTCGCACAACTTTCTGAGAACCTACCGGGCACTTTCGACTGGATCGACTTAGTGGCTTACACGTTGGGGTTTCTGACTTCCATTCTCATCGACAAAAAGATACTCACTCATCATTCAAAAACTCAAACACCGATACCATCATGATTAAATATCTACTATCACTTTTTGCCATTGTTTTTTTCGCATTTCTCTTCCTCGCATCATCAAATCAAAAATACGTTGCAGACCCAGCCTGGGGCACATCAATAGATATCGCCAAAAATGAAGACATGGGTTTTTTCTATATCCGTTATGAACATTCTATTTATGAAATTCCAGATGTCAACTGGAGCTTAGCGCATCAAACGGTACTAAACAAATGCAAGGCCTGGGGCTACAAGGGCATGCTTTTCGACAAAAAAGGTGAGCGCGAGTGCATGAAAAAAGATAAGGATGGAAATTGCGTAAAATGGCGGGTAATCCACCGGTGTGAATGTGTAAGTGACACCCTGGACGTGAACTTCGCCATGAATGAAAACAAATTCAACCTCGGCTCAGGCGTGGCCGTAGCTCCTGATGGCTATGTGGCGACTTCTTTCTTCGTGGCCGATAGCGCCAGGTCTTTTCGGATTAAAGGAATCAACGGATCATTCATTCGCTCCTACAAGGCCGAACTGGCCTTTGCGGACAAGCCAAACGACCTCGCCATTTTGAAAATTACAGATGAAGATTTTGAGGGTTTTGGAAGTGAGATCCCTTATCAGTTTGCTAACGAATTGCAAGCTGTCGGCACCGAGGTATTTGCTCTTGGATATCCTGGCTTAAAGTCTTTTTTCAGAGACTTAAGATTGAATGACGGAGTGATAAATGCACAAACCGGATCGGATGGCGAAGTGCGATTGTATCAGACCTCTCTGCCGTTTCAGGCGCATTTCAGCGGTGGGCCAGTATTCAACAGTAGTGGCGAACTAGTAGGTCTAACCAGCACACAGTTTACTTTTTATGAAAGATACTGCCACGCTACCAAGTCGAGCTACCTAAAGACACTCACTGAACTACTATCCCAGAACAAAAGCCCTTCAAACAAGCCAGACCTTTCTTCGATGTCCCGCCCAGAACAAGTAGAAGCTCTTCGGAACTTCACCTTTATGATTGAGCGGGTTTACTGAACCAGAAAGAGTTTCCGTAAATAAAAAAGCCCCGTCCAACTTTCGTTGAACGGGGCTTTTCATTTTATGTAAATGAGATTATTCTCTTTACTTGTTCACTACTACTCTTTTGGTAACAGTGCTAGAGGTTGTAGAAAGTCGGATCATGTAAAGTCCGCTTTCGAAACCTGAAACGTTGATCTCCTCAGCTGATGGGTTAGCAAACGTCTCAGACAACACAACCTTACCGGTCATGTCCATCATTTCAACATTCACGTTCTCATCAATTCCAGAGAAGTCGAGATTCAACACGTTGCTAGCAGGGTTTGGATAAACGCCTACTGCAGTGAGGTTGTTAAACTCTTCTACTCCAGTGCAAGGATCAACAACGATTGTTGTCATTTGCATATCACTGCAAAGGCTATCGACCATCACTTCGTAAAATACCTCATACGAACCAACATCACTAGCCGATGGGTCAATCTCTCCTGTTGCAGGATCGATATCAAGTCCATCTCCAGCTGAGAACAAACCTCCAGTCATTCCAGTGATATCTGGAGTGAGCGCTGGGTTGTATGTGCAAAGCGTGTCAGTTGAGAATGCGAATGATGCATCTGCAAGGCACTCACGCACGCGGAAATTGTCAATGACTACATCATTGTCTTCAGGATCACTAACTTCTCCGTCAGTTGCATAAAATGCAATTCTCACTACTTCACCTTCGTAGTCTGCAAGACTGTAAACAAAAGTTTCACCTCCTTCTGGAGTAACGTATTCCGAGTCGAAGGTATCGAGCTCTTCCCAACTAGAGTCATCTCCAGTAGAAATCAAAACTTGAACCTCATCATCAGATCCTAGCTGACTAGGTGTAGTAGAAAGCCATTCGTAAACAGCAAAATCAAACTCCAATTGATAATTGGCACTTCCGGTAAGATCGAGTTCTGGTGAAATCAACCACTCTCTATCTTCATTAAAGTATAGATTTATTTTTGCCGATCCATCTCCATCAGACCAATCTGATTCTCCGAACTCTTCTGGTCCAGTAGATGCATCACCATTGTCAGCTTCTCGCCAGCAAACAGGAAGGTATTCTGTGAAGTCCTGCACGTAAGTTGGCGTGTAGAAACTGCAGTCTGTAATTACAGAAACAGGACCTGCGAACAGTGAGAGATCAGTGTCAGCTAAACAAACTGCCTGTACATAGATCTCATAATTTGTAGCCGCATCCAGTCCTTCGATGAGGAAGCCCTGGTTGTTGTCGGCAGAAAGAACTGTTCCTTCTCCGCCTTCCACATCAAATCCTGGCTCTCCGTAAATCACATTCCATTGCGTTTCATCACTTCCAGCTTCCCATGAAAGTTCGATGCTGTTTGCCGTTGTAGCATCAACCGTGAGCGCAAGAGGCTCTGGGCAAGATGGAATTTCACGAACGCGGAAGTTGTCGAAGAAGATATCGTTGTCGGCATCATCAGATGTTGAACCATCTGTTCCCCAGATAGCAAACTTCACAATCTCTCCAGAGTAGTCGGTAAGATCGCGCACAATCATTTCTCCACCTTGTGGAGAAACGTATGATGAATCGAACACTGCAAGAGTATCCCATGATGCGCCATAATCTAGAGAAACGAGAAGTTGAACTTCATCGTCAGATCCGAGAGCTGCTGGAGTTTCGGCAATCCATTCTGTAATTGCGAAGTTCATATCCACCTGATAAGGTCCACCTGCAGTCAAATCAATTAGTGGAGAAATCATCCACTCCTGATCTGTGTCAGAATAGAGATTGAGGTTTGCTGAGAGTGTACCATTATCAAGGTTGGCAAAATCATCGTCATTCCAATCGCTGTCTCCAAATTCTGATGGTCCTGTTGCAGGGTCACCATTTCCGGCATCTGTCCAGCATCCAGGAACAAAGTTACCTTCAAATTCTTCAAGGTAAGTTGGAGTAAATGGATCGCAATCAGTGTTCACAGTAAGAGCACCAGTCCAGGCTGAAAGGTCTGTGTCTTCAACACACTCGGCCTGAACGTAGATCTCATACTCTGTGTTTGGATCCAACCCTGGAATCGCAAATAGTTCAGATGTAGAAGCTACTACTGTTATTCCTTCATCAGCAGCAGGGTCGAACCCTGGTGCTCCAAATTGTACGTTCCATGATGTTTCGGTTCCAACTGGTGTCCAGCTCAAAATTACTTCTTCGTTGCTGTAGCTATTTACAACCAGGTCTAATGGCTGCGGACAGGTTGGCAATGTGGTGAAAGAAGCAGATGTAGACCATACAGATTCGGTAACTCCTTCTTCGCATACTGCCTGAACGTAAACGTCATATTCAGTTTCGGCATCGAGTCCGGTAATTTCGAAATCTGTGTTGGTATCGGCTGAAACAGTTGTTCCTTCACCGGCAGCTGGATCAAATCCTGGCACTCCGTACTGAACATTCCACGCTGTTTCGTCTCCATTAGATGCCCATGAAATCAAAACGGTTTCGAAGTCTACTACTTCTGTAATTACCGCTGTTGGCTCTGGACAATCTGGTGTTTCACGAACGCGGAAATTATCGATATGAATATCGATGTCAGGCGCATCGCTAACTTCACCTTCAGATGCTCTAAAGGCTAGTCTCACGATGTCATCTTCGTATCCAGCAAGTGAAATTACAGGATAGTCACCTCCTACTGGCATCAGGTAGTCTGTATCCCAGGTTTGAAGTTCTTCCCATGTTGCACCTCCATCACCGGAGATCACAAGGCTGAGGCTATCGTCAGATCCCATGTTAGCAGGATTATCAGTTGAATAGTCCACAACAGAGAGGTCAAATTCTACCTGATATTCTGTGGCTGCGGCAAGATCAATTTCAGGAGAAATCAACCAATCGATGTCACCTGAAAGGTAGAGGTTCTTTTTAGCCGCTCCTGAAAAGCCATCATTGAGGAAACCATCGTTGGTCCATCCCCCTCCACCGAGTTCTTCGGGGCCTTCTGTGAGCTCTCCACCTGTACCTTCTTGCCAGCAAATTGGCAACCAGTTAGCAAAGTCCTGAACGTATTCGGGAGTGTAAGGTGCACAAAGTGTTGTGAAGCTCAACGGGCCTACCCAATTTGAGAGATCAGTGTCTTCAACACATTCTGCCTGCACATATACATCGTATTCTGTAGCTGCATCTAATCCGGAAATTTCAAACTCTGTGTTGGTGTTAGCATCTACCGTTGTTCCTTCGTTTGCATCAGGATCAAATCCATCTGCACCGTACTGAACGTTCCAGGCAGTTTCTGCATTGCCGGCTAACCAAGAGATCGTAGCTGTATTTACCAGTTCTTGATCTAAGGTCAATTCTGACGGATCTGGACATGTAGCCAAAGTGGTAAACGTAGCATTAGACAAGTAAAGTGACTCGTCAACTCCAGCTTCGCACACAGCTGAAACATATACCTGGTATTCAGTTTCTGGGTCAAGTCCCGACAATTCGAAATCAGTGTTTGAATCCGCAGAAACGACAGTTCCTTCACCAGCGTTAGGATCAAATCCTGGCTCGCCATACTGAAGGTTCCACATAGTTTCAGCGTCTCCAGCATCCCATGAAAGAAGTGCAGTAGTTGCCTCAATTGTTCCTACTGTTAGAGCTGTTGGCTCTGGGCAAGTCGGCACTTCCCTTACCAGGAAGTTATCTACCATGGCATCTACATCAGGCTCATCATTCACAGTACCTTCTGATCCCCAGAATGCTACGCGTACAATGTTGCCCTCATATCCTGCAAGCGGAATAACAATGTGCTCTCCACCAGTAACTGGCGAATAGTCTGAATCCCACGTTTGAAGTTCTATCCATGAACCTCCACCATCGGTAGAAATAACCACCGAGACGCTATCGTCAGAACCAAGAGCTTCTGCTACTGAAGAGTTATACTCTGTAATGGAAAAATCAAAATCTAACTGGTAATCTGTAGCAGCCAAAAGGTTAATTTCTGGTGATATTAGCCAATCTTCTTTGCTACTTGCAAAGATATTTATAGCAGCAGCCATGTTATCGCCTTCATTTTGAAACTCATCGCTAAACCATGAGCCACTTCCCAAATCTGTTGGACCTTCAGTGAGGTGACCGTTGCTAGCTTCTTGCCAGCAGTTTGGCAAAAAGTCGGTAAATGTTTCTAAGTAAGGAGTTTCGGAAACAGCGCAAAGCGTTGAGAAATCTACTGGCCCTACCCAGGCAGAAGTTTCTCCACCGCAATCAGCCTGAACGTAAACCTCATAATCTGTTGAAGCAGAGAGACCTGAAATTTCAAAATCAGTGTTTGTGTCTGCTACGACTGTCGTTCCTTCGCCTGCTTCAGCATCGAAACCAGGTTCACCGTATTGAACATTCCAACTCGACTCACTTCCGCCTAGAATCCAGCTTAAGCTGGCTGTAGTCTGGCCAGGAGTTGCCACTAAATCGGCTGGACTGAAACAAGAGGTTGCCGAAAAGTTGATTACATCAAAATCCAGATCCTCTGGGGAGCCCCATTGACCAACAGCAATGTAAACCGTTTGGTTCGCAGCAATTACAGCTGAAACAAAGCGCTCTGAGTTTCCTCCAGACTGGCCGTCTTCAGAAAGTGGACTTGAAAAGGTTGTTCCATCACAATTCTCAAATATTCCGACTCCATTCCAGCCATTTCGGGTAAAAATGGTCATCGAAATTTGCTCAGAAGCAGGACCGGCTGTGTATTCAAACAAATACACATCATCCTCCCAGTAAGAAGCATTTTCATCTGTATCAGTTGGGTTTTCATTCCAATCTTCCACTCCACCAGTTCCCGGTGTAGTGATTCCCATCTGCGTGAAGCCATCGGAAATTACAACGCCCTGATCGCAACCAAACTGCGCTTGTACATCCTTTGCCTGCCAGGCTCCGAGAATCAAGATTAGCATTAACCCTTTCAAAAAGGTAAAATTCTGTTTTTTCATACTTATCCTTTAAAATTAATTATTTATAAATCTGTACTTTATCTAAACCTCTTTAGCACAAACCAATAGCTGCATGGCCCGTCATCTAGCGATAATGCACGTGCGAAATGCATCTCGATTGAAGCGAGATAATTACAGTATTAGTTAGTAGGCTTTAGAGATATTTCTTAGAAGGTTCTTGAAAAGCAATGCCAATTGCTTTCTAACAAAGTTAAAAGACTCTAATCACTAGATGAAATATTTTGGGAGATTTCTCAGCAATAGGTTGTGGCTACTGTTGGAATCTTATTTCAACTGATAGTAATTGAATAAATACTACCAGGTAGAGCTCAAATATTAGGTCATAAGGATAAATCTCTCAGTGAGATAACCCAGAAACAATGGCCAGCTAAAATCAACCTATTAAAGGTCTTAACTTAGCGCTTAAAATAGCCGCTTGCGTTGAAAACCTACCCAATTTGAAATATTTCTTATTCACAAGACTATCGCTATTCTAGAGCGACCTAGAGCACTAAAAGACATTGATTTCTAAAACATTAGTCAACTTCACTTTTTTCTTCATCGATTAATTAACAATTTTTTAATAATTACCGTTTCAGCTGCCTGAATTTTTAGCACGTAAATACCTTCAGAAAGATAAGGTAAATCAATTTCGATTTTTCCTGTGCTATCTACATCTATGGATACCAGTTTCTTCCCTGAGAGGTCGAAGAGTTTGACTGTTAAACCCCCAGAAAAATCACCGACATTCAAATAAACCCTGTCAGACGCGGGGTTTGGGTAAACCTCGATATCTAAACCTCTTGCAAGGTCGTCAACTCCTGCACAAGCATCTATAACAATGGTCTGAACTGAGGATGACGAGCAACCATTTACCTCAACTTCATAAATCACTTCATATGACCCAATATCGCTAACTCCAGGATCTATAGCTCCTGTATTGGTATCGATAGACAACCCGGATGCAGAAGTAAAGACTCCTCCTAAATCGCCCTGAACATCTGGCAAAACAGAATCGAAATAAACACAAAGCGTATCATCAGGGAATAAAAAGACTGCAGATGGGACGGGAAGAATCTCAATTTCTTTTGTTTGGCTGGAAGCGCAAGGTCCTGTTCCAGTGGTGTAGGTCACAGAGTAGATACCGACCCCTGAAGCCATTAAGTCAATAACACCTGAAGTGGGATCAATCACCAGATTATTCGACCCCGTGAATTGGCCTCCTGGTGTGCCCAAAACCTCAGCAGTAGCTTCCAATTCATCAATGCAAAACTCTCCAGACTCAAAAGTAAATGAAGGATCATCAAATGTCTGGTAGAGATCAATTTCCAATTCATAGGAACCCACAGCACCATTCACTCCTTCAATCACCACCGTGTATTGCTCTCCCGGAATAACTTGCAAGCCCGAACACAGCGACTGAAGGCCGCAGCCCTCCGCATTGTCACTAGTGTCTATCAAATCACCATTGCTGTCGAGTACACTAAGTCTTGTATCGAAGACCGAGTTGCAAAGAGAAACATCAACAGAATCCGCACAATCTGGAGCCGTAAAAGTGTAAAACTTATCCCGATCAGCACCACCATAGTTGTCCGTGTAGCAAGAATTCAATTCTCCTTGCCCGTTGTATGGCAACGACTCGATACTCTCTGCATCCGATTCTAAATTAGCCACAGGCACATCGCATATTTGCACATCATCCAAAGCAATGTAAAACTGCCCTGGATCGCTGTAACCATGGAAACCAATGTGATAAGACCCGTCAGTGTCTACCTGAAAACTCACTTGAGCGGTTTGGTATTGCAGATTTGAAATACCCTCAAAATCAACCAACTCAGAAATTATACTTTCGCTGTCATCAGACTCACATAGAAACACGCCAAAGTTTTCCGAGAAATTCTGACCACCGGTTTTATACTCGAATGTCAGTGTGTAGGTCTGCGCTGAGGTCATCACCAATTCAGGAGAAAACACCCAGTCATCCATTCCCACCATCTGAACATCGTTGTAACGTATGAAAAGAGCATTCGGCTCAGAGTTACCATAAATAGAACTGGTCTCCCAGGTTAAAAGGTCTCCATTCGTGTTTTCATCCCACCAGCCACAAGGAATTGCAGGAGGTAGCTCTTCATCAAAACCTTCGTAGTAAGGGTATTCGGTGATGGGTGAAGTCTGACAAAGTGTTTCAAAAGAAACCGGTCCATCCCATAGCGATACATCTTCACCTGGTGCGCAGACAGCCCTCACATAGACATCGTAATTTGTAGAGGTTACAAGGTCTGATAGTTGGAAATTTGAATTGGTTGAAGCCGTCACTTCAGTGCCGGCATTTCCATCTGGGTCGTAGCCTGGAGGCCCATAAGAAACAGTCCACTCAGACTCTCCTCCCATTACTTCCCAGGATAAGTTTACAGTAGTAATGCTAACATTGAAGTAAGAAAGATCAGCAGGCTCGGGACAAGACGGCACCTCTCTCACCCTGAAGTTATCTACGTAAACTGTTCTTGCCGGAGTGTCAATGACATCACCGTCAGTTCCCCAGAGGGCAAATCGAACGGTTTCGCCTTCATAAGAAGAGAGGTTGAAGTCGAGCATTTCGCCCCCGACTTCAGAAGTGTAAGAGCCATCAATTGTAGACAAAACACTCCAGGAATCAGCGTCATCAAGAGAAATCAAAACTTGCAGCTCATCGTCAGCTCCAAGATTTCCCGGAGTTTCATCATCCGCAAAGAGAACCCCAAAATCAAAGTCCAACTGGTATTCCGTGCCAGTTGTTAACTCAATCTCAGGGGAGATCAACCACTCCTGAGATGTATTGGAGTTGAACATCATCCTGGCGGCATCAGTATTCAAGTCTTCCATATAGAAATCGGAAACCCATGACCCGGCACCAAACTGAGAGGGGCCTAGGTCAGGCGTTCCGTTGCCGGCTTTAAACCAACAATTTGGAACGAAAAAGGTAAAGTCTTCAAGATATTCGGGAAATTCGACTCCACATGGAGTAGTAAAAGTAAAGGGGCCTGTCCATTGGGAATAATCCTCTCCATCGATGCAAACGGACTGCACATATACTTCATAAGTAGCTCCTGGAGAAAGATCATCGAAAGAAATTAGCGGAGTATCCAAAACCTCGTATTCGGTGCCAGGGTCAGTCTCAGGATCATAGCCAGGAGCTCCGATTTGAACATTCCAAAGACTTTCTACTCCCCCAACTTGCCAGATTATATCGGCTGAATATGGATCCGTAGCCGAAGTGGCAATGCCGGACACTTGAGGGCAGGTCTCCACTTCCTGAACACTAAAGTTGTCGATGAAAACTTTATTATTTTCAGGGTCGTCAATCTCTCCATCCGTTGCCCATATGGCAAATTGAACCGTTTGCCCAGAATATGATGTTACATCGAAACTGAAATTCTGTCCGTTTGCTGGAGACTCAAAACTTGAATCCCAGGTCCAAAGTGTTGTCCAACTAGTTTCACCTTGAATTCGCAAAAGCAACTTCACCTCATCGTCAGACCCCATCGAAGATGCCGATCCAAGAAATTCTTTAACTCCAAAATCCAGCGAAACTTCGCAAAGTTCTTCGGTCATGATCTCAATAAATGGAGAAAGCAGCCATTCTTCATCGACATTCGAATGAAGATGCAAACGGGCTGCATCAGAACTATTGTTGTCCATGAAGTCGTCAGAGATCCAATCGGATTCACCTATAAGCTGTGGACCTGAAAGAGGAGTTCCGCTCCCCGCCTCAGACCAGCAAGAAGGTAAAATTGTTGAAAAGGACTGAAAATAATCTAAGGACTCTGAACTGCAGTAAGTCACGACTTCCACAGGACCAACCCAGTCCGAATATTCGAAAGGAGAATCACAGACTGACCGCACATAAAATTGATAGCTCGTTTCTGAAGTCAGGCCGTCTATCTGAAAATCAACATTCTCTGTTGCAGGGATTATAGTCCCCTCAGAAGCGAGGGGATCAAAGCCTATCGGTCCATATTGCACTTCCCAGGAATTCTCAGTAGCACCAGCCTGCCAGCTTATCACTACAGACTCCGGCCCTGTTGCATCCAGATCAACATTAATGGGACTTTCACAAACAATCAGTTCAAGATTGGAATCACCACCATCTGTTGTCGCATTGAGCATGGAAGTAAGGGCTCCTGATAGCAGCCAAACAAGTAAAGTAAAGTGTATTTTCATTCTTTTCATTTCATGGCCTTTCTCCACCAATTCTCATAAAATTCTAATCGATCAAACCCTGCCGACCAATTATTTGACTGGCAGATTCGTCATTTCGCTTAAAAAGCTCCGTGACAACCAATTACAGTCAACCAAAATGCAGTGCTGTAAACAGACTCGAAAAGCCTTACAAAGGTACGTAATTAAAGGCTTTTGGGTTTTACTACTATCATGGTTTTCTTGAGGTCCTTGTGACAGAATCCAGGCTAATGACGAGTAAAACTGATAGACGTTGCCAGCTAATTCTAACCCTACAAGAATCCTAGGGAGAGTTCATTTTGATCCGCAAATAACTGCGAAAACCTCTGAAAAATACTAATTTTGGAATGCAAGCCAAAGCGAATCGAGTGTAAACCAGTTCGCTCAAAAACCTGTTTAAAAATCTTACTAACTCAAATTCTTATGATGAAAAAGTTATCCCTGTTGTTATTATTAACGGGCCTAATCGTTTCCGGCTACTCCCAGAATGAGGAGTCCTCTGGTCCGACTTTTATTTCCAATGCTACCTACATGATTGAGATCCCTCCCATCTCTAGCATGGAGTCTCTTGAACCCGCTAGTGGCGAAGAGGCCGGAGAATTAAAAAGACGTGGAGCCAACAAGGTTGTCCCTGGCAAGGGACTACCTCACGGTGCAGACCCACTGGCTGACCTTCAGCAGAGCGCACAACGCGGAGCCAGTATTGAACCTATCCTCACCTTCAACGCTAATATCAGTGGAAGCCTTCAAGATCCAACCGGAGCAATAGGCCCTAACCACTATGTGAATGCCTGGAACTCGGGTTTCATAATTAACGACAGGGATGGAAACAACCTGACTCCCGCAGCCTCTCTGGCTACGCTTTTTCCTAATGAATCTCTTGGTGACCCTTGTGTGGTTTATGATCGATACGCTGATCGATTCATCATTATGCAATTCAGCAGTACTCCAAACAGTATTTTGGTAGCTGTTTGCCAGGGTCCTGACCCGGTGAATGACGGATGGTATACCTACCGCTTTGAGACAGGTTCATTTCCCGATTATGAAAAAATCTCTGTTTGGTCAGACGGTTATTACATTACATCCAACAAGAACTCGGGGACTGCTGGAACAAGTGAAGTTGTTTATGCTCTCGACAGAGAAGCGATGCTAAATGGAATTGAAGATGCGGCATTTGCTGGCTTCCCTCTTCCAGGAATTACTACTAGTGGCTTTTTCAGCCCTGCTGGTTTTAATGCCAACGGATCTGAAATTCCGCCAGCGGGTGACGCCCCAATTGTTTACATGCAAGACGATTCATGGGCCGGTGTTAACGAAGATCACCTGAAAATCTGGAATATAAACATGGATTGGGATGTAATTGGTAACTCATCTATTAGTGCCCCACAAGAAATCCCTACCACTCCTTTTGACGGTGTTTTTGATGGAGGTTCATTCTCCAATTTGACACAGCCAAACGGTAATGATATTGACGCTCTTCAGGCAACGATCATGTACATGGCTCAATATCGCAGATTTGCTGATTACAACGCTTGTGTTATGAACTGGGCTGTTGATCTAACTAACAGCGATGTACTAGCCGGAATTCGTTGGGTGGAACTTCGCCAAGACGCAGATGGTGACGACTGGGAAATCTACCAGGAAGGAACTTACGCTCAACCCGATGGTTTGAGTGCTTTTAGCGGAGGTATTTGTATGGATGTTGACGGAAACATCGGCCTTGGCTACACAGTCGTGAGTGAAGATGTTTTCCCTGGAATTAGATTCACTGGTAGATTTGCAGGAGATCCTTTGGGAACAATGACTGTAGCAGAAGGAACATTTATAGACAATGGAACTAACGATCCGTTTTTCAGATATGGTGACTATGCTCAGATGACCATCGACCCACTGGACGACAAAACCTTCTGGCATATTGGCGAGTATTTCCCAAACGGAAACCAACGTGCTAGCCGTGTTGGTGTATTTAAACTTGCTCCAGACCTAAACAACGATGTTGGAATTCTGGATATCACTTCTCCGTCTGACGGTACTCTCACTGCCAGTGAAGAAATAATTGTGACTGTGAGAAATTATGGAATTGAAACACAGAGCGATATTCCTGTGAGCTTTCAAATAGATGGCGGAACAGCAGTGAACGAAGTTGTTCCCGGACCTATCGCAGGTTCTGAAAATGCCAGCTACACTTTCACTGCTACAGGCGATTTCTCTACGTTAAACCAAACTTACACGATCACCGCATTTACAGGACTCGAAAACGATGAAAACACAACCAATGACGAGTATGTAAAAGATGTAGAACACATCAGTCCGAATGATATTGGTGTTGAATCAATCACAGCACCCGTTTCCAGTCCATACCTTTCTGCTTCGGAAAGCATAATTGTTGAAATAAACAATTACGGTGGTACTGCTCAGTCAAACTTTGAAGTTTACTACACCATCAACGGTGGAGCTCAGGTAGTGGAAACTGTCACAGAAACAGTAGAAGCTCTATCATCTCTGGAGTATATTTTCGATACACAGGGTGATTTCAGTGCGCTTGGTGATTACGACATCGAGTCGGGAACTAACCTTGACGGTGACATAGATACTTCTAATGACAATGCTCAGGTGACAATCTCCAAAACCTTGTGTCAGCCAGAACTCGATTGCTCACTTGGTGACGGGATTTATCTGCTTGAAATCGCTGATATCAGTAATTCCAGCGGATGCTCCGAAGGTGGTTATGCCGACTACTCAAATCTATCAACAGATCTGGAAAGAAACCAGTTTCACGATATGGTCCTAACCACCAATTACGGTGATCAGCACGTGAGGGCCTGGATTGATTTCAATGACAACTTCGTTTTTGAATTTGACGAGGTGGTCTTACCGGATTTCACGATTGCCCAGGGACAAGGAGGTGGCAACTTCACTGAGACACTTCAGGTAGAGATTCCTCAAGATGCCAACCTTGGTGAGCACTTAATGAGGGTAAAAACAGCATGGGACGAGATCGTGCCTTTTGACGCATGTGCACCTACAGCTTATGGTGAAACGGAAGACTACTCTACAGTAATCATCCAGGAAAGCAGCATTAATGAGTCGTTCATGGGCGATGCTGACCTCGTAGTTGAGACACAAAGTAAAGATCAGTTCACTGTTAAATTCTCATCAAACGCTGTGAATGACCCATTGTTGATCACTGTTCACAACGTGATGGGCCAACAAGTGGTGCACAACTGGGTAGAAAACAACAGTGGAGAATATGTTTATACCCTCGACATGAGTTATGCAGCTCCCGGAGCTTATCTCATCCGTCTAGGAGACGAAAGAGGAGGAAAAATAACTCGTATTGTAGTTCAGTAAAACTTGCTGAAAACAAGACTTTAGAAAGAGAGCGGAATTAGTTTTTCGCTCTCTTTTTTATTTCAGTAATGTCTATGGGCAGAGCTCCTTCGCATCTACCCTGTCTTCTCTGTGGAACATATTTTAGCCAAACTTTTAAGTCGGCCTGTTTGAAGTCTTTTGAGAGCTCCATTGGCTCCATCATCTGATCACCACTCAAGAGCAGGTAATCGCATGGTGCTTCCGCTTCTTCATCGTGCACAATACGTGCTTTTGAATATCCTTCATTCATCATTTTTTCTTCGGTCGGTTGACTCACTTCCTCTGTTGTCTTTTGATTTTTCTTATCGGCACATGCCACAAACAGCAGCAATGCCAATATCAGTGAACTGTAGATTTTCATTTTTGAGATTGTTTATTTCTAATGATCGACAAGTTAGTGATTAGTCACTTTTGCAACGAAAGCAATTAGCAGACCGATATGAGAGAGACGGAGGCCCAGAAATAAAAAAGCCTGACATTACTGCCAGGCTCTCTTTAAAATTCATCGCTAATAGTTTTACCTATGCGTTTCTATTGATGCAGTTGAGATCCTCAAAAGCTTGCTTCAGTCGATTTCTGAAAGTCGCTTCACCTTCTCTCAGCCATTTGCGAGGATCGTAGTATTTCTTATTTGGCTTGTCATCACCTTCCGGATTTCCAACTTGAGCCTTCAGATACTCACCATTTTCCTGGATATAATCTCTCACTCCAGTTAGAAATGCCCACTGCATGTCAGTGTCGATGTTCATTTTAATAGCACCGTATTCGATAGCCTCACGAATTTGCTCTTGAGAAGAACCACTTCCTCCGTGGAAAACAAAGTTGATTGGGTTGTGACCTGTGTTAAATTTCTCTTTAACAAACTCCTGCGAGTTTTTAAGAATATCAGGGCGAAGCTCTACATTCCCCGGTTTGTAGACTCCATGTACATTTCCAAATGCCGCAGCTACAGTGAATCTTTTGCTGATTGCAGAAAGCTTTTCGTAGGCATACGCTACTTCCTCGGGCTGGGTATAAAGTTTCGAACTGTCGATGCCGGTGTTGTCCACACCATCTTCTTCACCACCAGTTACACCGAGTTCAATCTCGAGTGTCATGCCCATTTTATGAAGGCGCTTTAGGTACCCAGCACTGATTTCAATGTTTTCTTCGATTGGCTCCTCACTTAAGTCAAGCATGTGAGAACTGAAAAGAGGCTTTCCATACATTTCGTAGTGGATAGCATTGTGTTTCATCAGTCCATCAATCCAGGGCAATAACTTTTTAGCAGCATGATCCGTGTGCAAAATCACCGGCACCCCGTAAGCCTCTGCCACTTGGTGTACATGCATAGCACCACTCACTGCACCAAGAATGCTCGCTTCCTGATTGTCGTTACTCAATCCCTTTCCAGCGAAAAAAGACGCTCCTCCGTTGGAAAACTGGATCATTACTGGTGAGTTCACATCGCGCGCAGTTTCCAAAACGGCATTCACCGAGTTGGTCCCTATCACGTTGACAGCAGGCAACGCATAATTATTGTCGTTGGCATGCTTAAGAAGATTCTGAACTGCCTCTCCGTGAAGTACTCCTGCTTTGAATCGTTGACTCATTTTGTAGTGCTTTTGTATTTTAAAATCGTTCGTTCAAAAATAATTAAATAGCTCATCTTCAGCTTAAAGAATGACTATTCCTGAGCTTTATTCTGTTTCTCGAAATGCTCTATCAATTCCTGATCATTCATGTTCAGTGTGGTCAACCGAGCCGCTGCATCTTCTGCCAGGTGGTGTTCCGGAAAGTTTTGCACGATAAACTCGTACACTTTTCTAGCCTGGTTGCGGTCATTCAGATTGTAGTCGTAATTAAACGCTACCAGGTTGAGAGACTCAACCCGCTTATCATAATTGGGGTATCCTTCATAAATAACATTAAACACTTCAATTGCCTTGCGGTACTTTCCGATAGACATCGCCACCTGTCCACCTTTAAATAGAAATTCCGGAGAAACACTGTCTTTAGGATATAGGTTTTTATATTCAAAGTAGTT